>Ga0157369_10005431_pt1 | contig 14821 bp, 12 predicted proteins | sample C25metaG_FD_113461 | JGI IMG/M metagenome (GOLD analysis project Ga0157369, IMG submission 113461) | Corn rhizosphere microbial communities from Kellogg Biological Station, Michigan, USA - C2-5 metaG | ecosystem: Host-associated > Plants > Roots > Rhizosphere > Soil | place: USA: Michigan...
AAAGCATGGGCGCGCGGATATTGTCGTGATCGCTCAACGACACCATGGCTTCCAGTCCAAGCTGCTCAATCTGGCGCTTCTCCAGGTTGAATGCCAGCATGGGCGTCATGGGCGGGGTCCAGTAGCTGGCGGCGTAATCCACGCGCAGCCCGGACCGGCTCAACGCACGCGTCTCCATGCGCGTCAATAGCGGGCGGATCAGCGGATATTGGCTGCCCAGGTTGGCGAGAAGGTCGAGCGTCTCGTGCGACTGATTGGTGTGACCATGCAGGGAAACACCGCTGCGAAACCCGCGTGCCGCGCCGCGATCGCGCCACAGATAGGAGACGTTGGATTTGGGCATGGCTGCTCCTCGCTTGCCGCTTGCCTGTTTGCTGGTCTTACGCTCCAGTATTTCCGGGTGGCGTCAACGCGCGATGAATGCACCGCGAACAGTGCTTCAATTGCATACGGGGAATCAAAATGACAAATGCAAAATCGGAAGAAATGCTGGGGAAGTGTGCAGGAGGTGAGCCGCGGTGAGAGGAGGGCTTACTTGCGGGTCTTGGCCACTTCGGGAGGAAGGAATTCTTCGATACTGACGCCAGGCAGAAGTTCCGGGTCGGTGCTGACCTCGGGGCGGCGCGAGGCCGCCTCCGGGATCAGGTGGTTTTCCGTGAGACCTTGCTTGAGAATCTCGAACGCCTGTTCCGGCGTGTCGGCAAACTGGAACAGGTTGATGTCGTCCGGTGAGATGGCGCCGGTATCGACCAGCGCCTGCAGGTTGAATATCTTCTTCCAGTACTCGGACCCGTACACCACCACGGTCATTTTCTTGGCGAGCTTTTCGGTCTGCGTGAGGGTAAGGATCTCGAACATTTCGTCCAGCGTTCCAAACCCGCCGGGGAAGACCACCAGCGCCTTGGCCAGGTAAGCGAACCAGAGCTTGCGCATGAAGAAGTAGTGAAACTCAAAATTCAGCGACGGCGTGATATACGGATTCGGCTGTTGCTCAAACGGTAGCCGGATATTGAGCCCGATAGTCTTGCCCCCCGCTTCATACGCTCCGCGGTTGGCGGCTTCCATGATGCCGGGACCGCCACCGGAAGTGACCACAAACCGGTGCCGCCGCGAAGGAATCGTCCTGGCCCACTGCGTTAGCAGGCAGGCCAGCCGGCGCGCGTCCTCGTAGTACCTGGCCATCTCTACCGCCGCCACCGCGCGCTTGCGCTGCAGATCGGTGGCCGTACCCTCGCGGATCTCCGGAATGCTCGCCGGCTGTTCGTGTTCCGGTGCAGCCTGCGCGGCGCCGGTGTTGTCCAGCAGTTCCAGAGCGCGGTCCGCCTCTTCGTGTCCGCGAAACCGGGCCGAGCCGAAAAACACTACTGTGTCCTGGATCTGCTCCCTCCGGAAACGCGCCAGCGGCTCGGTATATTCGGCCAGTATGCGGATGAGCCGCCCATCCGCGCTGTTCAGAAATGTCGCGTTTTCATAGGCCAGCGGCGCCCGATCGAGCGGCGGAGGTATTCCGTTCCCAGCGGCGAAGGAGGCTCGTGTCGGTTCGCCACCCTCTTCCTTCGCGCGTCCTTCGCCGAGCGGAACAGGCTGCTCCCCCTCGGCGGTTCCAACGTGCTTGCCCTGCATAATTTATCCATCCCGATGATGAATCGCGTCGCGAAACGCGATCCACAAATTCAACAACCCCAGACCCGTTATGATGCCGCGGACCGCTCCGTTGGCCGCATACATGCCGAGTGTGGGGAATTGGGAGAACAGGGGATTTTGATCCCAAAACGTGGGGGACCAGGGCGCGTAACAGACGGCCAGGCCGATGTACATCCGCAGCAGGACGCGGAGGAACAATTCCGCGCGCTCGAGCCAGCGAGGGATGCGCTGCGGGCCATGTTTATGGGCTTGGGATGGCTGCAAACCGGCCTCAGGTGGGGAAGCCGTTTCGCCCAGAGTGCCGGGAGCGGGATCCGCTGGAGGGCCGGGTTGCGTGGCCGCGTTCGCGGGAATAGGCGTCAATTCCGGCTCCTCTGACATTCGCTCGCTAGCCCGCCACGGTGCCGTCATCTCGTTTTGCCTTGGGCATGGCTCCTTTGACGCCTCCGCTTACGAATCTGTCGGTGCGCCGGCAGCGCGGGCCCCGGCGGACCGGAAGCACAGGAATGGGCTAACCTCACGGTAACATAGCAGCGCCTGGACCCCCGGCGGTGGCTTGAACCGCCGCTGGGACGAGCGTATCGTGTTGCTGTCCGCGTTTGTTCCGCGTCCAATAGCCGGAAGGGGGGCCCCGCCATGAAACCCATCGTCCTTCTCGCCTTCGTTGCTGCTTTTGCCGTGACCGCCGCGGCCCAGCAACCTGCCACCGCAAAGCAACCGGCTGTAGCAAAGCAGCCCGCCGCGTCGTTCGGAGTGGCCGCCATCGAAACTCCGAATTCCGCCTCCACAGCGCTCGACCCTCTGACGCTCTCGATCCTTCAATCCGCTGCCTGCCCGGTCGGCCTGAAGGCCAATTTCAATTCCTTCAGCCAAATGCTGAAGGTCCGCAAGCCTGGCACGCCTGACCCGGGCCCCACTCGCGCACCCGCTCAACACATCCGCGTCATCCTGGCGGATCCTGCGCACAAGGCCATTGCCTCTGTCACCATAACGGTCTCCGGCCTGACCGGCCGGACGCGTCTCGACCGCTCCTCTGACAACTTCGCCCGGGGAGCATCCGGGGTAAGCCGTACCCTGACAGTTCCGTTATCGGCAGCCGAGAACGGAGCCCTGTTTGCAGACGTAGATCTGCCCGGCTTCACAGCGGTCCAGGGAGTCAAACTGGAATCCATCCGGTTCGCCGACGGCTCAACGCGCGAGTTCGCCGGCAAGTCCCTCTGCAGCGTCCCCGTCAACCCCATGATGCTGGTGAGCGCCCGCTAGCGGGCGCCGCCCTCACGTTTTATCCGAAACAATTCCGCCTTGCGTAATTCTGTATATGCCGTATACTTGTTTGTATACGGCGTATACTTATGATCCGATCCGCAAAACCCGCTCCGCCAAGAACCAGCACAGCCGCGTCAATCCTCGCGGCCGCTCGAGAGCTTCTTGACCGGGACGGCCTCGCCGCGGTCGCCATGCGCCCCGTCGCGGAACGGGTCGGCATTACCCCCATGGCCATCTATCGCCACTATGGGGATCGGGCCAGCCTCCTCAATGCGGTTGCCGATCAGGGCTTCAATGAACTTGCGGCCCGCGTCCAGGCACTGCAGTTCGAGGGCGATGTGGACCACCGGCTGACTCAAGTTGCCGACGTCTTTCTGGATGCCGCCTTTACGTTCCCAAACCTCTATGAGTTGATGTTTCTTGCCCCGCGGGAAGGTGCGCGGGTCTATCCCACAGACTTCAAAGCCGGGCGCTCCCCCACATTCAGCCCTACCGTCACCATTCTCGAAAACGCTATGTGCGCCGGCGAACTGCGGCTGGACGATCCCGTGGAGATCGCTTTCGAGCTCAGCGCACTTTCCCACGGACTCATCGTGCTTTACCTCGGTGGCCGCGTAGACCAGAGCGAAATAGAGTTCCGGGCGCTGCACCAGCGTTCCTTTAGGAGATACCTCGATGGCCTTCGTCGATAAACACCCCGGTCTCTTTGCCACCTTCGCCGTGCTTGCCACGGCCGCGCTGTTGCTCGCCGGGAACGGGATGAACCCGGTGTGGCCCTTGATGTGGGTCGCCTTCCTCCCGGTTCTTGTGCTCGCTGCAGAGACCGCCTCGTGGCGCATCGCCGCCATAGCCGCCATCCTCTCCATGCTTCTCGGTAGTCTCCACATGCTCAACTACCTGCACTTCGTGCTGCATGCACCTGTTACAGCATGGCTGATTCCATTTTCGATTGCCTCGCTGCTCTTCGCGGCCGGCGTCCTTCTATTCCGTGCTCTCCTCCATCGCGGGGCAGTGTTCAGTGCTGTTATCGCCCTGCCCGCGTCTTGGACATTCTGCGAATATCTGGCCAGCTTTGCGCCCGCCAATGGAACCGCCGGCAGCCTTGCCTATACGCAGGAGCGGTTTCTCCCCATTCTGCAAGTTGCTTCTCTCACCGGCCCGTGGGGAATCACCTTCCTGTTGTTCCTGTTCCCAACCGCGGTTGCCGCCGGACTCTACCTGCGGCGCAGGAGCCCAAGGCAGGCACTGCTCGTCACGGGATCGGCGTTGGCTGTACTCACCGCGGCCGTTCTGTTCGGCATTATCCGCCTCGCGGCGCCGAATGCCGAACAGAGCATCAAGGTGGCGCTGCTCGATACAGACACAGTCGAATTCGCCGGCAAAGCCCCCCAAATGCAGGAACTGGTCAAGAACTATGCGGAGCAGGCGGAGAGGCTCGCCCGGAAGGGGGCGAAGATCGTCCTGATGCCCGAGAAAACGGGCCTGCTGCTCGATAAAGACACCGCGTCGGTGGACCCCCTTCTGCAATCAGTGGCGGACCGCACCGGCGCCACCCTCATCCTCGGAGTCGTCCACGTAGTCGGGCGAAATTCCTTCAATGAAGCGCGCATTTATACGCCGGGCCAGCCCATCACCACGTACGACAAGCAGCACATGCTGCCGCCGTTTGAATCGAACCTCACTCCGGGAACCTCGCTCGCGATGCTGTCCAAAACCACAGCCCCCATCGGCGTTGCAATCTGTAAAGATATGGACTTCATTCACCCCGCCCTCGATTACGGACGCGCCGGCATCGGCCTCCTGCTCGACCCGGCATGGGACTTCAACATCGACCGCGGCTGGCACGGACACATCGCCATCATGCGCGGCGTCGAGGGCGGATATGCCATCGCACACGCGGCAAAGGACGGATTCCTCACCGTGACCGACAATCGCGGTCGCATCCTCGGCGAAGTAAGAACCGACAGCGGCGCCTTCGCTTCCCTCATAGTGGACGCGCCGCTCGGTCACGATCCAACGGTTTTCAATCGATTGGGCCTCTGGTTCCCGTGGGCTGCCGGGCTACTCGTCCTTGCGGCTGCGGTACGCTTGCTGACCGTCTCTTCCATCAAAACCGCCCGGAGTGAAGAACGCCCCCGGCCATTGGAAAATGCGGTCCGATAATGCCGCTGAACGTTCCCCTCGCCGGCTCCCATAGTTCCGCTGAAAGACCTTAACAGCCATCACAAGCGCCCATCCCAGCCCAGGGCTACTCTGCCGTGACTCCCGGAGAAATCCGGAAGCGACGCCACGCAGGAAGAAAATAGCCGCACCCATCCGGTTGAGCCACCGACGACGAGCCGTCAGGCGAGGTCTACCTCGATCGATTTGCCGGCGGCGTCGAGCCGCTTGATACGGAAACTCCGAATCTGACCCGGCGACAACGGTTCCGGGCCCGCGCTCGGCGCCGGAGCATTTCCCTTCCATCGCGCCGCAAGCAGTGAGGAGAGTGACGATAGATCGGCCTTGGCGGCAGGCGCCGCGGAATCTTCTTCTGCAGCGGCGGCAGGGGTTGCGGTACCGCAGCGGGCCCGAATGCCCTCGCCCAGTTCGACGACCGTTGGCGACACCGTCACCACGCGTCCCGAAACCATGTCGCCCGGCTTGTGCTCGGCGATGTACTCGTCAATGCTGGTGGGAATCAACTGCTTCATGCTCAGCTTGATCTGCCGCTTTCCTGCATCGATGGCCAGCACCTGCGCCTGCACCACCTGACCCACGCGCAGCACGTCCGAGGGATGATTCAGCCGGCGATCGGCGACGATCTCGCTGATGTGTACCATGCCCTCTACGCCTTCTGTGATCTGCACGAAGGCTCCGAACGCCATCAGCTTGGTGACCGGCCCCTGCACCTGCGATCCGACGGGGAATTTCGCGGCCACCTCGCTCCACGGATCGGTCAGCGTCTGCTTGAGACCGAGCGAGATGCGCCCCGGCTGATTCGGCCCGGCAGCAGGCTTGATGTTCAAAATGACAGCGTCGACGCGCTCACCCGGCTTCAGAATGACGGAGGCGATGCGAACCTTCTTCCCCCATGACATCTCCGAAACGTGGATCAGCCCTTCGATGCCGGGTTCGATCTCCACGAAGGCTCCGAAGTCCTGTACGCGTGTCACCAGGCCGCTGATGCGCTGCCCCGGCTGATAACGCCCAGGCACGGTCTCCCACGGCTCCGGCTGCAGCTGCTTGAGGCCGAGCGAGATCTTCTTCGTCGCAGGATCGATCTTCAGAATCTTGACCTGCAACTGGTCGCCCACCGAAAGAACGTCTTCCGGCTTGGCGATGCGCGTCCACGAAATGTCGGAAACGTGCAGCAGCCCGTCCATGCCGCCCAGGTCGATAAACGCGCCATAAGGCATCAGCGACCGCACGGTTCCGCTGATGGCATCGCCTTCATTCAACGCGCCAAAGCGCTCTCCGGCTGCGGCGAGTGCCTGCTCTTCCAGCACCACGCGGCGGTCGACCACCACATCTTCATCGGCTACGTCGAGCTTGGTGATGCGGCACGTGATCTGCTGGCCGACAAGCGCCTCGAGTTCGGCGGCATCCCGAGTTCCGCTGCGGCTGGCCGGCATGAAAGCGCGCACGCCGACATCGACCCTCGCGCCGCCCTTCACCACTTCAATCACGGTGCCCGCCACCGCCAGCTTCTGATCGAAGGCAGCCTGCAGCGCGCTCCAGTCCTTGGGCTGCGCCACCTTGAACCGGGAGAGCTGGTAGTACCCTTCCTCGTTGCGCCCGGTAATCGAAACCGGAAATGAATCGCCCGGCTGCACGCCTTCGCCATTATTCGCAAAGGCCGAGCGCGGCAGAACGCCCTCGATCTTGTAGCCGACGTCAAGAAACACCTGGTCGGCGCTCAACGAGACCACGGTGCCTGTCAGCGTGGGTCCGGCTTCGGTTTTGTGCTTGTGGGTCTTTTCAAACGCGGCAAGCACGTCGGCAAAGTCCTCTGCCGGTTCGGCGGGCGGTTCTACCTCGCCTGAAATCACCGGTACGTTCACCACCTGATAGGAAGGCGCTGTCTGCAATGCTTCGCCCACCGTCGGCTCCCCGGCAGAAGGCTCCGAGGCCGGGAGTTCAGAGGCTGCCGGCGCGGCAGGCTCGACGGCTTCCACGTCTTCCGCGGCGGCTGCGGGCGTGTTCCTCACCTCGTACGAGGGCGCCGTCTCAAAGGCCTCGCCGGCTGTAGGTTCTTCGGGCATGGCTTCAGGGCCTGAAGGGGGCACGGCGGCGGGCAGGGACTGATCTTCCGGATGCGTATGGTCGGTCATGGCTTCGCCGTTATTGTTTCACGCCGCACGAGGGGTACGCGGCACACATTCCTCACGCAACCGACGCCGCCGGCATCCCAACCTCCTGGGTTTCGATGCAGATGGCGGTAATGTCGTCTGCCTGCCCGTGCTGCTGCGCCGCGTCGGCCAGTGCGCCGGCAGTGACGCCCTCGCGCAGCAACCATTCCACGCGTGAAAAGCCGAACAGGCGTCCGCTGCTGTCCTGCGCTTCCACGATTCCGTCGGTAAGCAGAAAAATCCGGTCGCCGGGGTTCAGCTCCACTGCGGTTTGCTCATAGACCGCATCCTCCGCCATTCCCAGCGGCAGTGATCCCGCAACCGGAACCTCCTCGCAATTCACATAGGGGGGAAGGTGTCCCGCGCTCGAAATAGCCAGCATTCCGCCGAGTTCGAGTCGGGCGACGAGGCAGGTTGCGAATCCCCCCTGAGTCCGCCCGCAAAGCCGCCGGTTCAACTCGCCGAGGATCTCGGCGGGCTCCTCGGTGAACCCCGTGATGGTGCGCAGCATGCCCACCACCATGGACACGATCATGGCCGCGCTCAGTCCCTTGCCGCTCACGTCGCCCAGCACCACGAGGGTTCTGCCGCTCTTTACGGGAATGACCTGGAAGAAATCTCCACCGACCTGCGCAGCCGGGTGATAGACGCTCTCCATCCGATAGCCCGGCGTTGGCGGCAGATCTTCGGGCACCATCAGCCGCTGGATTTCCTGTGCCGCGGTCATCTCGCTTTCAAGCGAAGCTTTCTCACTTTGCAGGAGCGCGTAGCGGCGCGCTTCGCTGATGGAAACTGTGACAAATCCAACGTAGCCGAGCATCACACAGACGATGACCGCGCTGCCATCGAACGAGATGCGCTGCTCCAGGGCGCTAGCCTGCTCCGTGTTGTATTGAGTAAGGTGAGAGGCATCGGGCATGGCGCGCGAGATCAGGCTCATGATGCCTATCTGCGTCAGGAAGAGCGGAAAAAAGACGATCCAGAACCTGCGCCGCAGAATGACCCCGGAGCTTGCATATCCGACCGCAAACAAGCCGTTCAGCAGCACCGCGATGGCAAAGCGCAGGTGCGGCTGCCTTCCCATGTCGACGCTGTCAGTCACAAACCCGATCGCGGCAAAGACGAAGAAGACCGCCAGCAGAAAGGTAATGATCGTGCGGCGCGGCGCCGATCGCCACGGAAGCTCGGGTTTTGCATCGGCTTTGTTCCTGACGGCGGACATTGCATAAAGCATGCCATGCGTGGTGCGCGGCGGGAAACGATATTCCGGCTCAACCCCGAAATTCGCGCGTCATGGAAACTCCGTTACCCGCGGAACCGTGCGATGCGGCTCCGGCACCGCCGCGTCGCCCTTGTCATCGATCACATGCGTGATCTCACCCTTGTCATCCAGCGCGATTGTCATCATGTGATGGAACTGTATTCCCGGCTTCACCGGCACCTCGATGGCCCGCGTCAGCTTCACATCCGGATGCCGGAAAACGCTGTAGACACCGAGACCCCACGCATCGTGCGTCGTCACGCCGTCTGCCACCTTGTAGGATGCCCAGCCGTTGACCCCAGCGGCCGACGTATACGCGGGCTGCGTGGGCGGGTCGTAGGGGATCTCCGACTGGTAGAAGTACGTGCGGCCGTGGTTGCCATTCCAAATCACCTGGAACTGCTGATGGTGCTCCACGAAGAGTCCGTAGGCCGTGACGCGATCGCCGTTCACCACCAGCCCATTGTTGCTCAGATTCTGATCCCAACCCACTCCCTTGCCATGGTCGGCACGCCAGATCCAGGTGTGATCGATGATCGTATCGTTCGCGTTGACGCGCAGATTCACGTCAGCTTTCCCGACGCCGGCGCCGCCCACGCGGAAGAAGATGTCGTGGAGCGAGATGGGATTGCGGGCGTGGTTGGCGCGCGAGCCGGCCGTGCCGATCTCCATGAGGACCGGGGATTGTGTTTCGCCTGCGTCGATGAGGAAACCGGCGAGGACGATGCCATCCGCGTCGGCCGTAGTGACGGCAGCGGTGCCGTTGATGGGCTTGAGGGTGGCGAAGCCGAGGCCGAGCACGACGGTGTTGGGGCGCGTGACGCGGATGGGCTTGGTGAGCTGGTAGATACCGGGCGTCAGCAGCAGGTTATTGCCGCTGGCGAGCTGCGCGTTGATCTTCTCGGCGCTGTCACTCGGATTGGCGATGTAGAAGAAGCGGTCGAGAGGAATGTGCCTGCCCGCCGTGCTGCTATGCACGTGCCAGGTGGGGCCACTGCTGTTGCGGCGCAGTGCAGGAACCACGACTTCCCAGACGCGCGTGGTGCGCCCGTGGCTTAGGTGTGGCGCGTATACAAGGAATGGCTTTTCACGCACGATGGGGGTGGTGGCGACCTTGGTGTATGGGGGCTGCGGCCACTCGCCTGCGGGCGGGTGATTCACGCCGACGAAGACCATGTTCCAGTTGGCGCCGGTCCAACTCCTCCAGTCGGTGTTGCGCGATATCCACTGTTGCTGGGAGCCGGAGTCGACGTTGCCGTCGATGACGGAATCGGAGATCCATCCGCCGCTGGCCCAGCCGTGCTGCTGGTGCAGGACGACGTTGCCCAGCACGTGCATGCGGCGGAAGAACACCGCCTGCGAGACCGCCCATTGCATGGTTCCAGACTCGGATGTTGTTCCGCCGGTGGGTGTGACGGAGAAGCCTTCGACCCCGCGCCAGAAGGTGCAGGTGGCGTTGTTGCGCGGCAGGCTGGCGTCAGCGTGGACGTTGCCGGTGACGTGGACTGCGTCGGGTGTTGCACCAAGGCCGATGATCTGGGTGTAGAAGCCAACAGGGATGTCGAGGTGGTATTCGCCGGGCAGCAGGAGGATGGCATTGCGCTGTGTGCCGAACTCGCTGTGCTGTTGCGTGGCGTAGATTGCATCGATCTGGCGCTGCATTTCGGCCTGCGGCATTCTCGGATCGAAGATAAGCACGTTCGGTCCCCAGGGGATTGGCCGGATCATTCGCTTTGATTGCGCGGATGCCGCACGGGTGCATTGCAGTGCCACTACACTGACGGGCAGAAGAAGAGCGGTGATTGCCCTGGCGAGTTTCGACCCCATGATCACAACCTTTCGAAAAAAGTGAGACTTGTGCCGATGCGGGGCTTCGAGTTTACTCGCAGTTTCCCCAATGGGAGACGGCTTAGCCAGTGTTGCGCATCGCGAGCTCAAACGCTTTACATGATATGACCATTGCGGCGAGAATGGGCAGCGCAATGAAAGGGTCTGTCATGAAGTCATCCATTTCTCGCAGGGATTTCGTACGTATTGGCGCCGGAGCCGCCGCAGCCGCCGCAGCGTCGTCCGCTTTCGCGCAAAAGCCTCAGCAACTCACTGCGGACATACCCACCACCGAGCGCAAGATTCGCTTCGTCTCCATCGGCACCGGCATTCGCGGATGCGATCTGCTGCGCGCCGCGGCCAAAGTTCCTAACGGCGAATGCCTCGGTACCTCCGACCTCTACACGATGCACCGCAAGGCGGGCGTCGAGGCTTACGGCAAGGACATTCCCAGCGAGCAGGATTACCGCAGGCTGCTGGATCGCAAGGATGTGGATGCGGTCATCGTCGCCGTAGCGGATTTCCAGCATCGGCGCGTGGTGCTGGACTGCGTGGAGGCCGGCAAGGATGTGTACTGCGAGAAGCCGATGAGCCACAACGTGGCCGACGGTCTTGCTATGGTCGAGGCCATTCAGAAGCACAAGCGAATGTTCCAGGCCGGCAGCCAGCGCGTGTCGAATCTGCTCTACCAGAAAGCCGCGGAGATCGTGAAGTCCGGCCGTCTTGGCGAGATCACGTTCATTGAGGGCCACACCGATCGCAATGGCGACTCCGGCGCATGGGTGTACCCAATTCCACCCGACGCCAATGCCGAAACCATCGATTGGAAAACATGGCTGCGCGATGCCCCTGAGCGCCCCTTCGATGCTGCGCGCTTCTTCCGCTGGCGGTGCTGGGAGGACTACGGCGAGGGCGTAGCGGGCGATCTCTTCGTCCACCAGCTCAGCGGCATGCAGTGCGTGAGCGGCATCAACGCCGTGCCCAACCGCGCGTTTTCTACGGGCAGCCTGACGCATTTCAAAGACGGCCGCGACTTCCCTAGTTTGCTCGCCACGCTCTATGACTACAACGGCGTCACCGTGAACCTGCACTGCAACCAGAACAACGATGCCGCCGGCGACAGCACCACGTTCTATGGTCGTGAAGGCACGCTGACCATCGATGGCAGAACTCTCACCTTTGCCCCGCAGGACACGCGTCCGCAGCCCGAGTACTACTCCGTCGACGGCTGGACCGCCGAAGCCAAAAAGAAGTACTACGACGACTGGCACGCCGCGCATCCGCAGACCGGCCCCGCGCCCGGTCCGGTGGAAACCTACACCACGCCACAGGGCTTCGATGACTCGGTTGCCCACATTGCGAACTTCTTCCACGCCGTGGAAACGCGGCAGCACGTAGTGGAGGACGAGGAATTCGGCAACAACGCGGCCATCGCGTGCCACATGGCCAACCACTCCTACTTCCACCACAGCGTGGCCGAGTGGGATCCGCAATCGAAGACTATCAAGAGCTGAAGCTCTCCCGACTCACTGACTCACTAACCCCCTGACTTGCTAACTTACGAATCACTGGTGCCCAATGATGAATCCTTCTTCTCGCCGAACCTTTCTGAAGTCCGCCGGAGCCGCCGCAGCCATCGCGAGCCTCGGCGCCCCTCGCCTTCACGCCGCGCAACTCGACATGCCTCTCGGCGTGCAGCTTTACTCAGTGCGCGACCTGCTGCCGAAAGACTTCGATGGCACGCTGCACAAGCTCAGCTCCATCGGCTACAAAGTCGTTGAGGCGGCCGGCTACTACAACAAGACCGCCGCGCAGTGGAAGCAATCGATGGATGCCGCCGGCCTGCGCTGCATCAGCTCCCATCACGCGCTCGCCGATCTCAAGTCGAAATTCGACGAGCTCCTCGAGTACGCCCACGGCATCGGGCTCGAGTACATCATTTGCTCGTGGGCCGGTATCCGTCGCGATCCCAAAAAGAAGGGAGAGCTCGACCTCGATGACTGGCGCTGGACGGCTGACCAGTTCAACGAGATGGGCCGCAAGATCAAGGCGGCCGGCCTCACCTTCGGCTATCACAACCACTGGGTCGAGTTCGGGACGGAGAATGGCACCGTGTTCTATGACGAACTGCTGAAGCGCACCGACCCCCAGTATGTCGTCTTCGAGATGGACTGCGGCTGGGTGGTCGCCGGCGGTCACAACCCTGTCGAATATCTCAACGCACACCCGGGGCGCTTCCCCCTCTTCCACGTCAAGGACCTGGTGAAGGGGCCGGACGGTAAATACAAGAACGTGATCATGGGCAAGGGCTCCATCGACTATAAGCCCATCTTCAAGGCCGGCACTGGGGTCAAGCAGTACTTCATCGAGCAGGAAGAGTACACCTTCAACCCCATCGAAGATCTGAAGCAGGATGCGGAGTTCATGCGCAAGCTCGACGTGTGAGCCGAGCCGCGAGCTGCGTTTTCCGTTAGGCTGAAGGCATGAGTGTCTTCGACGAACGCCGCACAGATCTGGAGCAGCACGAGTTCATGATGGGCCGGGAACGGGGCCGCCTGGCGGTGGCCCTGGACCTGCTCACTGATTCCCTGATCATGGTGGGCCAGCACGGCGTCTACTGCAATTCGGCGCGCAATCCCTCCCAGCCCGCCCTCGATCTGCAAGCAGTGCTCAGCGGCATCGAAGGCGCCAAGGCCCTCATTCAATCTGTGATGGAAGAGTTGCGCATCAAGCGCGAGTCCGAGCGGGATACTCGTTGAGTTCTGGTGCGCCCTACGATTGCCAGTTTGAACCTTTTGGCAGATGTGCTGAAGGCAATCCAGCCCCTCCACGATGAATGTAGATTGATTCTACATGACTTAAGCGACGCTAAGAGCCATGAAAGCGGCACCGAGACAAACAACACTCCTATTACCGCACAAACTGCAAGCTCACATTCGGAAAGGCCGCGTTCACTCTATGGTCGCCGTAGATTCTTAGCCGGCATTGACCGTGCGGAACTCTATCGCAAAGTCTGGATCATGCCCATCCGTGAAGTCGCGGCCAGTTATCGACTCTCGTATCATCAGCTCGAAAAGATTTGCCGACTCTTAGATGTACCCAAACCAACAAGGGGATTCTGGAGCAGGAAAGCATTCGGGAATCCGACGGGGGTGGTCCCTTCGCTCCCACCACTCCGCATGGACCTTCCCACTGGAACCTCACCGGTGAGGGAATCCTCGGTGTCGACTTCGCCCACTGTCGACGAACTGAATCCTGCCGACCAGGCTGATGGACCAGCCCCAATCGATGATCGACCCGGGTTGCTCGTAGCAGGGGGCTGATGTTGCTCTACAACCGCGAACAACTCTATGAGGATGTTTGGTCCTTTCCATTGTCCGGGCTGGCTGAGAAATACGGCGTATCTGACCGGGCTTTAGCCAAGGCTTGCCGGAAGCTCCATGTTCCGGTTCCCACTATGGGCCATTGGAACAAAATCGCGGCGCACAAACCTGGGGACGACAAGCCCCCGCTCCCCAGTGTAAGCATCGCGCCGCGCATAATTAGGCGAAAGGCGCGTGTCCACTCACCCGGAGAGGCGGCTTCCATCGTCCAGCGAATCGACGACCAATTGTTGAATGGTACAACCCTCAGTGCTGGCTGCACTGCTTTTGGGATTAGTGAGTCAACGTATTGGAGATGGAAAAAGGCGTCGGCGGCAAATTGATTCGACAGATGGCGACGGCAGCCAGATTAGGCTCCGTGCAGGGGTACCGGTCTGCGGCCGGGGCCGAGGACACTGCATTTCCAGCCGCCGGCAGGGTTCGAGATTCGACCCTCTTTCTATTCTTTTAACCACAAACATTGAATCGGCTCGGCACCCTTCTGTCGTACGGCTTGGGGGTCGCAACGGCGGAATCTTTATGTGTCAGCCAGTTGCCGAGCTTCCGGCCCAACTGCCTGACCCCGTCGTGAAACGATGTGCCAGCAATGCTGGCATAGATCATCTGGCGCCTCACGATTTGCGTCGCAGCTGCGCACGTCTGTGCCATGAATCCGGAGGCGAACTTGAGCAGATCCAGTTCCTCCTCGGGCCCAGTTCCGTTCAAACGACAGAGAGGTACCTTGGATCCAAACAGAAGTTAAGGGAAGCCGTGAATGACCGGTTTCAGATCTCGGTCACCAAGAGAGCGTGACCACCCCTCGGTTAATTCCGGGTACAGGTGGTATTGTCCGTTATCGTTGCCTATTCGATTGGCTGCTGGAACCGGTGCTCGGTTGGTCCTTTGCTGCCATCGTTGGCCATCCGGTCTCGACCGGTGCCGAGCGATGACGCGCAGAGTGAGGATTTCTCAGAGCCAGCTTGCATCCCTGCGCCAAGTATCCGAGAAGCCCGTTTGAACTAAGCCGCTGGCGCGGCGGATGCAGTGTCGTGGGTGGTTGAAGCTCCAGAAGGCGGTAGCGTGGTTCACAGAAAGGAGCATTTCTGTGACCCCACTACGTCAACGAGTGT
>Ga0157369_10005432_pt1 | contig 14819 bp, 15 predicted proteins | sample C25metaG_FD_113461 | JGI IMG/M metagenome (GOLD analysis project Ga0157369, IMG submission 113461) | Corn rhizosphere microbial communities from Kellogg Biological Station, Michigan, USA - C2-5 metaG | ecosystem: Host-associated > Plants > Roots > Rhizosphere > Soil | place: USA: Michigan...
ATCGTCAAGGATCATATGAGCGACTTCTATCAGTGGTTTTACTTCCGTCTCGCGGGAGCGGCCGGGCGTGAGATCACGCTGAAGATCACGAATTGCGCAGGCTCGGCCTATCCGCACGGCTGGCCCGACTACAAAGGCGTGATGAGCCTCGACCGCGAGGAATGGGTCCGAATTCAGGGCACCAGCTACGCCGACGGCGTTCTGACGATGAAGCTGACGCCGCCGCAGGATGTGGTGTGGGTCGCTTATTTCGCGCCTTATTCGATGGAACGGCACCACGATCTCGTAACCCAGACCGCGGCGCTAGAAGGCGTCGATTACCGCTCACTCGGCAAGAGCCTCGATGGGCAGGACATGGACTGCCTGACGATCGGCGAGGGACCGCTCAACGTCTGGCTCTACGCTCGCCAGCACCCGGGCGAAAGCATGGCCGAATGGTGGATGGAAGGCGCGCTCGAGAAGCTGACCGACGAGGACGACCCCGTCGCGCGCGTGCTTCGCAAGGAATGCACATTCCGCGTCGTCCCGAACATGAATCCGGACGGGTCGCGGCGCGGACATCTCCGCACCAACGCTGTCGGCGCCAACCTCAACCGTGAGTGGCACGCGCCGACGGCCGAGCTCAGCCCGGAGGTCCTTTGCGTCCGCAACGCGATGGACGAGGCCGGCGTCGATTTCGCGATGGACGTCCATGGCGACGAGGCGATTCCGGCAAATTTCCTTGCGGGCTTCGAGGGAATCCCCTCGTTCAGCGACCGGCAGCAGAAATTGTTCGAGCTGTTCAGCGAGACGCTCGAGCGGATCTCGCCCGATTTCCAGCGCGCGCAGGGTTATGAAGTACCCAAGCCGGGCGAAGCGAACATGAGCATGTCCACTACGCAGCTCGCAGAGCGTTACGGCTGTGTCTCGATGACTCTCGAAATGCCGTTCAAGGACAATTTCGACCTTCCGGACGAGGTGTACGGCTGGTCGCCGCAGCGCTCGAAATATCTGGCTTATGCCTGCCTCGATGCGCTCCACTTGATCCTTCCCGAGCTCAAGAAGGCGACAGCCGAGCGCGATTCCGCAAAGCGCGTGAAAGAGCCCGCCTGATGCCGACGCTCGTGCTGCTGCGGCACGGGCAGTCGCAGTGGAACCTCGAAAACCGCTTCACCGGCTGGTGGGATGTCGACCTTTCACCGGCCGGAGTCGATGAAGCCCGCGCGGCGGGCCGGCTGCTCGGCGAGAGCGGCTTCGATTTCGATTGTTGCTTCACCAGCGTCCTGACACGCGCGATCCGCACGCTCCACCTGGTGCTGCACGAGATGGACCGGCTGTGGCTTCCGGTGACCAAGGACTGGCGGCTGAACGAGCGCCATTATGGGGGCCTCACCGGACTCAACAAACAGGAGATGATCGAGAAAGTCGGCCCCGAACAGGTCAAGATTTGGCGCCGTTCATTCGACATCGCGCCTCCACCGCTTCCGGAGGACAGTCCGTACAATGTGAGCCGCGACTGGCGTTATGCCGGCATCGAGGTGCCGGACACCGAAAGCCTCAAGGACACGATCGCGCGCGCTGTGCCTTATTACGAAGCGGAAATTGCGCCCGCGCTTACGGCCGGCAAGCGAGTGCTCGTCGCCGCTCACGGCAATTCGATCCGCGGGATCATCAAATATCTGTCGAACATCGGCGACGATGAGATCGTCGGGCTCGAAATCCCGACGGGGAAGCCGATCGTTTATGAGCTGAGTGGCGACCTGTCAGTCGAGCGCCGCTATTATCTGGGCGAATAGTTCCTCCCTATCGCGGAGCGATGGTGAGGGGTTTGGCGCAGACCCCTCCGTCAGCCGCGCTTCGCGCGCCTGCCACCTCCCCACGAGCTCCGCTCGCAGGGAGGAGCGAGCTAGGCAGCCTTCCGCCGGTACATTTCCTGATCAGCACGGGCGAGGGCTGTTTCGGGTGTGTCGTCGGCGTGGATCGGCGCAGCGCCAATCGCGACGCTGAGGGGAAGCGTCTGACCCGCGTGGGTGAAGTCAGATGCGGCAATCACATCGACCAGCCGGCTCGCCGTTTCGCGCGCCATGTCCTCGTCCGAATGACCGAGGATGATCGCATATTCGTCGCCGCCGATCCGCGCGACCACGTCGCTCTTGCGGACCCCGTCGACCAGCAGCCGGGCGACCTGGATCAGCGCCTCGTCTCCCGCCTGGTGGCCGAAGCTGTCGTTGATGACCTTCAGGCCGTCGAGGTCGACGAACAGGAGGGCCGCTTTTTCCTGGTAGCGGCTCACGCGATCGATCAATCGCTCGAGCGCGCGGGTGAAGCCGCGCCGGTTCGGAAGCCCGACCAGACTGTCCTCGTGAGCAAGCATGTCGAGTTGCTCGACGCGCTTCTGGAGCTGCGCGACAGTGCCGCGAAGCTCGTTGATTTCGCTATTGAGCCGTTCGACGTCGGAGACGTCGGTCGCCTGATCAGACATTGCCCCCCGAGCCTTTGCCCTTGTCTGCGCTGAAAGACATAGCGCGAATCCAAAGCCTTGAAAATGCAGGAACTTGGCCGGGACGCATCCCCCCGGAGACTCGCCACGGCCAAGCCCCGATTGCCTAGCTGGAATCGGCACCCTAAACGAGCCGGCTCAAATCAATTGGTTCAAGGCGGGACAATGGCTGCGCCGCTGGTCGGCATCATCATGGGATCGAAGTCCGACTGGCAGACGATGCACCATGCAGCGGATTTGCTCGGAGAACTTGGAATCGAGCATGAGACGAAGGTCGTCTCCGCCCATCGAACGCCGAAGCGTCTCTACGATTATGCGCATTCGGCCAAGGAGCGCGGCCTGAGGATCGTCATCGCGGGCGCCGGCGGTGCAGCGCATCTTCCCGGAATGACCGCCTCGATGACTGCGCTCCCCGTGCTCGGCGTCCCAATCGAAACGCAGGCGCTCAAGGGGATGGATAGCCTTCTTTCCATCGTCCAGATGCCCGCGGGCGTGCCAGTGGGGACGCTGGCCATCGGCAAGGCTGGCGCAATCAATGCCGCGCTTCTCGCCGCAGCGATGCTCGCGACCGATGACGAAGCGCTGGGCTCTCGTCTGGAGGCGTGGCGCGAGAAGCAAACCGGATCGGTTGCCGAAACGCCCGAATGATCGTCGGTCCAGGATCAACCATCGGGATCATCGGCGGGGGCCAGCTTGGCCGGATGCTGGCCGTGGCGGCGGCTCAGCTCGGCTACAAATGCCACATCCTCGATCCCAATCCGATTGCCGCCGCAGCGCAGGTGTCGGCCCATTTCACTTGCGCCGCCTATGACGATCTCGGCGCGCTCCGCGAGTTGGCCGACAACGTCGATGTCGCAACCTACGAGTTCGAGAACCTGCCAGTGGGTCCACTCCAAGTGCTGGGTGACAAGCTCAATCCGTCGACCCGGTCACTGGAAATCGCGCAAGACCGGGCGCGGGAGAAAGCTTTCATCGAGCAGTGCGGCGGTCGCGTGGCGGAATGGCGCGAGATTAGCGCACTCGGCGACGTCCATTCCGCAGTGGCGGATCTCGGCTGTCCCGTCGTGCTCAAGACTCGCCGGTGGGGCTATGACGGCAAGGGCCAGGCCTGGGTCCGTGCCGATGGCCAAACCACAAACGCCTGGTCGGCGATCGGCGAAGAAGCCGCGATTGCCGAGGCCGGCGTCGACTTCTCCGCCGAATTTTCGGTCATCGTCGCGCGCTGGGCCGATGGGCGTCACTGCTTTTGGGATTCGCCCGAGAACGAGCATGGGGGCGGAATCCTCCGCCGCTCGACCGTCCCATGCAGCGGCGAGGTCGCATCGCAGATCGACGAAGCGCGTGAGGCGGCGCTCCGCATCGCAGCCGCGCTCGATCATGTCGGCGTCTTGACGGTCGAGTTCTTCGCGGGCCGCGCCGGACCGGTCGTCAACGAGATTGCCCCGCGCGTCCACAACAGCGGCCACTGGACGATCGAGGGCGCGGTCACATCGCAGTTCGAGCAGCACATCCGAGCGATCTGCGGCCTTCCCCCTGGCTCAACCCAGCTCACCGGGAGCGGTGCCGTGATGGACAACCTCATCGGCGACGAGGTGCATCGCTGGCCGGAGCTGGTCGACGCACCCGATCTCCGCGTCCATATCTACGGGAAAGGCGAGGCCCGGCCCGGCCGAAAGATGGGACATGTGACGCGCGTGATCCGGCCCTAAAGCCAGTTCCACTCGTCCCACATCAGCAGGTCGTCCGACATACGCCAGGCGACCTTGGGGCCGTCCATCACCGGCTCGCTGACCCGCACCTTTCGGCCGCAGGTGTCGGTCAGGACCAGAGCACCGCCCTCGACCGCCAACGTCGCCGACGCGCCTCCCAGCGTGCTGAACGCTTTCGCAGAGCCGCCGACCTCTTCTGGCGCGGGGAGCTTCCCCAGGATAACCTGGTCGAGGAACAGGCCGAGGAGCGGGTCGCGAAGCTCGGGAGCGATCTCCCCCTCGTCGTCGAGGCCGAGCCGATCCAGCGCCTCGGCCGTCGGGGTGAGCAAGGTCAGCGGTCCAAGGCGGGGATCGGCCGTGAGCTTCAGGACGACCGGAACGATATGCTTTACCACATCGCGATCGTTTTCGGTCAGCGCCGACACGTCGCGTTTGATCCGCGCGAGGAACTCCTTCCTGGTGGCTTCGTCCATCGCCGGCGGCAACTTACGGCGCCTTCACCACCTCGATCGGCATTCCCAGCGCGTCGAGCTGCGGCTTCACCTTTGCGGCGTCGCCGATCACGACCCAGGTCAGCTTGGACGGATCGATCGCAGCCTTGGCGGCAGCGTCGAGCTGCGCCGCGGTGAGCGCCCGGTACCGGCTCGCCAAAGTCTCATAATAATTGTCCGGACGGTGATAGAGGACGTTGGACGACATCGCGCCCATCAGTGCCGAACTCGTCTCGAAGTCTCCGGGAAGCTCGCGGACCGATCCGTCGATCGTTCGGGAGAGTTCCTCCGCGGTGACGCCCTTGCCGCCGAGGAACGTGCTGATGTCGTCGCGAAGCGCGGCGATCGACGGGCCGGTCTGGTCGGTCTGGACCGGCGCGTAGATCAGGTACGGGACCTGGTGCTGCGGCCGGCTGATGAAGCTCGATACGCCGTACGACCAGTGCTTGGTTTCACGCAGATCGGAGTTGAGCCGTGACAGGAAGGAGCCGCCCAGCACCTCGTTCGATTCGGTCAGCGCGATCAGCTCGTCCGTGCCCTGGAGCGGCAGGATCTGCCCGGCGAAGATCAGCGATTGCGGCGTATTCGGCCGGTCGATCAGCATGACCTTCGCAGTTTGGGGTGGAATCGGAACAGTGAAATTCTTGACCGGCTTGGGCCCTGTCGCGCGCCAGTCGCCGAAGCTCTTTTCGAGCAGCGGCATGATCTGTGCGAGGGTCGTATCGCCAACCACGAAGATCGTCGCATCGTCGGGCCTCAGCCACATATTGTGGAAGGCATTGAGGTCCGCCGATGTAAGCTTGGCGACCGCCGCAGGATCGCCGCTTCCGGTGAACGGAACGCCGTACGGGTGATCCTTGCCGTAAAGGATCGGCGGCAAGGTACGAAGCGCAATTCCGACCGGCTGCTTCGCTTCCTCGGCGATCGACGCGAGCTGCTGGCCGCGCACACGATCGACCTCTGCCGGAGCGAAGGCGGGGCGGCGCACGATGTCCGACATCAGGTCGAGCGACGAGGAGAGATTGGGCGTGAGCGCCGACAGATAGACACTCGATCGGTCCATGCTCGGAGCCGCCGAAATGTTGGCGCCGAGATTTTCCTTGGCCCGCGCGATCTCGACCGAATTATATTTGTCGGTCCCTTCGTCGAGCATTCCAAGCATGAAGGCCTGGGTGCCGAGCGCATTCTTCGGATCGGACGCATTGCCCGCGTCGAACTGGATTGCGACGCGGACCACCGGAACCGCGGAGCGATGCGCGAACAGGACCGGGATTCCGTTCGACAATGTCGCATGCTCGATGGTCGGGAAGTCGAGGTCGGCGATCTGGCCGACGGGCGGCATATTCGAACGATCGAGGTGGTCGGTGTTCGCGGTCGCGACAGACTTGGGCGCGGCGGTCACCTTGGCTCCTGCCCCCCCACCGGCCGTGTCGCCAGCAAGCTTCGATTCCTCGTACGGGTCGCGCTTGCCGGGAGCCAGCGTGAACGCGAACACCGGTCGCGTCAGCCACTTCTTCGCCGCAAGCCGGACCTGTTCCGGAGTCAGCGCCGCCTCTTCTTCCAGCTCCTTCTTGTAGAAGCCGGGATCGTTGGCGAACACCGCGCCCTGCGCGAGCGTCACGGCTTTGCCGCCAAAGCCGCCGACGGATTCGAGGCCGCGGATCGTCGAAGCGACATCGCTCGTCTTGGCCCGCTTCAGTTCGTCAGCGGTCGGCCCGTTCTTGATGAAATCCGCCAGGATCGCGTCCACCTGCTTGCCGACCAGCGCCGGATCAACGCCCGGCTTAACCGTCGCCTGGATGGTGAACTCGCTCGTCCGCTCGTGGCTATTCACATAGGCCGACACGTCGACCGCGGTCTTCTTGTCGCGCACCAGCTCATTGTCGAGCCGCGAGCTGGCAAGCCCGCCGAGCACGCTCGCCGCCATCTCGAGCTCGGTCTCGTCCTTGGCCGTGACCCCCGGCACCGCCCACATGCGGAAGATGGTCGTATTTGCGACCTCGTCATGGAAAACTTTGCTGACCGGCGCCTTCAGCGTCTGGACCGTCGCCGCGGCTGGGTTGGACTTGGGCCCGGCCGGAATGCCGCCGAAATATTTCTCGACCAGAGGTCTCGCCTCGCCCTCGGTGATATCGCCCGCGAGCACCAACACCGCATTGTTCGGCCCGTAGTGGCTGCGGAACCAATCCTTCACCACGTCGAGACTCGCGTGGTCGAGATCGGTCATCGAGCCGATCACCGTGTGGTGATAGGGATGGCCCGCCGGATAGAGCGTCTGCTGGATTGAATATTGGAGCAGTCCGCCCGGCTGGTTGTCGTCGCCGCGCTTCTCGTTCTGGACGACGCCGCGCTGGATATCGAGCTTCTTCTGCGTCATCGCGGGGAGCAGGTAGCCCATGCGATCGCTTTCCATGAACAAAGCCCGTTCGAGCGCCGCCTTCGGCACCGTTTCGAAATAATTCGTGCGATCTTCGTTGGTCGTTCCATTGAGGTCGGTCGCGCCGATCGACTGCATCGGGCCGAACCAGCTCGTGTCGCTATGCTCGGAACCGCCGAACATCAGGTGCTCGAACAAATGCGCAAAGCCCGTGCGTCCGGCCGGCTCGTCCTTCGATCCCACGTGATACCAGACGGACAACGCGACGATCGGCGCCTTGTGATCCTCGTGGACAACCACGCGGAGGCCATTCTTCAGCGTGAAGGTCGAATAAGGGATCGACACGTCCTTCACGAGCGCGGAGACAGGCGCGCCCTGCGGGAGCTCGGCGGCGAATACAGGCGGCGTGAGGACAGTCGCGGCGGCGAGCAAAGCGAACTTGCTGAGATGACGCATCAGCTTGAATCTCCGGCTGAATGTAATTCGGCGAAAGCGAACCTTAACGCGCGCTCGCCGCCAAGCAACTGCCGTTGCTATTCGAACTCGACAATCACCTGGTCGACCGAGAGACTGTCGCCCGCCTTCGCTGGCGTCGCCTTGACCATCGCCGCCTTGGGCGCGCGGAGAATATTCTCCATTTTCATCGCTTCCATGACCGCGACCGGCTGGCCCGGCTCGACCTTGTCGCCGACCTTGACGTCGAGCTTGGTCAGTAGTCCCGGCATCGGAGCGAGGAGCAACCGCGACAGGTCCGGCGCCGGCTTCTCGATCATATATTTTGAAAGATCGGCGACGTGGGTGCTGAGCACCTGCACCTTATGGCTCGCGCCACGCGTCTGAAGCTCCCAATTGCGACCGACGCGGCGGACCTGGACGATGCGCTTGCGGCCGTCGACGATCACCGTCAGCAGTCGTTGCCCCGGAGCCCAGCGTCCGACGATGTCCATCAAGTCGCCGTCGTCGGTGACCGCGAGCGTTCCGCCCTTGTAGGGCTTGATCCGCACGCGGTGGGTCGGTCCGCCGTCGACCTTCACGATCCGCTCGCACAGCACGTAGGGCCGCTCGCCAAGCTGGTCGCTGATCTCGGCGGCACGTTCGTCGCTGATCACCGAGACCATTCCGGCGATGGCGGTCAGATCTTCGAGTAGTTGGTCGTCAGCAGGCGCGCCGTCGAAGCCCTCGGAATATTCGTCGGCGATGAAGTCGGTCGCGAGATTGCCTTCGCGGAAACGCGGGTGCTGCATCAGCGCGGAGAGAAAATCGACATTGTCGCTGATGCCGTCGATGACGAATTGGTCGAGCGCGTCGACCTGCGCGTCGATCGCAGCCTCGCGCGTCGGCGCCCAGGTGATCAGCTTGGCGATCATCGGGTCGTAGAACATGCTGACCTCGCCGCCGTCGGCGACTCCGTCGTCGACGCGGACGATGAGGTCGTCGTCGCGCACTTCGGTCGACGGCCAGTAGCGGATCAGGCGGCCGGTCGAGGGGAGGAAGCTTCGGTACGGATCTTCGGCATAGACACGAGTCTCCACCGCCCAGCCGTCGATCCCGATGTCGTCCTGCGTGAACTTGAGCTTCTCGCCCGCAGCGACGCGGATCATCTGCTCGACCAGGTCCAGGCCCGTGATCTCCTCGGTCACCGGATGCTCGACCTGCAGCCGGGTATTCATCTCGAGGAAGTAGAAGCTTTTGCCCGACGGGTCGGCGCCGTTGACGATCAGCTCGACCGTGCCCGCGCTGTAGTACCCGACCGCGCGCGCCAGAGCGACCGCCTGCTCGCCCATCGCCTTGCGCATCTCGGGCGAGACGAAAGGCGACGGCGCTTCCTCGACCACCTTCTGGTTACGCCGCTGGATCGAGCATTCGCGCTCGTTTAGATAGAGGATGTTGCCGTGCTGGTCGCCGAGCACCTGGATCTCGATGTGGCGCGGCGCCTCGATGAATTTCTCGATGAACACGCGGTCGTCGCCGAAGCTGTTAAGCCCCTCGCGCTTCACGGACTCGAAGCCTTCGCGGACGTCCTTCTCGGACCAGGCGAGGCGCATGCCCTTGCCGCCGCCGCCGGCCGAGGCCTTCATCATCACCGGGAAGCCGATGTCCTTGGCGATTTTCACCGCTTCGTCGGTGGTCGCGATGTCGCCGAGATAGCCGGGGACGACGTTGACCCCCGCCTTCTGCGCCAGCTTCTTGGACTCGATCTTGTCGCCCATCGCGGCGATCGCCTTGGGCGGCGGCCCGATGAAGGCGATCTTCTCCTTCGCCAGCGCTTTCGCAAAACTCTCGCGTTCCGAAAGAAAGCCGTAGCCCGGATGCACCGCCTCCGCGCCCGTCGCTTTGCAAGCGTCGATGATCAGCTCGGCCTTGAGGTAGGATTCAGACGCCGGCGGCGGACCCAACCGCACCGCCTCGTCCGCCATCTTCACATGCGGCGCGCGAGCATCGGCGTCCGAATAGACCGCGACGGTCTTGATCCCCATGCGCCGAGCGGTGCGGATCACCCGGCACGCGATTTCCCCGCGATTGGCGATCAGGATTTTCTTGAACACTATGCGGGTCCCTCGCCAACCGTCAGTAGCTTCATTGCTTCCCAGGCAGTGATCTGTTCGCCGGTATCGGCATTTGTCCAAACGGAAGACTCATCGACGTACTCCGCGAGCTGAATAATCACTGCGTGGAAATGATCTTGCCACTGATCGGGAGCCGCGAGTCCGTCTCCTTTTCGCCCATCCAGTTTCCATCCCCAATCGACCTGCGAATAAACGTCGATGGAATCGACTTCGGGCTTGTTCACGAGAACACGGATGAGCGGACTGTCGATGTACACTACTCCGCCGCCTCGTCGAGAGGCGGGCGGTTGTGGCCGAGCAGGCGCAGCACCTCGTCGGCAGCGTCGGCGAGGTTGGTGCCGGCGCCGAAGATCGCCTGCACGCCCGAGGTGCGGATCACCCGGCACGCAATCTCCCCGCGATTGGCGATCAGGATCTTCTTGAACATCAGTTGTTTTCCAAGAGCTGGCCCAGCTCTTTGGTACGAAACTTTGTAATGTCCGTCAGGCAGCTATTGATCATCAGCGAAGCGACGCTGCCTCCTTCGTACCATTTCGCCCACACGTCGCACTGTTTGTCCCGATAGATGAGCCACGCCCTCTGGCCAGCTAACAGAGTGGCATAGACCTTGCGCTGACCCGTGAGTCTTTTGGTGACCGCATTCCATGTGTGATTGAGATCGATGTCTGCCCGCAGATAATCGCGGAACGAACAAACATTCATTTCAAACTGGGAGTACCGCTTAACGCAATTTGGCGGTGGATCGAGCGCCATCGATTCAGCTAGGCGGCATTGATCTTGAGCAAGGCCGGATAGCTTGTCGCAGTTGGATGATGCGGTGGCGGCCGCAAGAAGTGCGAGAATCACTCCGCTGCCTCGTCGAGCGGCGGGCGGTCGTGGCCGAGGAGGCGCAGCACCTCGTCGGCGGCGTCGGTGAGGTTGGTGCCGGGGCCAAAGATCGCCTGCACGCCCGCCGCTCCGAAACCCATCATTGCTGTTGCGCCTTTACGGAGCGAGCCAGCTCTTCCAACCTCTCCCGCTCTCCAGGCTTTGTCCTATCGAACACATACCAGACTGCTTGCGTCGCTTCGGCGCTAGCCCCCGCCAATGTTACCCGATCCGTGTAACCGGCATCTTCATCCGTCCACTCGAGATAAAATTCCGCGTCGTTTTCTTGGACAGGATGCCCCAGCTCCCCTTCGACAGCAGGCTTCAACAGGGAAAGCAGCTGTGGGCCCGTCCGCGGCTGGATGCTTCCGATAGAAAGCGCGCATTGCGAAAATGCGGGGTTGAGGGTCAGGTTTATAAACCCCTTTCCAGAGGTCCATGCGAACGAGTTCGGATCCTTAACTGGAGGGTTCGCTTTGTATCCAAAATCGGATTTTTGTGCCGCTTCTCGGACCTCACCAACATTCCAGTGCGGTCGGAAACACACATCCATGAACTCGGCGAGAGTCCGTTCCACGCCGACGCCTTCTACTTGCATGTGAATTGGAGGTTCAGCAATTGGGCCCGGTGCTGCTTGTTGGCCCAGCTGCATCGAAGCGCCCGCAAGGACGACAAGAAACGCGTTGGTAGTCATCACTCCGCCGCCTCATCGAGCGGCGGGCGGTTGTGGCCGAGGAGGCGCAGCACCTCGTCGGCGGCGTCGGCGAGGTTGGTGCCAGGGCCGAAGATCGCCTGCACGCCCGCGGCGCGGAGCATCGCATAATCCTGCGGCGGGATGACCCCGCCGGCGACCACCTTGATGTCGGCGCGTCCCATCTCCTTCAACGCCTCGATCATCTCGGGGATGAGCGTGCGGTGCCCCGCGGCGAGCGAGCTTGCGCCGACCACGTCGACGTCGTTATCGATCGCCATTTGCGCGGTCTCGCGCGGCGTCTGAAACAAGGGTCCGGGGACGACCTCGAAGCCGAGGTCGGTGAAGGCGGACGACACCAGGTTCGCGCCGCGGTCGTGCCCGTCCTGGCCCATCTTCGCGACCATGATGCGCGGCTTGCGGCCGAGCCGCTCGGCGACGGACTTCGTGCCTTGTTCGGCGGCTTTCCAGCGACCGTCCGCGCGGGCGCGTCCGTAGATCCCGCGCACGGGTTCGGGCACTGTGCCGTAGCGCCCGAATGCCCGCTCCAGCGCATCGGAAATCTCGCCGAGCGTGGCTCGGGCACGGGCGGCTTCGACGGAGAGGGCGAGGAGGTTGCCTTCCAATCCTCCCCGGAACGGGGAGGTGGCAGTCGCGCTAGCGGCTGACGGAGGGGTCGATTCCACCGCCTCGGCCCCTCCACCAAGCTGCGCTTGGTCCCCCTCCCCGTTCCGGGGAGGATTTTTGGCGCCTTTCTCCAACGCATCCAACGCCACGCGCACCTTCGCCTCATCACGACCAGCGCGCACCTTCTCGATCTTGGCGATCTGCTGGCTGCGGACCTTGGCGTTGTCGACTTCGAGGATTTCGACCGGCGGTTCCTCCGCCAGGCGGTAGCGGTTGACCCCGACGATCACCGTCTCGCCGGTATCGACCTTCGCCGCGCGAGCCGCCGCCGCCTCCTCGATCCGGTGCTTGGGCAAACCTTCGGCGACCGCCTTGGTCATGCCGCCGTGCGCCTCGACTTCCTCGATCAGCGCCCACGCTTTTTCCTCCAGCTCGCGCGTCAATCGCTCGACGTACCAGCTCCCGCCCAGCGGATCGGCGACCGCAGTGACACCGCTCTCCTCTGCGAGGATCAGCTGCGTATTTCGGGCGATCCGCGCGCTGAAATCGGTCGGCAGCGCGATCGCCTCGTCGAAGCTGTTGGTGTGCAGCGACTGCGTCCCGCCGAGCACCGCCGCCAGCGCCTCGATCGTGGTTCGGATGATGTTGTTGTACGGGTCCTGCTCGGTGAGGCTGACGCCCGACGTCTGGCAGTGCGTGCGCAGCCGCTTGGACTCGTCCTTCTTGGCACCGAGCTGGGTCATGATCCGATGCCACAGAGTGCGCCCGGCGCGGAGCTTCGCGACCTCCATGAACAGGTTCATGCCGATGCCCCAGAAAAAGCTGAGGCGGCCCGCGAAATCGTCGATGTCGAGCCCGTCGGCCTGCGCCGCGCGGACATATTCCATGCCGTCGGCGAGTGTGTAGGCGAGTTCCTGAACCGCCGTCGCCCCGGCTTCGTGCATGTGATAGCCGCTGATCGAGATCGAGTTGAACTTCGGCATCTCCGCCGCGCAGAAAGCGATGATGTCGGAGACGATCCGCATCGAGGGTTCGGGCGGGTAAATGTAGGTGTTTCGGACCGCGAACTCTTTCAGGATGTCGTTCTGAATCGTGCCCGTAAGCTGCGCGTGCGGGACGCCCTGCTCCTCACCTGCGACGATGAAGAAGGCCATCACCGGAAGCACCGCGCCGTTCATGGTCATGCTGACCGACATCTCGCCGAGCGGAATGCCGTCAAAGAGGAGCTTCATGTCCTCGACGGTGTCGATCGCGACGCCCGCCATTCCGACGTCGCCGGCAACGCGCGGATTGTCGCTGTCGTAGCCGCGGTGGGTGGCGAGATCGAAGGCGACGCTGAGGCCCTTCTGCCCCGCGGCGAGGTTCCGGCGATAGAAAGCGTTGGACTCTTCGGCGGTCGAGAAGCCGGCGTACTGGCGGATCGTCCACGGCCGCCCCGCGTACATCGTTGCGTACGGCCCGCGCGTGAATGGCGCGAGCCCTGGAAAGCCGCTGTCGATGCCGCTCGCGTCGTCGGGTCCGTAGACGGTCTCGAGGCGAATGCCTTCGACCGTCTCGCGCGACAGGTCCTTCCCGCGAGACTCCTTCTCGGCGAGCTTTTGCCAGTCGGATTTTGACGGCTTGTCGGTCACGGCGAGGGGCTTAGCGCCCTCACCCGCCAAATCCAATCAGTGAGCGCCCTTCGGCGTCTCCATGATCTCGGTGAGAACGCCGCCCATGTCCTTGGGATGGAGGAAGAACACAGGGCTCCCGTGCGCGCCGATCCGCGTCGGCCCGAGGATCCGCGCGCCCTTGCCTTCGAACCAGGCCCGCGCCTCCTCGATGTCCGCCGCCTCGAAACAGACGTGGTGCTGCCCGCCGGCCGGATTCTTCTCGAGAAAGTTCACGATCGGCGACGTCTCTCCCAGCGGCTCGATCAGCTCGATCTGGCTGTTGGGCGTGTCGACGAAACACACGCGCACGCCTTGCGCCGGAAGATCGAACGGCTCCCCGTGCGGCTCGGCGCCGAACATGGTGCGATAGGTTTCGAGGCTTCGCTCAATCGAAGGCGTCGCCACGCCGACATGGTTCAATCTGCCCAGCTGCATCCCATTCTCCGTCACCCCCGCTCAGGGGTTCCCATCAAAGCACTACTTTGACGGGGCCTAATGCGGAGGTCCCGCTTCTTGTCTCGGGAATTGAAAAAGAAAAGCGGGATTCCCGCCTTCGCGGGAATGACGTTCAGGCGCTCAACACCGCTGCACCCGGCTCGCACCACCGGTGGAGAGGACGTACACATTATCCTTGCGGACGTAGTGCTCGGTGAATTCCTTCGAGCCGAAATAGACGACGTCGAACGATTTGCCCGGCTGGATATTGTCGATCCGCCCGTTGATCTGGGTGTAATGTCCGTTCGCTCCGACTGCGACGGAATCGTCGTAAGTCATCGGCAGGGTCGCCAGATGCCTCGGCCCCGTCGGCGTCAGCTCGAGCAGAGTCGTGGTGCTGCAGGAATGCCCCTGCCAATTGCCCGCGCCGTTGACCGAGACGATCGGCAAATCACCGAAGCTCCGGCTGACGCTCCAGTCGACGATCTTGCCGAACGATCCCGCTTCCGCGGCCGGCACGAACTTCTGCACCACGTCGAAGCCCTTCGCCGACGGCTTCAGGTAGACGATCGCGAGCTTGCCCGAATTGACGTGCGTCGCGTCCGCCACTTCGCCCGGACTGATGAGCACCGTTCCGAACGATGTGTTGACCAGCTCGCCGGGCGTGTAGGTGACGTTCTCCTTGAGCTGGCCCTGCTTCTTGAAGACCGCGCTGCCGTCTTTTCCGAAGGCCGCATGGAACGCCTCCACGAGCTGCTTGTCGGCAGCGTAAGCGGGAGCGGAGACGAGCAACAATGCAAGGACGACACGCTTCATTTCGGCCTCCCCTGTTTACTGGGCCTACTTCGAGTCGCTTAGGGCGTCGCCGTTACATCCTTGCTGACATCATTGGCAATAAACGAGAGTTAGTGGCCGCAGCTATTC
>Ga0157369_10005437_pt1 | contig 14811 bp, 11 predicted proteins | sample C25metaG_FD_113461 | JGI IMG/M metagenome (GOLD analysis project Ga0157369, IMG submission 113461) | Corn rhizosphere microbial communities from Kellogg Biological Station, Michigan, USA - C2-5 metaG | ecosystem: Host-associated > Plants > Roots > Rhizosphere > Soil | place: USA: Michigan...
ATCCACGCCGGCCTGCCCAAGGACGGTAAGCCGTTCTGGCTGTCGTTTACCCTCAAGGATGAAGACACTGACGAGATTCCCCGCCTGCGTTCCGGCGAACCGGTGGCTGAAGCGGCCGAAGCGGCTGCGCAACTGGGCGTGCAAGTGCTGCTGTTCAATTGCAGCCAGCCCGAAGTGATCGGCGCGGCTATCGACGCGTCCTGCCAGACGTTCGAACGCCTCGGGGTGACGATCCAGGTCGGCGCCTATGCCAACGCGTTCCCGCCGCAACCCAAGGAGGCCACCGCCAATGATGGCCTGGACCCGCTGCGCGAGGATCTCGACCCGCCAGGCTACCTGCGCTGGGCTGCTGACTGGCAAGCACGGGGTGCCAGCCACCTGGGGGGGTGCTGCGGGATCGGGCCGGAGCACATTGCAGTGCTGGCCCGGCAGTTGGGCTAAGCCTCAGCGCGCCGGGCGGCGACACTCCGCCAGGCCTTTCACCTGCCCTGAACCGGTCTGGTTAGCCTCCGACAGCCACTCCTCGAAACCGGCCGGGATTGCCGACCATTCTGCGTCGATGATCGAGTACCACGCGGTATCGCGGTTCCTGCCCTTGACCACCATGTGCTGGCGGAACACTCCTTCAAAGCTGAAGCCCAACCGCTCGGCCGCGTACTTGGAGCGGGCGTTGGCGTTGTTGCACTTCCATTCCAGGCGGCGGTAGCCCTGTTCGAACGCGTATTTGGCCAGCAAGTACACCGCTTCGGTGCTTTTCGGCGAACGCTGCATCGGCGCGCCGAAGGTGACATGGCCGATTTCGATGCGGCCCTGTGCGGGGACGATGGACATCAGGCTGAGAAGGCCCTGTACCTGGCCGGTCTGGCGGTCGACCACGCAGAAGAAGTACGGGTCGCTGTGGGACGCGTGGTTGTTGAGCCAGTCATTGAAGGCGCTACGTTCCGGGAAGGGGCCGTATGGCAAGTAGTCCCACAGCTTGGGGTCGGCGCCGGGGCCCTGGAGGGCTTGGAACAACTCGTCGCCATGGCGTGCAGGGTCGAGTTTTTCCAGGCGGATGAAGCGTCCTTCAAGCAGTTTGACGGTAGGGGCCGGTGCGCCTTTCCAGTCGGCGAGGGAAGTAGTCATGCTGCGCTCCTTAAAGACCTTTGCGAAATTGGATGAACCCAGGGCGTTCGGCGATGCGTTCGTAGAGTTGGATCGCGGTGGCATTGGTTTCGTGGGTCAGCCAGTGCACCTTGGCGCAGCCATCGGCCTTGGCGGTGGCGTAGACGAACTCGATCAGCTTGCGACCGACGCCGGTGCCACGTTGGGCCGGGTCCACCAGCAAGTCCTGAAGGTAGCAGGAATTCTCGATGCTCCAATTGGAGCGATGGTAGATGAAGTTCACCATGCCCACCGCCTTGCCGTCCTGCCAGGCCAGGGCCGAGTGGGTCGGTTCGCTGGCGTCGATCAAGCGTTGCCAGGTGCTTTGGCTGACCGCGTCCGGTAGTTCGGTTTCATAGAACTTCAAGTACGCCTGCCACAGCGGAAGCCAGGCAGCGTGGTCGGCGGCGGTGACCTGGCGGATATCGATCGGGCTCATTCTGGGGCTCCTTGGGGGGAATAAAGCGGGCGAGGGTCTGGTCGCGCACATCGGCGCTGGTTGCCAGGCCAGCACGAACGCCGGCCATGTCGGCCGCGCTGCGGTTCTGGCTGAGTTTGCGTTTACCGATCAGGCGTTCGATCGGCAGGGCGAAGCCGACGATGGCCTTGAGCATGCCGTCGATGTAATCGGCCGGAGCGTCGCTGACCTTCCAGGGCTGGGCGCGGCCGCCTTCATGGCGATCGGTCAGCGCAGTGACCACCGCGAGCAAGCGCTCGGCATCGTTGAATACCTCGGCTTTGCCATAAGCGTGCACGGCGATGTAGTTCCAGGTAGGCACGACTTTGCCGTGCTCGGCCTTGGCCGGGTAGAACGCCGGGCTGATGTAGGCCTCGGCACCGGCAAAGATCACCAGCGCTTCGCTGCCGTTCTGCAGGTCTTTCCACTGCGGATTGGCTTTGGCCAGGTGCCCGTAAAGCATGCCGTTGGGGCCTTCATCCGGGTTGAGCAGCAAGGGCAAGTGACTGGCTTGCAGGCCTTGCTCGCCAAAGGTCACCAGCTGCGCCAGGCGGGTGTGCTGGATCAGTTGCTGCAGTTCGGGCAAATCGTCGAGGGCAAAGGCGCGGGGTGTGTACATGGAAAAATTCCTTGGCGAATGCCTGCATCCTAGGCAGGCTAATGGCTCGTTGAAAGAGCCATCTGGCACCCATTTCATAGGTCCAATATGTCGCCTGTCTCGCCGCCCCTGTCGTTCAACCCCGCTGGTATTGAACTGGATCGCCGCCAAGGCCTGACGCGCCAGCTGTATGACGCCCTGCGCCAGCGGGTGCTGGACGGTCGGTTGGTCAGCGGGACGCGTCTTCCCGCCACCCGTGACCTGGCGACGGCGTTGTCGATTTCCCGCAACAGCGTGGTACGCGCCTACGATCAGTTGTATGCGGAGGGGTTTATTGAAAGCCGGGTTGGCGATGGCACCTATGTCGCCCAATTGCCCACCGCCAAAAAACTATCCACAAAAGTATCCACAGGGTTTTCAACAGCCTTATCCCCAGACTTATCCACAAAATGGGCAGATTTGCCCGAAGTCCTGGACAGTGAAGTTACCCACAGCGTGGGCTTGGCACGGATCAAAACCAATCACCTGTCTCTGCCGCCAGTGGGGCCGCCACGGGCATTTCGCGTGGGTGTGCCAGCCTTCGATCTGTTCCCGTTCGAGGTCTGGGCCAAGCTGAACGGGGCCTTCTGGCGCAAGCCGGACCTGGAGCTGCTCTGCTACGGCGACCCCGCAGGCCACGGCCGCCTGCGTGGCCTGATTGCCGCCTACTTGCGCAGCTCACGAGGCATGCAGTGCACGGCTGAACAAATAGTGATCACCAGCGGCGCGCAGCAGGCAATCAGCCTTTGTGCACAGTTGCTGGTGGAGCCTGGGGACGGCGTGGCGGTGGAAAACCCCGGCTATCGCGCGGCCGGGCATGCGTTCGCCCTGGCGGGCGGGAAATTGCATGGCGTGCCGGTGGATGGCGAGGGTATTGATTGCCAAGTGCTCAATACCCTGGAGGATTGTCGGGTGGCTTACGTCACGCCTTCCCACCAGTATCCGCTGGGTGTGGTCATGAGCCTGGCGCGCCGCCTGGAACTGCTGGCCTGGGCCGAGCGAACGGGCGGTTGGATCATCGAGGACGACTACGACGGCGAGTACCGCTACAGCGGTGCACCGTTGTCGCCCCTGGCCGCGCTGGATCGCAGTGGGCGCGTGCTCTATGTCGGCACCTTCGGCAAGGTGGCTTTTCCGGCGTTGCGCCTGGGCTACCTGGTGTTGCCGCCGGCCTTGGTGGAGGCGTTCGCCCGGCGCCGTGCTGTCGACATGCGCCACTCCGAAGTCAGCACCCAGGCGGTAATGGCCGAGTTCATGGCTGCGGGGCATTTCCAGCGGCATATCCGGCGCATGCGCCGTGCTGCGTTGAGTCGGCGCAATGCTTTGTTGGCCGGCTGGCCAAAGGGGCTGGCGGGTGTGGGTGAGTTACCCCCTGTCAGCGCAGGGCTGCACCTGACCGTACGGGTCGCCAGCCTGGCTCGGGAGCAGCGACTGCTTGCGCAGGCACGGGCCGTAGAGGTCGAGGTCAACGGTTTGAGCAGTTACTGGCTGGCACAGTCGAGCACGCAAGTGAACCAGCGCGCCGGCCTCGTGCTGGGATTTGCTGCGGTACCCGAGCACGCCATCGCCCTGGCATTGCAGCGCCTGCGCGCAGCGTGGCAGGTCGTTGACTAAGCGCGCACGGTAGTGACAGGAGGAGGGACCCGGACGGTAGATAAATAGAGGCAGAAGGCGTCGACTCAGGCCTCCTTCTTTTCGAAAAACAGTCGGTCGGCCTGCTTCAGGCTGATCTCGCTGAGGTAGTAGTCAATCCTTTGGGCTTCGCTCAGGCCTACGGTGGTGTCGGCGGCCAGTCCCTTGAGCTGCTCGGCCGGGGTTTTCAAACGTGCGGCGATGTAGTACTTGGCCGGTGTCCAGGAGGCGCTGTAGTGGAAGTGCGCATACCACAGCGGCTTGCCGGAGCTGCGTTCGACGATGCTGTACTCATCGAGGTAGTCGGGCCGGGGACTTTTGAGTTTGCGTCGGGTGATTGTCTTCTTGATCTTGATTTCATTGTGATTGAGCAGCCACTCGACATTCTCGATCGTTGGTGCCTGCGTCTTGTGCAGCCTGAGCAGGTGTTCGCGGCTGCGTCGGTATAGCTGAGCAATAGCCGTATCGAGCGCTTTGTTGACGGCACTGGCCGGTTGATTGACGTTTTCGGTGATGTTTCCTTGTGTCAAGGCCTGGTCGATGGCTTCGCTGGCGCGTTCCAGGCGCAAGGCTTGCTGGTGATAGAGGTTTTCGATGCCTAAGGTTGTGCGCTCCTCCTGGTTGGCCCGGACATCTGCCTGGCGCAGGAACTCAGGCAGCGTGTCCAGCAAGGCCTGGCCTTCGCGGACGGCGGCCTGAATATCGAGGGTAGCTGCCGGCTCTGTCGACGTCTGGACGCGCTCAACCCACACCCCCGGGGATTTCTGATGATAGGTGGCAATGATCTTTTGGGTGATCGGCGAGCGGATATCCACCAGGTCGGTTTGCTCCCCGGTGGGCGACAGGCGCGGTTCGCCGATGCGGATACCCTCGTAGCGCGTGTGGATGAATTGGCTGTTTGGCCGTGGTGGCAATGGTGGCTGGATAGGTCGCAGCCTGAGGGCATCTCTTTCGACACTCAACAGCGCCAGGTTCTGTGTGGCCTCCCGGCTGAACGCCTTGAGCTGGTCGCGCAGACCCTGTATCCGAGTCGGTTGCGTATGCGCTGTATAGCGTTTGGCAAAGTCACTCAGGCGTTCCCCGATGACCTGGAACTGGCCGACCAGGCTGCCCAGTGTGCCGATACGTTCGTCGAGGCGCGACTCGCTGCGCTCTTTCAACGTATCGGTCAGGCATTGAATGGCGATATCGGCGGTGTCGACGATCGAGTCGATGGTTGACCAGGCCTCTGGGGCGGAGGCCAGCGTATCCTCCGCCAGGCACAGGTGGCGAGTGATGGTGACCTGCAGGGCCGTGAGGTGTTCGCGGGGGTAATGCGGCAATGTGCTTTTAGTGTCGCGGATCAACGTGAAGCCTTCCTTGGACAGTTGCCTGAGTTCATCGAAGCGGGTGTTCATGTAGTCAAGGCGGTCGAGCATGTCCTGGGTCAGGTCGATCATCTGGCGCGCGTCGTCAAAGGGCCGTTGGCTCGTTGGGCTATGGAGTTGGTCCAGTACCTTGCGCATCATCGGGGCAAAGCGGGTGAGAGCCTCGCGGATGCCCGCGTAAGTGAATTCAATCTGCACCTTGAGGTAGGAGATGGCTTTGGTGGCGTAGTCCGCTTACGGCGCGAAGACATTCAACTGCTTGAGCTGTTGCAGCACGGTTTCGTAGTTGTCGCGTTGAGCGACCAAGGTCTGCAAGTAGTTTTGTCGGCGTGTCTCTGCGGTGTCGGCAGTGCCCTGAGTCATGGCCTCATAAGCTTTTTGCAGCTCGGCCTGGGCGTCTTTCTTGGTTTTTTCGAAGTCACTCAGTTGGCGACGCAGGCGTTGAGCACGCTCTTCGGCCAGGGCCTTGGCTATCCGTGCCTTCAATGTGGGTCCCCCACCACGCAGGCGCAGGCGTGTGTCGATAAACCAGTTACCTTGGCGATTGCTGACCAGGAAAGGGCCGAGGCGGGACAATTGTTTCGAGTCGACGATGATGACGTTGCCACTTTCATCAACGATCACTTGATACCAACGATTGCCCACGGGCGCATAGAGTTTGTCGGCGAGCTTATAGAGATGCTGGTTTGGGCCGCGTTCGCTGATCGGCGCGCCAAGGTTGCTGGGCTTTTCGACTTTGTGCTGTCCAGGAGCGCGGCCAGGTGTGATCCACCACGATGGGTGGCGCCGCTGGTGTGCAACGGTTGTGAGCGATCCGAAGGGATCTCAGAAATTTTGACATCTGGGATCTTGCGAATCGTGGTCGTCGGTCTTTTTTCCGGCGCTGGCTTGATCGGGATGGGTTGCTGGGCGATAGGCCGCGATGGTTTGGATTGTCGGGTCACGCTGTGCAGCGTGACGGCCATGCCCAGGTCGAGCAGCAGGTCAGTGATGGCGCCCAAGCGTGAGCGGTGTTGTGGGTCTTCTTCGGCGTCGACCACTTCTTGCAGTTGGTCCATTATTTGCCAGATCCATGCCGCCACCCCGGCCGTGCGCCCGAGGAACGGCAAGGCTGCGTTGAATATCAGCCAGCCGGTGCGCTCCAAGGTAGCCCAGCGCGCATCCGCGTTGGAGACCGACTGACGATCGGCCAATGTCACCAGTGCATTGGCGTTGGCCTTGAACAGGGTGGCGAGCCTATCGCCATTGAGGGTTTCCTCGCCCAGCAGCAGCGGGCCGCTCAGGCTCAGCACTTTGGCCGGTTCTACCAGGAAATCCACCACCGACCAGGGCGACGGTAAGGTGCCTGGAAACACATACCGGCTGTAATCCGTGCGCACGCTATCCGGCAACCAGGCGAGCACCGATTCGCGCAGGCTCGGGGATTGCTGGATCGCGTAGATCAGATTGGCGGGAGATGGGTATTGGCTCAGGGACTCGTCGAGCAGTGGGCGGTAAAGTAAGCAGGGCCCGGCATGCAGATCGGCGGGACCGATCACAAACATGTTCGCGACGGTGTTCGGTTTGCCGTTGCCGTTTTTCGTCAGAAAGGCCAACGGCCGTATGACGATAGTATTGCCCTCCACTGTGCGATCCGCTGCGTTGTCCTGCATCACGGCCGTCACATAACGGTATCCGCGTTCGTCGATGCCCCCTTTTTGATTGAGTTTGTAGTGCAGCGCCAACAGCGGTAGCTGAACGCGTAGATGGCTGGTGTAGAGCTTCTCACGTCGCGACGACTCTATCGGGTCATCCAGCAGTTTGCTTTTGATCAACGCCGGGTAGGCGCTGCCGATGTCGATGCGGGTAATCAGGGTTTCCAGGTAGCCGACGGTGAGCCACTCGGGAATTTTGCCGCCGTTGCTTCTGCGTAGGGTCTTGTTGCCCAACGGCAGGGCGATCAGGTTTTGCAGGGCCAGTTGCGCCAGGCTGAACGTGGTGGTCACGGTTTGTCCGGGCACCGTGAACGTACCCCAGATGACAGGGCTCTGGACCACGATGTCGATCTTGTCCAAGGCCAGATGCTTGGCGTCTTTGTGGTCTTTGCTCATCTGCGCTTTCAGCGCATCGAGTGCGTATTGCTCGATGGGGGCAATGCCGTCGTCGTAGGCGTGGCCCCCGTTCAGGCTATGCAGTGCTGCCAGGTCTTTGAGGTGGCGGCCATAGGCGTCCTGTTCCGGGCTGGAAGCCTCGCGGAGCCAATCGGGCAAGGCGTCCCTGAACCAGTCGAGGCCAGGGGAGCGCCGGGGCTGGCCATTGCCGGCAGGGGCCGTGACGGAGCCGGGCAGCTGTTGCGTCGTGTCCGTAAAGCGGATGGCGCCGATGGCGTCGATTTGAATGGAGATCAAGATGCAGGCTTGCTGGTCGAAAAAGTTGCCGTCGGGCTCGAACAGGCGCCAATCGATTTTCTTGCCCAGCGCACGGTCTGGCAGGTAATTCTCCAACGCGGCTCCCAAGGCCTCGATCGAGTTGAATTTTTCATAGCCGTGCCCTGGCGAATAGGTCAGCAGCACCTCTTGGCCGTTTTGTCTGCCGACCAGTACGGCGATCAGGCTGTCATTGAGGTGGTTGGCTTTGCCGTCGTCGTCGATCAGAAAAATGTCCACCAGACAGGCACGGGACGCATAGGGATCATTGCGTTTGCGGACATCCGGATCCGGGGCGGCATACAGGCTGCGCGCCATGACGCAATCCTCATGCGTCCAACCGTCCACCGTCTCGACATTCCAAAAGCTGCGAAGGGCGCTGGACAGTTGCTGCCAATGGGTCGCTGAACCGTTCTCGGACATGTTCCAGTATTCTGCCTGTTGCTCCTGGAAGCCTGTGATCATCACTGGCGCCAGCAAATTGATAATGTTGGCGATTTCTTCGATGCGTACCTGCAGGTGCACCGCTGGCTCAACGATTGGCAGCCGGGTGAGAAAGTGTTCCCCCTCGATATAGATCGTCGGTACGCCGAGTACGGCCTGTTTGGCCAGGACGTCGGCGAGTGCCTGGTAATGGGGAGGCTTGGCCACGACTTGATCACCGACGACGTCCCACACCGGCGTGCCAACCATCGTGCTATTGGGGTCTATATCCAATTGGGGGTAGCGCGCTTTGAGCTCACGTCGCAGCAAGGCGGCGGCCACCTCCCTAAACGCAGGGCCAGTGGACAACTGAGTGATCAGGGTGGCGGTGGAATAAAAGCGTGGCAGTAGTGGCGAATCTGAGGTGTCTGTGATTGAAGTCATGGGAGACCTGACAGGCTTGTGATGGGCATAGGCCGAGGCTCTGCCTCGGGTATGCCCATGCTAGAAAGCGCGCTGTCAGGAGGGCGGTGTTTATGTATGCGTCTCAGGTGCCGGACTTGATCTTGGTCCAGGCGCGGGTCCTGGCACGTTCGGCATCACGGCCCAGGGGTTTCAGGGTATAGAGCCCCGCCATCGCCGCCTCGGTGGGGTACAGGTTGGGGTTGTTGCGGATCGCCGGGTCGACCTGTTCGGTCGCATCCTTGTTCGGGTTGGGGTAGCCGACAAAATCGCTGATCGGCGCGATCACCTGGGGTTGCAGCAGGTAGTTGATAAAGGTGTAGGCGTCCTGTGGGTTCTGCGCGCCCTTGGGAATGGCGAGCATGTCGAACCAGATCGGCGCGCCCTCCTTGGGCAGGCGCATATCCACCACTACGCCATTCCTGGCCTCCTTGGCGCGGTTGGCCGCCTGGGAGAAGCTGCCCGAATAACCCACGGCCACGCAGATGTCACCGTTGGCGATATCGGCCATGTACTTGGACGAATGGAAATAGGTGATGTACGGGCGGATCTTCATCAACAGCGCCTCGGCCTTGACGTAGTCCTTGGGGTTGCTGCTGTTGGGGTCCAGGCCCAGGTGCTGCAGGGCCAACGGCAGGATCTCCGAAGGCGAGTCGAGCAGGGCCACGCCGCATTGCTTGAGCTTGCTGATGTTCTCTTCCTTGAAAATCAGGTCCCAGCTGTCCACAGCAGCGTTGTCGCCGAGCGCAGCCTTGACCTTGGCCGGGTTGAAGCCGATCAGGATGGTGCCGTACATGTAGGGCACGGCGAATTTATTGCCGGGGTCATTGGCTTCGATCAGCTTCATCAGCTTGGGGTCGAGGTGGTTCCAGTTGGGCAATTGGCTGCGGTCCAGGGGCTGGAACACGCCGGCTTCGATCTGCTTGGCGAGGAACACGTTGGAGGGCACCACCACGTCATAGCCGGAGTTGCCGGTGAGCAGCTTGGCCTCCAGTGCTTCGTTGCTGTCGAAGATGTCGTAGACCAGCTTGATCTTCGGGTTCTGCGCCTTGAAATCCTCCAGTGCCTTGGGCGTGATGTAGTCGAACCAGTTATAGACTTTCAGGGTTTTTTCTTCGGCGTGTGCGGTGCTGCTCAGCACGGCGGCGCAGAGCACAAGCGACTTGAGCATATTCATTGGGCGGCCCCCTCAAAACCTTCGAGCACATTGACGGCGTTGATGCCGATTTCTTCCACCGCGTAACCGCCTTCCATCACGAACAGCGTCGGCTTGCCCAGGCGTGCGATGCGCGCGCCCATGGTCAGGTAGTCCGGGCTGTCGAGCTTGAACTGGGAGATCGGGTCATCCTTGAAGGTGTCCACGCCCAGCGAGACCACGAGGATGTCGGCGCCGTAGTGTTCGATCTCCCGGCAGGCCTGCTCCAGTGCTGCGCTCCAGGTGTCCCAGCCGGAGCCGGCGGGCAGCGGGTAGTTGAAGTTGAAGCCTTCGCCGGCACCTTCGCCCCTCTCATCGGCATAGCCCAGGAAAAACGGAAACTCGGCCTCCGGGTGACCGTGGATCGAGGTAACAGCACATCGCGGCGGTCGTAGAAAATCGACTGGGTGCCGTTGCCGTGGTGGTAGTCCACATCGAGGATCGCGACCTTGCGGTGGCCCTGGTCGAGAAACGCCTGGGCGGCAATCGCGGCGTTGTTCAGGTAGCAATAACCGCCCATCAAGTCGCTGGCGGCGTGATGGCCCGGTGGGCGGCACAACGCGAACGCACTGTGGGCGCCGCGCTGGATCGCCTGTTGTGCGGTGAGCGCCACTTGCGCCGCCGAGTAGGCCGCCTGCCAGGTCCCGGCGGTAATCGGCGCGCCGCCGTCGAAACTGTAATAGCCCAATTGGCCGTGCAGGCTGGTGGGCAGCACGCGGCGCAGGTTGCGCGCGGGCCAGGTGTAGGGCAGCAGATCGCCGTCCTCGCCGTATTCGGTCCAGCGCGCCCAGGCGCCTTTGAAGAAATCCAGGTAGACGCGGTTGTGAATGCGCTGCAAAGGCGCCAGGCCAAAGTCGTATGGCGCCTGCACTGGCCCCAATTCGCGGTCCTTGACCCGCTGCAGCACATGGTCGGCCCGCGAGGGCATTTCGAAGCAGGGCATCAGTTGCCCGTCCATCAATTCGCAGCGGCCGTGGTGCAGGTGGTGATCGTCCGAGTAGATCGTCAGCATTCTTGTTCTCCGCAGGCTGGGTCGGTGCTTGCAGTCTTGCGGTGGGCGCGGTTCAAGAGAACGGCAGGAGCGGCCAAAAGGGGATGAATATGGCCAAAGTGTCTGTCCGTAATTCGCCCCTCAATGGCGCATCATGCTCGAAATTGGCTCGGTGCTACGCCGCTCCATCGCACAAATGCATGCCGGAAACTCGCTGTTTCGCTGAACCCCAAGGCCTCGGCAATCCGGTAGATCGGCCACTGGTCCTCCGCCAGCAGTTGCTTGGCGCGCTCGAAGCGCAACTCGTCCAACAGCTCCTGGTAGCTGCAACCCTGGTCGTGCAAATGCCGGCGCAGGGTGCGCGCCGAGCAGTTCATCTGCATGGCCAGGCCTTCCAGGCCCGGCGTGGCGTTGAGTTGCGCGGTGAGCAACTGGCGAATCCTGCCCAGCCAGGCCTGGCGCCCGGTGAACTCCAGGTTCTGCTTGCGGCAGCGCTCGGCCATGGCCTGGTGGGTGACGGCGTCTGCCAGCGGCAGTGGCTGTTCGAGCCAGTGCCGATCGAAGGCAAACGCGTTGGCGGTGGCCTGGAACTGCAACGGGCAAGGGAAGCTTTCTGTATAACGCGCGCAGTAGTCCGGGGCGTCGTACTCGAAGCGTGCGGCGAGCAGTGGCAGCGGCTGGCCCAGCAGGTCGTCGCAGATGACCTTCAGCGAGGCCAGGCACAATTCGACATTGAACATCTCAAGCGTCGGGTCTTCGCGATAATCACAGGCGGTGAACCAGACGCGCTGGCCATCTTCCTCCAGGCTCAGCTCGAAAAGTGTTCCCAACAGCGCCGGGTAGTGCAGCGCCAGGCGCAAGGCGTCACCAAAGGTGGCACTGGTGAGCAGGGCATAGCCGAGCATGCCATAGGCCGATACATGCATCTGCCGGCCCAGTTCCAGGCCGATATCCCGACGCCGCGCTACGGCATTGGCACACACGCGCATCTCCTGGTTGGTGGTGATGCGCGTGTCGGCGCGGCTCAAGTCCGCCGCGCAGATGCCGCTGCCAGCCAGCAGTTCCTGGGCCGGCAAGCCTTCGGCCTTGAAAGCGTTAAGCACCAGGGACACGGCGTTGAGAGTGGTCAGGTGGGAGTGCAGCATAGGGGGCTTCCAGCCAGGGGATGGCTGGAAGGGAAGCAAGTTACAGGCCGGTCAGCTCAGCTCGCCACACAGGTCGAGTTCCACCAGGCGACGAACCTCGGCGGTGTCGAGCCCCGCACCGAGCAGTGCATTGAGCTTGCCGAACACCGCTTCGCGGGTCATGCCGCCACCGGACAATACGCCGACGCCGCGCAAACGGCTGCCCGCTTCGTACACATCCAGCTCCACACCGCCTTCATGGCATTGGGTGATCGCCACCACCACAACGTCTTGATCGTGCGCGCGTTGGAGGCTGGCCAGGAACGCCGGGTTGTCGCTCGGCCCGGTGCCGCTGCCGAAGCATTCCAGCACCAACGCCTGAATGCCGCTGTCGATCAGTGCATCCAGTTGCCCGGCGGCAATACCCGGCACCAGCGGCAGCACACCGACGTTGGCCACGGCTTTGGGCTGACGGTAATGCAGGGCGGCCGGGATCATTTCGGCCTGGGCGACGCCGCCATTGCGCTGCAGGGCAGCAAACGGGTGGCGACCGAAACTGCGGATTTTCGCGCAGCGGGTCGGCGCCATCAGCGCACCGTGGAAGAACAACTGCACGCCCGGCGCCAGGCCTTCGCCCAGCGCCGCCAAGGCACCGCTGACGTTTTCCCAGGCATCGCTGTCGGGCACGCCGGCGGGTAGCATGGAGCCGGTGAACACCACCGGCGCCGGCAGGCCGAGCAGTTGGAAGCTCATGGCGGCGGCACTGTAGGCCAGCGTGTCAGTGCCGTGCAGGATCAGTACGGCGTCGCAGCCGGCGTCCACCGCCTCAACCACGGCGGCGTGCAGGCGCTGCCAGTAGACGGGGGTCATGTTGGCGCTGTCGATCAGCGGCGACATTTCCTGGAAGCGCCAGGCGGGCACTTGCGCGTCGGCAAGCTGTTCGCGCATACGCGCCTCAAAACCTGAAGCGGGCGCCAGGCCGTTGGCGCTGGCCTGCATGCCGATAGTGCCACCGGTGTAGAGCACCATCACGTTGTTAGCTGGGGACATCGAGTTTTCTCCTGAACGAAAAACGCCGCCGGGCCCAGAGCATGCCCAAGGCCGGGCGGCGTGTCATCTCTCTACACTCAGCGTTGCGCTTGAGCGTTCAGTTCAGCGGTAGTTTGAGCGCTTGGCTCAGGCTTGACCGGGTTGGCTGGCCAGGCCTTGCGGTCCAGGTCCAGGTCAGGGAACTGGCTGGAATCGAATACCGGGGTCTTGATGCCTGCGGCGCGCTGGTTGTCGTAGTCGTTGAGGATGCGCATGGCGATCTTGAACAGGAACGCCAGGGCGAACAGGTTGACGAACGCGAGCAGGGTCATGGTGATGTCGGCGAAGGCGAACACGGTGCTCAGGTTCTCGATGGAACCCCAGAAAATCAGCACCAGCACCAGGGCGCTGTAGCCCATCAGCACCTTGCGGTTGTTGCCTACCAGGAAGCGCAGATTGCTCTCGCCCAGGTAGTAGTTGTACATGATCGAGGTGAACACGAACAACGCCAGGGCCACCGAGATGAACATGCGGCCCCAGTCGCCCACCACCGCCGCCAGGGAGTTCTGGGTCAGGGCAATGCCGTCGCCTTCGAAGCCCGGGGTGTAGAAGCCGGAGAGCAGGATCAGCAACGCGGTACAGGTGCAGATCACGAAGGTATCGAGGAACACGCTGAACGCCTGCACCACGCCCTGGGCGATCGGGTGTTCGACCGACGCCACCGCCGCCACGTTAGGCGCACTGCCCAGGCCGGCTTCGTTGGCGAACACGCCGCGCTTCACACCCATGATGATCGCGCTGCCCACCAGGCCCCCGAAGGCCTGGTCGAGGCCGAAGGCGCTCTTGACGATGGTCGCGAGCATGGCCGGCACATGGTCGAATTGCAGCACGATTACATAGAGAGTCACGGCGATGTAGACCAGGGTCTTGACCGGCACCAGCAGGTCGGCAATCGAGGCGATGCGCTTGATCCCGCCGATGAACACCAGGCCCAGCAGTACCGCCAGCGCCAGGCCAGTGTAGGTGGTGTCCAGGCCAAAGGCGTTGTTCAGCGAGTGGGTCACGGCGTGGGCTTGCAGGCCGTTGAAAGCAAAACCGAAGGTCACCCGCAACAGGAACGCCATGACCATGCCCAGCCAGCGCTTTTGCAAACCGTGCTGGATGTAGTAGGCCGGGCCGCCACGGAAGGTGCCTTCCGCGTCGGTGCGCTTGTACAGCTGGCCGAGGGAGCACTCGATAAAGCTCGACGACATGCCCACCAGTGCGGTAACCCACATCCAGAACACGGCGCCCGGGCCACCCAGTGTCACGGCAATACCGACACCGGCAATGTTACCGGCACCCACGCGACCGGCCAGGCTGAGCATCAGCGCCTGGAAGGAGCTGAGCTGGTCGGAGCTGTTTTTCAGGCTGTCGCGAAACACCGAAAACATGTGGAAGAAGTGACGCAGTTGTACGAAACGCGAGCGAATCGTGAAATAACCGCCGAGCCCGACAATGAGCACGATCAGTACTTTCCCTGAGAGGAAGTCGTTGATGACTTCGAGCATGGAGTGTTCCTCGCTGATTTTTCTAATGGCAAACGCAGGACGGTTCGACGCTATCGCTCAGCACCAGGCAGTGCATGACGTTCGACCCCAATCCTTTTGCGGGTGTTGTTATTCATGCGGTTTCGCGCTGTACAGGACCTCGTAACCGACGATCTCTGACGCGAAGAGGGGCGGCACTATACCTAGGCGAACGTGATCCGTCTGCTCGGGGCGATTAAAGGTTTCAGCTGGGCGGTGGGCCTGCAGAGCGATATTGGCGTTTTTATAGGCTTCATTTCACAACCTCGGGGCAAAAAAAAGGGCCTGAAGAACGAGCCTTCAGGCCCTCAAAAGGTGAGAGGTGTCTAGTCCCTCAGCCTGGTGAGCGGTGCAACAAACGCTTAGGCCTTCAGCGGG
>Ga0157369_10005440_pt1 | contig 14809 bp, 10 predicted proteins | sample C25metaG_FD_113461 | JGI IMG/M metagenome (GOLD analysis project Ga0157369, IMG submission 113461) | Corn rhizosphere microbial communities from Kellogg Biological Station, Michigan, USA - C2-5 metaG | ecosystem: Host-associated > Plants > Roots > Rhizosphere > Soil | place: USA: Michigan...
TACATCAAACCCTACGACGAGCACTGGTTCCGGCGCATCGTCCTCACCGATCTGCGGCCCTACAGCCAAGTGATGATCGCCTCACTGGTCGCGAATCTGCTGGGCATGGCCGGGGTGCTGTTTTCCATGCAGGTGTACGACCGGGTGATTCCGGCCGAGTCGCTGCCGACCCTGTACGTGTTGTTCGGCGGGGTGATGCTGGCGCTGCTGTTCGACTTCGTCATGCGCATTCTGCGTCTGCGCATCACCGATGTGCTGGGCAAGCGCGCCGACTTGCGCGTCTCCGATCTGGTCTTCGGCCACGCCTTGCGTCTGCGCAATACGGCGCGGCCGAAATCCACCGGTTCGTTCATCTCACAACTGCGCGAGCTGGAGCAGATCCGCGACCTGATCACCTCCAGCACCGCCACGGCACTGGCGGACATGCCGTTTTTCCTGCTGTTCCTGCTGGTGTTCTATTTGATCGGCGGGCCACTGGTGTTGATTCCACTGGTGGCGCTGGTGTTCATGTTGCTGCCCGGGATCATCGCGCAACCGCGTCTGGCGCGACTGGCCAATGCGTCGATGCGTGAGGCGGCGCTGCGCAACGCCATGCTGGTGGAAAGTATTCAGGGCCTGGACGACATCAAGGCATTGCAGGCCGAGCAGCGGTTCCAGCAACAGTGGAACCAGTACAACGCCGCCTCGGCGGACAGCAGCCTGCGCCTGCGCACCTTGACCAACAGCCTGGTGGCGTGGACGCAGAACGTACAAGGCGGAGTGTTCGCGGTGGTCATCGTGTTCGGCGCGCCGATGGTGATTGCCGGCGACCTGACCACCGGCAGTCTGGTCGCGGCGTCGATTCTGTCGTCGCGGATGATGGGGCCGATGGCGCAACTGACCCACGTGCTCACCCGATGGCAGCAGGCCAAGGTCGCGCTCGAAGGCTTGAACCGGATCATGCAGATGCCGGTGGATCATCCCGAAGGCAGCCAGCGCGTGCACCTGCCGGCAATTCGCGGCGACTACCGCATGCGTCAGGCCAGTTTTCGCTACAGCGAGGAAGCGACCCCGGCGCTTAACAACATCGATTTGAGCATTCGCCCCGGCGAGCGCATCGCCCTGCTCGGCCGCAACGGCGCTGGCAAGTCAACGCTGCTGCAAGCACTGGGCGGCGCGATGGATCTGAGCAGTGGTGAAACCACCCTGGACGGCATTGCCCTTGCGCACCTGGATCCGGCCGATCTGCGCCGCGATGTCGGTCTGCTGTCGCAACAGGCGCGACTGTTTCACGGCACCCTGCGCGACAACATCACCCTCGGTGCCGGTCAGGCCAGCGATCAGGAAATCATCGCCGCGCTGACCGTTACCGGTGCCCTGGACTTTGTTCGCCAACTGCCCAAAGGCATGGATCACCTGGTGCTTGAGGGCGGCCTGGGTTTGTCCGGAGGTCAGCGTCAAAGCCTGTTGCTGTCGCGTTTGTTGATCCGCCAGCCGCAAGTGCTGCTGCTCGACGAGCCGACGGCCGCGCTGGATGACGTCACCGAGCGTTTGCTGCTGGAAAAACTCGCGACCTGGACCCAAGGTCGAACGCTGGTGGTCGCCACGCACCGGGTCAGTGTGTTGCAACTGGTCGAGCGGATCATCGTCCTCGACAACGGCCGCATCGTCATTGACGACCATCGCGACGCGGCCCTCGCGCGGTTGCGCGCACCGGGCAAAGGAGTGGCGGTATGAAGCCGATGATGACCGACGTGCCGGACCCGATGTCCTACCTCGACGGCCGCGATGAGCGCGCACTTGCCGGTGGCGCAAAGGTGATCTGGGGTTGCGCGGTGATGCTCGCCTGCTTCATTGCCTGGGCGGCGTGGTTTGAAATCGTCGAGGTCTCGACCGGCACCGGCAAAGTCGTGCCCAGCTCGCGCGAGCAGGTGATTCAGTCGATGGAGGGCGGCATTCTCGAGCAACTCAATGTCAGCGAAGGCGCTATGGTCGAGCGCGGCCAGATCCTCGCGCAACTGGACCCGGTGAAGAACCAGTCCAACGTCGGCGAAAGCGCGGCCAAGTATCGTGCAGCGCTGGCCAGCGTCAATCGCTTGCAGGCCGAGGTCAGCGAAAAGCCCCTGACTTTTGACGCCTCGCTGCAGGAGTTCCCTGACCTGATCCGCGCCGAAACCGAGCTCTACCAGACCCGGCGCAAAGGTCTGGCGGAAACCCTCGACGGTATTCAGAGCTCGCTGAAACTGGTGCGAAGCGAACTGGCGATTACTGAAAACCTGGCGAAGATCGGCGCCTCGAGCCGGGTCGAAGTGCTGCGCCTGACCCGTCAGCGCTCGGAGCTGGAATTGAAAGCCACCGAAGCCCGCTCCGATTACATGGTCCGCGCCCGCGAAGACTTGGCCAAGGCCAACGCCGAGGCGCAGATGCTCGAAGCGGTGATCCGTGGGCGCACCGATTCACTGTCGCGCCTGACCCTGCGCTCGCCGGTGCGCGGCATCGTCAAGGACATCGAGGTCAGCACGATTGGCGGCGTTATTGCGCCCAACGGCCAGGTCATGCAGATCGTACCGCTCGATGAACAACTGCTGATCGAGACGCGTATCTCGCCGCGCGACATCGCCTTCATTCACCCAGGTCAGGCGGCAAAAGTGAAAATCACCGCTTACGACTATTCGATCTACGGCAGCCTCGACGGCGAAGTGGTGACGATCTCGCCGGACACCATCCAGGACGAAGCCAAACCGGAAATCTTCTACTACCGCGTGTTCATCCGCACTGCGTCGGATGAACTGCGCAACAAGGCCGGCAAACGCTTCGCCATCGTCCCCGGGATGATCGCCACGGTGGACATTCGTACCGGCGAAAAAACCGTGCTGGACTACCTGATCAAACCGCTCAACCGCGCCCGCGAAGCATTGCGCGAACGCTGATCAGCGGCTGGCCAGTTTGGTCGCTGGCGGCGTCGCTGGAGTGATGCTGGCCTGATAGCGCGACCACTCGCGATTGATCTCCGCGTACGGCAAAAAGATGCTTACGCGCGGTTGATCGAGCAGGTCTTTACGCTTGAGGCGGCTGACGTCGTCACGGGTGAGGAACGCTACGTTGATGCCGACCACTTTGCCATCGGCAGAAAACACCGGCCCGCCGGACATACCTTTGGCCAGTGCGCCATTGTGGGTGCCGTAAAGCACGTTGCCCTCTTTGACGTCGAGGCGAACCATGGCCGGTAAAGCCTGGCCGGTGCCCTTGATCGACATATACAGCGAATTGAAGCCCACCGAAGTCAGCTCTTCGCCCGGCGTGTAGCCGCGCCACGCCGGCACGCTATTGGCCTTGTGACGGAAGAACTGCACGTCTGCCTGCCCCTGGAAACCGTGCCCGACAAGTAAGGAATGTGCTTCACCGTCACGGCAAAATCCTCATTCCATTGCACAGCCGAACCCATCAGCAGGTAAGGCAAAGGCGCACCGGAGTGGACGACAAAGGCTTGGTCTAAAACAGGATCCTGAACAAAAGCGACTGGCATTCCATTGCACCCGCTGAGCAGCAACGACGCTGCAACAAGTGACTTGAGGGGGCGCATTTTCGGTACATCTTGAAGTGAGGGAAGGTGCTGCAATATGTCATTGCGCCATCACTTTTAGCAATAGGCTAAGCCTACCGCTTGTCGGTGTGCGATATAGCGAGTTAATGATTGGATCCAAGCAATTTCCCGGCAATACACGCAATCAACAGCGAATGAACGCAAATGATCGCGATTGTCTTCAACTAGGTCGGGTGATCCCATGCTGACGAAGCTTGCGGTACAGCGTATTGCGGCTGATCCCCAGACGAAGGGCAACTCGCGCGACATGCCAGTGTTCAGCTTCGATCATGCTAAGCAGAGTTTGCCGTTCGGATACGCCCAGTGGATCGTCAACAGGTTGGTCGTCACTTGCGGGCAGTAACTCGTGCACGTCCTCCAGCGTGACCCGGCCTTCCACTGCCAACGCCACCAACGTACGCAAACAGGTGCGCAGTTGCCGGACGTTGCCCGGCCAGGGCTGCGCCAGCAAGCGCTCTCGAACTCCCGCTTGCAGCCGCACAGTGGCGCCCGCCGCTTCTTCGCGCAGCAGGAGGTCGAGCAGACGGCCCTTGTCGGAACGCTCGCGCAGCGGCGGCAGTTCCACGGCGAAACCGCCAATGCGATAGAACAGGTCCTCGCGCAGGCGTCCGTCGGCCACGCAGGCTGGCAGATTCTGGTGACTGGCGCTGATCAGGCGTACATCAAGCGGTCGCGGCGTTGCGCTGCCCAGCGGCACAACCTGGCGCTCTTCGAGCACGCGTAGCAGACGGGTCTGTAGCGCGAGGGGCATGTCGCCGATTTCGTCGAGAAACAGAATGCCGCCATGGGCCTGCTCAAGCTTGCCGACCATGCCGTTCTTGCGCGCGCCGGTGAAGCTGCCGCCGCGATAGCCGAACAGCTCGCTTTCAATCAGCGTCTCGGGGATCGCCGCGCAGTTGATCGCGACAAACGGCTGGCCGGCGCGGGAGCTGGCGCGATGCAGCGCTGCCGCAAAGGCCTCCTTGCCGGTGCCGGTTTCACCCTGCAGAAACACCGGCACGTCACGCTCCAGTACACGCAACGCGCGAGCGAATCCGCGTTGCAGGCGCGGGTCTTCCAGGCACACGCGCTCATCCTTGATTGGCGGGACAGGCGCAAGGGTCAACGGCGCGGAGCGGATCGGTTCGCGCAACTGGCCGTAGAACAAGCGCCCGTCGGCCAGGCGCATCGGCCAGCAGACGTGCGCCTGAGCACTGGCCTGATCGAGCAACTGCTCCATCGGCGTTTCCAGCAGCATCGTCAACGACTGCCCGACCATCTGCTCGCGGCTCAGGCCCAACAGATCGAGCGCCGCCGCATTCACCGAACAGATCCGCGCACTCTCGTCGAAGCTGAGCAGGCCTTCACCCAGCAGCCCGACAAACCCGGCATCGGGATGAAACCGCAGCAAATAGCGCTGCGGATCGTGGCCAAGGAAAAAACAGCTCTCGATCAACCTGGCCGACAGATTGGTCAGGGCCATGGCCTTGAAGCGTTGCTCAAGGCTGCTTTCCTCGCGCACGGAGGAAAGGTTGAGCACGGCAAGCAACTCACCGCTGGCGTCGAATATCGGGCTGGCCGAACAGGTCAGGCCGACGTGCCGGCCACGGAAATGCTCGTCGCGGCGAATGGTCACGTGCTGGCGCTCGACCAGGCAGGTGCCGACACCGTTGGTGCCCTCGTGCTCCTCGCTCCAGACCGAGCCGAGCCACAGCCCGGAGCGCTGGAACTCGCCGCGTTCGGCTTCGTTGAACACGCTGTCGATCGCCACGCCGCGTGCATCGGTGAGCAGCACGACATGGCCGTCACGTCCCAGTTGCTGGTGCAGGCTGTTCATCTGCCAGTGCGCAACGGAAATGATGTGTTCCAGCGGCGCACGGTGTTCGCGCAAACGCGCCTGTTCGAGCACATCCGGCGCGCGGCGGCTGGCCGGATCGAGCTGGTATTGATCCAGGCAACGCCGCCACGAACGGGTGATCGCCAGGTCTGCCGCCGCGCTGTGGCTGGCAACAGAGCCCTGCACGGCTTGCAGTACCTGGCGCGCGTGGGCGTTGATCGAGGCCGGTTTCATTGTTGTTGTTCTCCGCTTCGGTGAAGACACGGGTGTGTCCGCAGCTTAGATGAAAAGCTCGTTGCGGGGGAATTTCGCGCCGAGTGACACAGTGTCATCCGCGATTCTCGAATTTGTGACATGTCGCCTGTGCCAAGCCTTGTCGGCCTTTGCATCAAACGCTCTGGCCCGCGTCTTTCAAGGAGATGGCCCAAGCCTTGCTCTGATGCCATGGCTTACCAAAACAACAAGATCGGGAGTGGCCCCATGAACATCGCTATTGAAACCCCTTTGCAATCGCCAACAGCGCAACTCGCCGCTTGGGTCGAACGCCTCGGCGGACGTCTGGCGCAACGAGATGTGGACGGCACGCTGGAGCTGTTTGCCGAAGAATGCCACTGGCGTGACTTGCTGCTGTTCAGTTGGAACCTCGTCACCCTGGAAGGCAGACCGGCGATTCGCGACATGCTCGAAACACGCCTTGAGCAGACCCGGCCCGAACGCTGGCAACTCGAAGGTGAAGCCACGCTTAGCGATGGCGTGCTTGAAGGCTGGATGAGCCTGGAAACCGACTCGGCGCGCGGCAAAGGCTATGTGCGCCTGAAAGACGGTTTGTGCTGGACGCTGCTGACCACCATGCGCGAACTCAAAGGCTTCGAAGAACCCAGCGGCCGCCGCCGGCCGATGGGCGCGAGCCACGGCCATGCCCACGCTGACAAGCGCAACTGGCTGGAGCGCCGCCGCGATGAAGAAGCGGCGCTGGGCATCACCACGCAACCGTACTGCCTGATCGTCGGCGGCGGTCAGGGCGGGCTCGGCCTCGGCGCAAGGCTCAAACGCATGGGCGTACCGACGCTGATCATCGACAAAGCCGAACGCCCCGGCGATCAATGGCGCGGCCGCTACAAGTCGCTGTGCCTGCACGACCCGGTCTGGTACGACCACATGCCCTACCTGCCCTTCCCCGACCACTGGCCGGTGTTCACCCCGAAAGACCAGATCGGCGACTGGCTGGAGATGTACACCAAGGTCATGGAACTCAACTATTGGCCGCGCACTGAGTGCCTCGGCGCTACGTTTGACGAAGAGACTAGCCGCTGGACCGTGGAGGTCCTGCGCAACGGCGAGCCCGTCACCCTGCAACCGACGCAACTGATCCTCGCCACCGGCATGTCTGGCGTACCGAATGTGCCGGTGTATCCAGGCGCCGAAAACTTCCAGGGCCAGCAACATCCCTCCAGCCGTCACCCCGGCGGCGATGCGTGGAAAGGCAAGCGCGCAGTGGTCATCGGCGCGAACAATTCAGCCCACGACATCTGCGCCGATCTGGTGGAAAACGGCACCGAGGTGACCATGGTGCAACGTTCGAGCACGCACATTGTGCGTTCGGACAGCCTGATGGAACTGGTTTTCGGCGGGCTTTATTCCGAAGAGGCGCTCGAGTCGGGGCTGACCACGGATAAGGCCGACCTGCTGTTCGCCTCGATTCCGTACAAGGTCATGCCACAGTTTCATCGGCCGATCTTCGACGCGATCAAGGAGCGCGACAAGGACTTTTATGAACGCCTGAACCGGGCGGGCTTCATGCTCGATTTCGGCGATGACGAATCGGGTCTGTTCATGAAATACGTACGCCGTGGCTCGGGTTACTACATCGACGTCGGCGCCTCGGAACTGATCGCCAACGGCACGATCAAGCTCAAGAGCGCGCCGGGCCTCGGTGTCGAACGCATCGAAGCGGATGCGGTGGTGCTCACCGATGGCAGCCGCTTGCCGGCCGATCTCATCGTTTATGCGACAGGTTATGGCTCGATGAACGGCTGGGCCGCGAAGCTGATTTCTCAGCAAGTCGCCGACAAGGTCGGGCGCTGCTGGGGCCTGGGTTCCGGCACCACCAACGACCCCGGCCCGTATGAAGGTGAACTGCGCAACATGTGGAAACCGACCCAGCAGCAAAACCTCTGGTTCCACGGCGGCAACCTGCATCAGTCACGGCACTATTCGCTGTATCTGGCGTTGCAGTTGAAAGCCCGTTTCGAAGGCCTCGACACCGATGTTTATCGCCTTGCAGAGCGGCATCATCTGCGCTGATTCCTCAAGTGGTCGTTCGTCGGTGCGCAGGCCAAGCGCACCGGCGAACTGGAAAGTGCGTGCTAGGGTGTCTAGCCCAAGCACGTTTCAATCCAGGAAAAATGAGGAGGATTCATGCCACTTCATCCCATTCTGTTCATGGGCGGTTCCGGCGCCATTGGCCACCAGACGGCTCGCGCATTGCGCGCAGCGCATCCCGACGTACCCTTGCTGATCGGCGGGCGCGACCTCGCCAAGGCTGAGCAAACCGCCGAGCAAATCGGCAATGCCCAGGGTGTGGTCATCGATGCTCGCGCAGATGATCTGGGGCTGGGTGATCGCCCGGTCAGCGCCATCGTCCTGTTCTACATGGACCACGCCCTCGCCGGGCTGCGCTTTGCGCAAAAGCGCAAGGTGCCGCACCTGAGCATCTCTTCCGGCGTGTTCGAAATCGCCCCGCAAATCGCCAGTTTCATGCACACGCCTGACGCGTCGCCCATTGTCCTCGGCTACGAATGGATGGTCGGTGCCACCACCGTGGCAACGCTGCACCTCGCCAATGCATTCGCCCGCGTGCACGACATCCGCATTCATGCACTGGTCGACGAACAGGACGGCGGCGGCCCGACCGTGGCCGTCGATTTCGAGCACCTGAACAAAATGCTGCCCGCCGCACTGACCCGCCGCGACGGCAAATTCATCTGGCGCGAAGGCGACGACGCCAAGGTCAGCTTCCGCGCCGTCGACGGCACCACCCTGCAGGGCGCCGGCTTTTCCTCGATCGATGTCACCGGCCTCGCCGCCGCCACCGACGCCCCGAACGTCGAGTTCAACCTCGCCAGCGGCGTCAGCTCGACCCGGCGCCAAGGCCAGCCGATGTCGACGGAAATACTCATCGAACTCGAAGGCACGGATCACGATGGCCAGCCATTGCGCACACGCCACGCCGTGGTTCACCGATCAGGCGCAGCAGCGTTGACCGGGCTCAGTGTGGCCATGTTGCTGGAGCGACTGGTTGGGCTGGATGGGCAAGCGCCGGTAAGGCCGGGGCTGTATTTTCCGTATCAGTTGCTGGAGGCGCAGGCTTTTTTGCAGCGGTTGGAAAAGGACGGTGGCGAGTTGATTGAGCTGGACGGAGAAGTGAATGGATAAAAAATCGTAGCGACCAGGCTGGTCGCTACTAAAAAAGACAGAAGCCAGGGTCGCTGGCGAGCAACCGAAGCTTCAGTTTTACTTTTCCTGGATCTGCACAGGATCAGAGCTTGCGACCAAGCTGAGCGTAGCCCTGCCTTGAGCTCAAGGCAGGGCGCAGAGCGCTGGCAGATATCACTTTTTCTTTTTCGCTGGCTTGTCGGCCTTCTCTGATTTCTTCGCCTTCTCCGGTTTGCTGTCAGCTTTCTTGGCGGAATCCTTGGGTTTGGCGTCTTTTTTCTTTTCTTTCTTGTCAGAGGGCTTTTCTTTCTTGCCGGAGGACTTCGATAGCGTCGAAGCCGCATCCGATTTCTTCGACGATGACGACTTTTTGTCTTTCAATTCTTTACTGGCTTTCGAAGTCTCACCTTTGCTCTTTTTGTCATCTTTAGCCACGTTAACCACCTCTCGGAGTAGTGCCGACATTAGCGCACTGCCTGCGGAATTGCCCACAGGCTCAGTATTAGGCGTGGCTGGTGAAATGCCGTTCAATTTTTCTCAAACGTCGACAATCGCAGGTTGAAAGTTCAAAAGGTGTTGGCGATCTGGAAGCGCCTTGCACTACAAGGCGCATCCTGTTCTTCGTCCCGATTTCGACGAAAGAAATCGCGCATCAGCTCGGCAGTAGCTTGACGCTGCCACAAACCCTGCTCGCGGGTCTGCCAGTCATTCCTTCACCTGTTGCGCCAGTGCGGTGGGATAAATGACTTGCTGGGTGTCCAGATTGCGAATCTCGGATTCGATGCTGATGGTTGATATCTCACGTCCTGGGGGTCCGCTGATGGAGTTGCTGGTGGAGAAGTCCACTACGTAACGCTGACCGGCACGGAACTCGACATCGCGCGCACCGAAGCCGCATTTGGCACCGCCCGTACCCAGCCCGTTCATCGATACCAAGCACCAGCCCAATGAGTGCTTCCCGGGCGTAAGGCGTAGCGCCTGCTTACCGGAAACATCGAGAATTGACGCACGACCGGCGCCCGGCAATGGTTGGCCATCCACTTGCGTGGCCAGCAGCAGTCGGTGAAAAGGCACACCGATAGCGCGAAATTGAGTGGTCGCGAAGTACACAAGCGCGGCGTCGGGAGCGTTATTGGAAAGATCATAAGGCGTCATCGATTCCGGCGCCCATTCGCCCTGGTAATCCTTGTAGTGATAGTTAGAGCAGGCGGTGGTGAAAATGGCCGCCAGCAGAACAGCGGATAGCTTGAGTTGTGAATTGAAAAACGACGAACGCATTGTTCTTCCTTGCTGAGATACCTACGGCCGCTTCGTCAACAGCGGCCGTCTCCGGCGAAAAGTGATATCGCTATGCTATTACTTCAACTATCCCAAAGCCTCTGCGTCCTGTTCTTGTGCGAGAAAAAAGACCCGCCGCACGACGGGCCTCTTATGCCTTCACTTCGATTCAGGCTGATTTCACCGTGTCAGCCTCTTGGTTGTTCTCAGGCCGAATCCTGAACCAGATCGCATACATCGCCGGCAGAAACACCAGCGTGATGATGGTGCCAACAAACGTGCCGCCGATCAGCGTGTACGCCAGCGTGCCCCAGAACACCGAGTGGGTCAGCGGAATGAACGCGAGAATCGCTGCCAGCGCGGTCAACAATACCGGCCGCGCCCGTTGCACTGTCGCTTCGACCACGGCATGGAACGGCGCCAGCCCTTCCTGTTCGTTGTGATGAATTTGCCCGATAAGGATCAGCGTGTTGCGCATCAGAATCCCCGACAGCGCAATCAACCCGACCAGCGCATTGATACCGAATGGCTGGTTGAAGATCAGCAGCGTCGGCACCACACCGATCAAGCCTAACGGCGAGGTGAGGAAGACCATGATCATCGCCGAAATCGAGCGCACCTGAACGATGATGATGAGCAGCGTCATGGCGATCATGATCGGCAGCAACGGCAGGATCGCCTTGCCCGCCTTGCCGGACTCTTCGATGGCGCCCGCCTGTTCAATCCGGTAGCCGGAAGGCAGGTTTTCGATGATCGGCTGCAACTGCTGGGTGATTGCGCCGGAAACGTCCGGCGGTTGCAAACCTTCGGCGATGTCGCCACGCACGGTGATGGTTGGCGTGCGATCGCGGCGGCGCAGGATCGGGTCTTCCATGCGCACTTCGACCTTGCCGATCTGCGCCAGCGGGATGCGCTGCCCCGCCGCACCGACCAGGGTGAAGCCTTCGATCTGTGCCGGGTCGAGGCGGATATCGCCCGCCGCACGGCCAACGACCTGCACTGAACGGATGTCCTCGCGAACCGCCGTGATCGGCACGCCGCTGAGCAGAAACTGCAACTGCTGGGCGACTGCGCTGGACGCCAGCCCCACTGCCTGCAAACGGTCCTGATCCAGGTTGAAATGCAGCGTCGGCGTCAGCGGCCCCCAGTCAGTGTTGACGGTTCTCATCATCGGGCTGTTCTGCATCACCGCCCTGACCTGCTCGGCGACGTCACGCAGCTTCGCCGGATCCGGCCCCATCACCCGGTAGGCCACCGGGAATGGCGAATACGGGCCGAATACGATCTGCGTCGCCCGAACCCGCGCCTCTGGAGCAAGCCCTTCGGCGACCGCTTCACGCAAACGCAACTTGAGGGTTTCACGGGCGTCCTGGTTGTCGGTCAGCACGACGATCTTGGCGAACGAGGGATCCGGCAACTCCGGCGCCATCGCCAGGAAAAACCGTGGTGCACCCTGACCGATATAGGCGGTGACGATTTTTGCCTCTTCCTGCTTGTGCAGCCAGGCTTCGACTTTGGCCGCAGCGGCGCTGGTCTGCTCGATGGACGTGCCGTAGGGCATCTGCACTTCGATCATCACTTCCGGGCGGTCAGAGGTCGGAAAGAACTGCTTCTTCACCAGACCCATGCCCGGAATCGCAACGGCAAACAGCGCGACCACCGCACCGGCCACCAGCCATTTGCGCGTGATCACCCATGCCAGAACACGCCGGAAACGGTTATAGCGCGGCGTGTCGTAGATTGCCGCGTGCCCGCCTTCGACTTTCTGGATATCCGGCAACAGCTTCACGCCCAAGTACGGCGTGAAAGCCACGGCGACGACCCACGAAGCGATGAGCGCGATGCCGACAATCCAGAACATGTTACTGGTGTATTCGCCCGCCGTTGATTGCGCGAATCCGTTGGGCAGAAAGCCAATCGCCGTGACCAGCGTACCGGCCAGCATTGGCGCTGCCGTGTGGCTCCAGGCATAAGCGGAGGCCTTGATGCGGTCGTAGCCCTCCTCCATCTTCACCACCATCATTTCAATGGCGATGATCGCGTCATCGACCAGCAGCCCCAGCGCAAGAATCAGCGAGCCCAAGGTGATCCGGTCAAAATTTTTGCCGGTAGCCGCCATCACCACAAAAACGATCGCCAGGGTCAACGGCACTGCCGCTGCGACCACCACGCCGACACGCCAGCCCATGCTGAGAAAACACACGAGCATGACCACCAGCAGCGCGACAAAGAACTTGACCATGAACTCGCCGACCGCCGAGTCGATATTCACTGCCTGATCGGTAACTTTCGAGAGGGTCATGCCCAAGGGCATTTCTTCATTGATCTTGAGTGTCTCGGCATCCAGCGCCTTGCCCAGATCCAGACCGTTCCAGCCCTCGCGCATGATCACGCCGAGCAATAAAGCCTCCTCGCCGTTGTTGCGCACCAGGAAGGTTGCCGGGTCTTCGTAGCCGCGCTCGACCGTGGCCACGTCAGACAGCTTGAGTGTTCGGCCCTGAGCGACAACAGGCGTGTCACGAATTTTCTGCAACGTGTCGAACGCGCCATCGACGCGCAGAAACACCTCCGGCCCTTTGGTTTCGACCGATCCGGCGGGGGTCAGCACGTTCTGATTGTTCAGCGCGGCAAAGATGTCCTGCGGCGACAAGCCCAGCGTCGCCAAGCGATCATGGGAAAACGAGACGAATATCCGCTCGGCCTGCTCACCAATGATGTTGACCTTTTTCACTCCCGGTACGTGCAACAGGCGTTGGCGTAAAGTCTCCGCGTCGCGCACCATCAAGCGCTGCGGCTCGCCCTTGGCTTTCAAGGCGAACAGCGCGAAGGTCACGTCGGAAAACTCGTCGTTCACCATCGGCCCGACGACACCCGCCGGCAGCTTGATTGCTTCGTCGTCGAGCTTTTTCCGAGCCTGATAAAACTCTTCCTGCACCTGCGATGGCGGTGTGCTGTCGAGCAACGAGACCATGGTGAACGCCAGTCCCGGGCGTGTGTAGGTTTCCGAGCGGTCGTACCACTTCAATTCCTGCAGACGCTGTTCGAGGGGTTCGGCGACCTGATCCTGCATTTCCTGCGCGGTCGCCCCTGGCCACGCGGTGATGACGGTCAGCTGCTTGACCGTAAACGGAGGGTCTTCCGCCCGGCCCAAGTTGAAGAACGACAGGACGCCGGCAACGGCGATCAGAAAAATCAGAAACACCGTGATTGCGCGCTGGCGCACGGCGATAGCAGAAAGGTTGAAGCGGCCCTCGCTCATGGACGACTCCCGGCAACCTGGCCCTCGTCGCGCCCAAGCAAACGCACTTCCTCACCATCGCGCAGCAGATGCGCGCCCAGCGCGACAATCGGATCACCGACATTGAGCTGGCCAGCGACACGGGCCGAATCATCGCTCAAGCCCAGGACCTCGACCGAGCGCCAGCTCACTGTCGCCGGAGTGCCGGCGATGACCCATACGCCGGGGCCTTTGCCCGGGTTGTAGATCGCGGCGACGGGCACCTTCAGCGCCTGATCTGGCGAAGAACCCTGGGCAATTTCGACGGTGACCGTCGAGCCGATTGGCGCATTGGCCAACCTGCCTTCGAGCACATAGCGCGCCTCAAAAGTACGAGTTGTGCTGTCAGCCGAATCGGAAAGCAGACGCAGTTTTGCGCTGACGGCCGCCGATGTATCGCCATACTGTTTTGCCTGAGCGATGGAGCCCGGGGCGGGCCGCAAGGTCTCGGGCAGATGGACGATGGCCTCCCGCTGACCGGCCCGCGCCAACCGCACCACCGGTTGTCCCGGGCTGACGACTTGCCCGGGCTCGGCGAGGGTTTCCACCACCACGCCATCAGCGTCCGCCACCAAAACCGCGTAACCCGAGGCGTTGCGCGCGACGTCCGCTTGCGCCACAGCGGCATTGAGCTGCGCCTTGGCGGTGTCGGCTGCGGCTTTGAACTGATCGTAGGCCGATGCCGAAATAGCGCCGGCGGCGACGAGTTTGCGATTGCGCGCTTCGTCACCGGCAGTCTGTAGGGCTCGAGCACGAGCGGCACTAACCGCTTCTTGCTGGGCTCGCGCCTGCAGGCCGAGGTCGATTGGGTCGAGGCGCATTAGCGGCTGTCCGCGCTTGACCGTCTGACCGGTATCAACCAGACGCTCGAGCACCTTGCCCGACACGCGAAAGCCCAGATCGCCCTGGGTGCGCGCAGCCACGACGCCGGTAAATGATCGAGTTCCATTTTCTGCCGGTTGCACCGCCGCCGATCTGACAATCGGCGCCAAGGTACGTGGATCTTTTGCGCTGGAGGAATCCCCGCACGCCGTCAGGGCCAAGGGCAACAAACAAACCGCGAGGGGAAAAGGTCGAAGCCGGCGCATGGAATTCCTTTACTGAAAATAGGATGACCATCATATTCTCAGTCCTGTGACCATCATCGTCAACAGTCACTACGTCGCCGGCCCGATTTTCATCGCTGAATCAGAAGCGATAGCTGACAGAAGTACCGAGGCCGCTGGCGTTATTCTTGTATTTGGCGCTGTACGAACCCTTGCCTGCCGAGGCGTCGTTGAATACGCGGTCCGCGAGCGGTGTTGTTGGCCGGAGACTGATCAACCGAGAACCCGGTACGCAGTACTGAAATAACCAAACTGCGGCGGCCATGTTGTCCTAGTGACCATGCCATTCAAGAGTCACAATCAGAACAGCGAAA
>Ga0157369_10005443_pt1 | contig 14806 bp, 10 predicted proteins | sample C25metaG_FD_113461 | JGI IMG/M metagenome (GOLD analysis project Ga0157369, IMG submission 113461) | Corn rhizosphere microbial communities from Kellogg Biological Station, Michigan, USA - C2-5 metaG | ecosystem: Host-associated > Plants > Roots > Rhizosphere > Soil | place: USA: Michigan...
AAGTCACGGCATAGGGCGTGATGCTGACGGTGGCGTTGGCCTTGTTGATCGTGTCGGCGATAGTCGTAGCCGCAATGTTGTTGTAGTTGGCGGTGCCGGTAAACGTCCATGAGTCGTTCGTATAGCTGCCCGCGTTGGTATGCGTTGTACTGCTCACATCCACGGTGCCTACCGTGCCGCCGGTCTCAGAGTTGACGCCAGTAATCGAGGCCACCGTTGCGGTATGAGCGTGCCCGTCATAGGTCACCGTGTAGGACGTGACCGTTACGATCGCACTGGCCTTGTTGATGAGGTCGTTCACGGCGCCGCTGGCGTCAGCATAGTTGCCGCTTGCGTCGTGGAAGGTCCAGGCGTCATTCGAATATGCGGCAGCGTTCGTGTGGGTCGTACCGGTCAGTACCAGGCCTGCATTGAGGGCGACGCTGTTTATGCCCGTCGCGGTGCCGATGGCGGTGTGCGCACTTCCGTCATAGGTGGCGGTATAAGGTGTAACAGTGATGCTGGGAGTTGCCTGCTTGATGAGATCGCTTACGGTTCCGTTGGCATCCGCATAGTTTCCACTCGCGTCGTGGAAGCTCCATGTATCGGAGACGTAGCTACCGGCACCCGTATGTGTGGTACCGCCGAGGGACAGGCTGGAGTTCAGGTTCGTCGATCCCACTCCTGTTGCTGTGCCCGTCGCGGTGTGCGGGTTAGCGTCATAGGTGACGCTATAGGGCGTCACGGAAACGCTCGCTTGCGCCTGCGTAATGTTTGCGGCGCCCGTAACTGCCTTCGAGCTCACGGTCGTGCCCGCAGCACCGAGTGTGTATTTGCCCGCATCGGCGCCTCCAAGAGTGGCTGTCGCAGTTACGACAAGACCGTTGCCTGCGTTGGGACTGGCGAAGTTGCCAGCGGTGGCCGTGCAAGTGACAATGTCGCCTGAATGCACTCCTGTCAGCGTGCAACTCATATTGCCGTTAGGCTCGGTGGTATTCCCGTCGTAGATTTTGCTGGTGGCAATCAGCGTGGTAGTCAACGCGATCGTCGGAATGAAATTGGCAGTCACCTTCGTGGTTTTTGATCCATTCGCTGATTCCAGTGTGCAAGGGTTACCGGTGTAGCCGTTGGCGCAAGTGCTTCCGGAAGCCAGATCTCCCGAGACGCTCCACGAAGAGAACAAACGGCCTGTGCCTGCAGTGGCAGTAATGAAAACCGTAACGTTGTTGTTTATGTTGGTACTGCTGTTGGTGCACCCGGCCGTTGTTGTGCAAGTGCTGATGTAATCTGAGGCTCCGCTGCTGCTTCCGGCTACGACGCTGTTCGCGATAGGAGATCCATCTGCCGGGCTGACTGCGATCGTGAGATTTGTCTTCGGGTAATTGTCCTTGAACACGGTTTGAGCCTGCAGACCTGAAGTCGTTCCCGAGGCCGTCAGATGATAACGGGCTCCGAGGTCGGCGGGAGTAGGCGCATAGTCCATAAACGTGAAGCTTCCGTTTTTATCCGCTGTCACGCTATAGTCCGGCGGATTCACCAGCATCTGGTTGACATACTCCCGCAAATAGAGGTTCACGGTTTCACCGGGCCGGAAACCTACGCCGCTCATGACGACCGGTGTTCCAGGTGCATAATCCAATTGGTCGGTGGAGATTGTCGGGAACCAATAGAGTTCCGCAGCCGTGGCGGATGCTCCACTACCGCCAGCCGCCAGCAATGTGCCCAGGTTGCCAGGACTAACAAATCCGCCGGAGTGATCGACCGCCGAGGCCGCACCTGCGATAAACACACCGGCAAGACTGTTGCCCCAGGGCTGTAGAAGATCAACAGCAGTTCCGCCTGATCCGCCCATCGCCAGGATGCTTCCATTATTCGGCAGCAGCGCTGCAATGTGACCGCTTCTGGGTGAGGCGCCGGTCACAACGCGCAGCGTATTCGTCCACTGGCTGAAGATTTCCGCCGTTCCCAAATCCACCGAACCGTTGTTGCCTCCGATAACTGCGACGCCATCGTAGGTGGATGTCGCCGTAGCTTTCGTACGCGGATAGGTCATGTTCGGCCCAGCTGTGATCGTTCCGCTCTGTGTGTCGGGACTGTAAACAAAAATTTCGGTCGAATTCAGGACGGCGCCATTGATGTCGGTTCCACCGGCGATCAGCACTCGCCCGTCCGGCGTTGCTGCCGCTACCGCATCCGCTCTCCCAGTGAGAAGCGAACCTATCGAACTGATGGATTGGTCTGACACTCTAAAGAGAAGCAATGTGACAACGGGGCCGGTGGTGCCTTCTCCGCCGAGGATCAACACATTGCCGTCCGTTAACGTTGCCATCGCATGCTTCGCCAGCCCGATTCCGAGCGAAGCCTCAAGGAGCGTCCAAGTCCCGGTCTGAGCATTCAAGATCTCTGCGGTGTCGCTGTATCCACCACCGGTGGTCAATCCGCCCGTGATAAGGACGTCACCGGTATTCAGCGTGATCGCGGCGTGATTCGCGCGGGGCATATTCATCGACGCAGCCTGCGAGAACTGTCCGGTTATAGGATCAAAAATTTCGCTGGATGCTTGCGGTACACCGTTGCTGTCTGAACCGCCGGTGATCAAGATCCTTCCGTCGGAAAGTGGCGCCGACGCAGCTCCAGTCCTCGGCTGTAGCATCTGGCCGTTGGCCGACCACACGTTCGACGACTGCGCATATGTGTTCTGAGGCGTGATCAGGAAGGAGGCGAACAAAAACGAGCATAGAGCAATCAGCTTTTCGACGTTCCGCATAGAGACCCCGTTCTGTTCCCGCGATTGGAGATGGAGTTCGGACGGGGAAGCGAATGCTCAAGGCCCGGCCTTAATTGCGGGAATTTGCCGAAGTTTATGCCGGGGATTGCAGAGTTGAAGCTCGTAACAAAGCGAAGGGGTCATTACACAGATACCGAAATTGCAGTTACCGGTCGACGCCGACAAGCACCCCCGTAATCGTGTCAATTTCATGACCGCAACCATTAAGTTGCACAAACGCAATCAGATCTACATACCACATAGGTCACTTTCTTCTGTGCGCAATTGACTGATGGAAAGGTCGAAAGAATTCTGCAACTATCCGGTTTCAATCCAGGGATTGCTCCGGTGAAGCATAGGTGAGGGATCCCGTTCAGCGAATTCGAGCAGTCGAATGTCGGGCACTCTGCGCGCGCAACTTAGGAAGAAGAGAGGATCTAACCTGCCCGCTCTGATCCTGGCCGCGTACAAACTCAGCTCTGCATCGATGCGGCTTGCCCTGGCACTTTAGCTAGATCGGCCCTCAGTTTCCTACAACGAGCACCTGGAAGCTGCTGTCAACGGGAGAGACCTTCAATGAAGCGGGCCTGCCGTTCGTCATTGGGGTGTTCATTTCCGCGCCGTAGATCACGCTTGTCAGGTAGACGTCACCACTCGAAGGATCAATGGCCAGCGTCCGCGCATGCTGACGAGTAGGCAGCGTCTGAATCACAGAATACGTGTCGGTTACATTTTGGCGGATAATCGTGAGGCTTCCGTCTCCGCCCCCATTCGCAGTGAATATCAGGCCCCGATTCGGGTCGTATCCGATTGCGTCCGGGCCCGGACCAATAGGCAGCGCAGCAATGATGTTTCCTGTCTGCGGATTGATGACTGCCATCCTGAAGTTGCCGCATGCAGCAAACAACCGCCCGTGGTTCCCATCGAGAGCCAAGGCACGCGGCTCTTGGCAAGTGGAGTCCAAGTTAAGCGCATAGGGCAGTGCCTCTGCCGGGGGCCTGGCCGGCGCGCCGAGATACCAATCCAGCACAGGAGGTTTCTCAGCCTTATTGCTTCCGCCTGACGGCGTTCCGGATCTTGTCGTCGTTCGCTGCGCCAATCTGGCGTTGGTATCGATAAATCCGCGCAACGCATTTCCGATCGCCTGTGCATTCAACCGAATGATCTGGTTGCGATCTCGAACGGTCACATAGACGCGTCCGCTACCATCGCTTTGAATGAATCCTAGCTCTCCTGGGATTACTAGCTGCGCTAACTGGATCCTATGCTCCACATCAATCACCGTGACCGATGATTGACTTCCGTGAGGTGTGGCCCGTGAATTCGTGGCTCGGAGCATCGCTGTTCGTGGGGATGAGCTTGAGGGTGCTCCCGGCTGGGTCTCCGAACTGGCCGCTGCGGGCTGTCCGCCAACGACGAACAATAAACCACTCGCAGCGTCCAGCGTCATCGATCGAGGTGCAGGTCCCGTTGGAATGTTCGCCACGACCTGGAACGAGTGCCGATCGAACACCCGCACCATATCTGCTTGCCCGTCACTTACGAACCCATAAGCGCCTTGAACATCGAGCACAACTGCATGGGCTTGTCGGAATCCTTTCACCGTTCCGGCTACAGTACCGGAATCTATATCGACCACCTGAACCGCGGGACCATGCGCAATGAACAGCTCTCGCGCCGTTGGGTCGACCGTGAGGTAGTCCCAGTTTCCAATTCCGCCGATCACCCAAGTATTCGTAATGAAGAAAGGACGGGAGGGCGTTGCGGTCGCTGGAGGCGGCACCGGCGTCGCCTGCCCGAAAGCAAGTGTCTGCCATATACCGACAGCGCACACCAACAGCCAGAGGTTCACGATCGTCTTCATGCGGATAGTGCTCCTGATAGCTTTGGACGCTTTAAGTTGTTCTCGCGCTCGTATTTTCCAGGATTGTGTGATTCAAGAGGGTCAAAGTGAGCACCCATAGGCAGCCTCGCAGGCATCAGAAACGGTGTACAAGCTTAATACGTAGTATCGGGTCAGCCGGTCCCTTCTGGACTAGGATTACTCAGTCACACACCCGGAAAGAGGTAGCCTGCATGGATCGAGACAAACTCCGCGAAACGGCCCAGGCCCTTGTTGCCGCCGACAAAGGCTTGCTTGCTATGGATGAGAGCACCCCTACCGCGAACAAGCGCTTCGCAGCGTTGGGCATTCCTCAATCCGAAGAAGCTCGCCGTGCCTACCGGGACATGATCGTCACTACACCAGAACTCGGCGAATGCCTGAACGGAGCCATCCTCGTCGATGAAACCATTCGTCAGGAAACCCGCAGCGGAGTTCCTTTCCCCAAAGCTCTTCAACAACAAGGTATTATCCCGGGCATCAAGGTCGATGCCGGCGCGAAGCCAATGGCCGCACATCCCGGCGAGAAACTCACGTCGGGTCTCGATGGCCTGCGCGAGCGTCTGGCCGACTACGTCAAGCTCGGCGCGCGCTTCGCCAAGTGGCGCGCAGTTATCACGATCGGCGACAGCATACCTAGTCTCGGCTGCATCCACGCCAACGCCCAGCTTCTCGCTCTATACGCAGCATTGTGCCAGGAAGCCGGCCTAGTACCAATCGTCGAACCCGAAGTCTTGATGGATGGCGACCACAGTCTCGACCGGTGCACCGAGGTCACCCAAACTACCTTGCACATTGTCTTTGACCAGCTCGTAGCCCAAGGCGTCCTTCTCGAAGGCATGATCCTGAAAGCCAACATGGTTGTCCCTGGTTTGGATGCCCGTCCGCAAGTCACCGACGACGAGATCGCGAACACCACGGTCCACACACTTCTGCGCACCGTGCCAGCTGCCGTTCCTGGCGTCGCCTTCCTCTCCGGTGGACAATCCGGCAAGCAGGCTTGCTCGCGCCTCAGCGCGATGAACTCACGTTTCCGCGGCCGTCTTCCGTGGGCGTTAACCTACTCCTTTGCTCGGGCGATTCAGCAACCCGCAATGGAGATCTGGCATGGCGAAGGTGGCAACGTCCCACCGGCGCAAGAAGCTCTTCTCCATCGAGCCCAGTGCGCCCGCGCTGCACGACGTGGCGAGTACACTGCAGCCATGGAAAATCAGGCATGACGGGCAAGCGCTTCCTTAAAGACTTTCGTATTGCTCCCGGGGAGCACATCAATCTCCATGACATGAAAACGAGCTACAAAGGCTCTTTCGACAAAGACAAAGGTCTCGACAAGGTCGAGAAACTTAGAGAGAACATGGGCGATTTGCAGCAGAGGCTCTTCGCCGAACGCAAGCGATCCCTGCTCATCATCCTGCAGGCACTCGATGCCGGCGGTAAAGACGGCGTCATCAAGCACGTCATCGGCTCCATGAACCCTGATGGCTGCCATGTCGCCAACTTCAAGGAGCCCACTCAGCAGGAACTCGCACACGATTTTCTCTGGCGCATTGAGGAGCAAACTCCAGCCAAGGGCGAAATAGCAATCTTCAACCGTTCCCATTACGAAGACGTTCTCATCGTGCGTGTGCATGACTTAGTGTCTGAGTCCGTGTGGTCTCGGCGCTACGACCAGATCAATGACTTCGAACGCCGACTCGTGGCGAACGGCACACGCATTCTCAAGTTCTTCCTCAACATCAGCAAAGAAGAACAACTTAAACGATTCGAGCAGCGCCTGGATGATCCGGCAAAACGCTGGAAAATCAGTGAAGCGGACTACTCCGAACGTGAGTACTGGGACGACTATCTCCGGGCGTACGAAGAAGCTATAGCGCGCTGCAATACAGACGACGCACCCTGGTTCGTTATCCCAGCGGACCACAAGTGGTTTCGCGACTTGGCTATCTCCGAAATCATTGTCTCCACCATGGAATCGATGAACTTCCAGGTTCCCCAACCGACTGTCGACATTGAAGCGATCCGCGATCAATACCACTCGGCCGCAGGTGAGGGAAAACAGCTTGGCAAGTCACGCAATGGGCGGACTCGCTGAACAACTGATGCGGCTTTGCGTTATGCTTGATTCCGTATCAGCCCGCCAGGCGCTGAGGTGCGCTCGCATGAGCAAATTCCACCTTCAAATCAATGGTAAAAATTACCCTGTTGATGCTCCACAGGATGAAACTCTTCTCTCGGTCCTACGCAATCGCCTGAACCTCACCGGGACCAAGTACGGTTGCGGCGAGGGCCAGTGCGGGGCCTGCACGGTTCTGATGGACGGCGCCGCTACACGTTCGTGCTCCGTCCCTGCCGCAGCGGCGGCCGGCGCGAAGATCACAACCATCGAGGGTCTCGAAGAAGACGGCAAGCTCACGCCCGTTCAGGAAGCCTTCCTCGAAGAGGGTGCGTACCAGTGCGGCTACTGCACCTCTGGGATGATCATGAGCGCTACGTCATTGCTTCGTGACAACCATGCTCCAAGCGAGGAGCAGATAGTCACTGCCATGAACGGTAATGTTTGCCGTTGCGGCACCTACCCACGCATCCTTAACGCTATCAAACGCGCATCAGGTCAAGACGCCGGAGGTGCGCGATGACGACGCGTGAACTTCAACCCCTCAGTGACGTGAACCGCCGCGACTTTCTTAAGTTTCTCGGCGGAGGTCTTCTGGTCTGCCTCTCTCCAATCTCCTCTGTTGCGCAAGAATCCGGCCGCGCATTTGGCGGTCACGAGCTTCCTGCCGACATCAGCGCGTGGATCCACATCGATCCCGATGGTCATGTAAAAGTCTTCACCGGCAAAGTCGAGGTCGGCCAAAACATCCGCACGTCTCTGGCGCAGGCCGTCGCTGAAGAACTCCGGGCCCCCTTCAATTCCATCACGATGATCATGGGCGACACCGATCTCGTTCCCTGGGACATGGGCACATTCGGGAGCCGCACTACTCCTACCATGGCGCCTCAACTTCGCAACATGGCAGTTGCTGGTCGCGAGTTGCTGCTCGAAATGGCTGCGCAGCGATGGAACACGGATGCATCGAAGCTCATCGCCGACTCCGGCAGGATCAAAACATCCGACGGCGTAAAGTCCATCACCTACGGCGAACTTACGCGCGGCGAAAATCTGGTCAAATCTGTGGCCGGAGATCCTCAGCTTACGCCGGCTACCGAATGGAAGATCGCCGGAAGTCCGGTGCCCAAGGCAAATGGGCGCGACTTCGTCACCGGTAAGCACCAGTTCCCATCTGACATCGTTCGCCCCGGGATGCTGTTTGGCGCTGTGCTACGCGCGGAGGGCTACAATGCGAAGCTCGAATCCATCGACACCAGCGCCGCCGAGAAACTCCCAGGCGTCAAGGTCGTCCGCGATGGCGACTTCACCGGCGTTGTCGCCGACGACGCTTTCACAGCCCAGCAGGCCGTCGCCGCAATCAAGGCCAAATGGACAATCCCCGATCAGCCATCTAATCAGGGCCTCTTCGAATACCTCAAGTCCAATCCTGATGGCCACAGCAATCCAGAACACCAGTCCGGCTCCGTCACAGATGCCTTCTCCGCAGCTGACGTGAAGCTCGAATGTCAGTACACGATCGAGTACATTGCGCACACGCCGCTTGAGCCTCGGGCAGCCGTCGCAGAGTGGGAAGACGGCAAGCTCACTGTCTGGACCGGCACCCAACGTCCTTTCGGTGTCCACGAAGAGTTGATGCGAACCTTCCAACTCTCACCGAAGCAGGCCCGCGTCATACAGCCGGATATGGGCAGTGGATATGGGGGCAAGCACACCGGCGAAGCGGCTATCGAAGCCTCGCGGCTCGCTCGTGCCGCGGGCAAACCCGTTAAAGTCGTTTGGACCCGCGAGGAAGAATTCACCTGGGCCTACTTCCGGCCGGCAGGTCTCGCCGAAATCAAATCCGCAGCGCGCCGTGATGGGGCCCTTGTCTCATGGGAGTTCCACAACTACAACTCCGGCCCCGCCGCCATCGGCACTCCTTACGAGGTCTCAAACCAGCTCATCCAGTTCCATCCAGCAAAGTCCCCGCTTCGCCAGGGATCCTATCGCGGTCTCGCTGCCACGTTCAACCACTTCGCCCGCGAGTCGAACATGGACGAGATGGCGCACGCGCTGAAGATGGACCCTCTCGCATTCCGGCTGAAGAACATCACGAACCCGCGCCTCAGGGCTGTCCTTCAGGCCGCAGCGGACAAGTTCAGGTGGACAGGTACCAAATCTGGTCCGGATCGCGGGATTGGAATGGCCTGCGGAACCGACAAGGGCGGCTTTGTCGCGACCTGTGCTGAAGTCTCAATCGATCCGTCGACAAAGAAAGTAAGAATCCTTCGTGTCGTTCAGGCATGGGAGTGCGGTGCTATCGTCAATCCCGACGGTCTGCGTAACCAGGTGCAAGGGGCACTCGTTCAGGGTATTGGGGGAGCGCTCTTTGAGCGTATTCTCTTTTCCAAAGGACGCGTGGAGAACCCGCGCTTCTCGAAGTATCGTGTCCCGCGTTTCAGCGACACGCCCAAAGTCGAAATCGTTCTCCTCGACCGCAAGGACTTGCCCTCGGCGGGCGCAGGAGAAACCGGTATAGTCGGTATCGCCCCGGCGATCGGCAACGCGATTTTCGCCGCCACAGGCACGCGCCTGCGCCATATGCCACTAACGCCCGATGGCGACGCGGTCCGCACTTGAGATCACATTTTCTAATCGCGCGAACAGAAATACACTGGCAACTACTTCGCCAGCGGTGCTTCGAGTGTCCACGTCTTCCCGTCCTCGCTTATCCAGGTCTCTAGCTTCTCGGTGGTCAATTGAAAGTGCGGCGTGCTCTGACCAAGCATCCCCCGCGACACTGCGGTCGTCGGTCGGACCTTCACCAGAACGGCCCGGCCGGTCCATTGTGCCTTCACTGGTTGCCAGTGCTTGCCTCCGTCTTCGCTCAGGAAGAGTGCCCCGGCTGTGTCGATCGCGATCGTGGTCTTTGCAGCTTTTGCCTGCGAGAGAATCCCGAGTTCGCTGGGCAGAGCTGATCTACCCTCGGCCAGCCTGGAGGTTTTCATGTTAGACAAAACCACGCTCTGAGTGGCTGGGGGCGCTGTCGCGATCTCCGGCGCGGTAGCAGGAGCCGCGGAGGCGAGTCTTGGCCCCTGCTCCGCCGTCACAGTTACGCTCTCTGATGCTCCACCTGGCGGAACAGACGCTGGAGTGGGCTTATCGGCCGAATCAAATAGAGTTCCCGCTTGCCGAACCTCATTGGCATTGTTCTGCTGCTGCAGTGGCGCATTGTTCTGCTGCTGCGCTTGATTCTGCGCCATTGGACCACCAACAGTTGACGTCTTGGCGCGCGCCGAAAGTGTTCCATGTGCAGATCCGCCTAGGGCGGCTGGAGCGACAGCACTCAAGAGATCAGATTCCTTCGCTAGCTCGTCCTTCTTCTGTGTAGCCTTATCCTTACGATCAAGTGCCCCAGAACTCACCTCTGTATCTCGATCAGCACGCCCGCGGTCAGCGGATAGTCCTTTTGCCTCCTCGCGCCGTGGGGCCTGTTTCTGAACCGACGGAGTCGCCACTGTGTTCGCCGGTGTGGCGTTCCGAACCGTCTCCGGGGGAGACACATTCTGCGCCATCTCCGGTTGCGAGACCGCAGCACGACGTTGGTGTTGCAGCACAGCGAATCCAATAAATCCGGCAAGCGCAGTGGCTGGAATCCAGGCCCATCGCCACGCACCAGACCAGCCGCGCGGGGTTGGCCGGAATGACTCCTGAAGCTCGGTAGCTGACGCCAGCTTTTCCGGTTCCATCATCGGCTGTGTTAAAAACACGACTTCGCGACAGCGGCTGCACGTCGCCATGTGGGCCAGGATCTGCTCCCGTTCTGTGCCAGAGAGTAGCTGCTCGGCGAAAGCGGTCAGGCTCTCAGCGTCGGGGTGCGCTCCGAGTTGGACTGTCGGTTTCATTCTTCGCCATTTGCCTCGGTCGCGAGTGGACCTTGCGTATTCGAGAGCATAGCTGCTGCCACGGTTTCTTGGGCGGCAGCGGAATCTGAGATCGCCTGTTCTGGGAACGTCTCCGCAGTCGAATGTTGCAGCAGTTTTTTCAGGTTCATCCCAAGTTCTAAATCCCTTGGGTCAGTCCCGAGGGCTTCTTCCGCTGCTCTGCGGCTCATTCCTTTCTTCTCGAGATTCTTCACTAATCCTTTTCGAACAGATTGGGTGGCCCGCTTCAGCCTTCTGCTCACCGTTGCTTCGTGTACGCGTAGCAGTTGGCCGATTTCCGCCAGTGTTTGTCCATCGAGATAGTATGCGGCCAGCATGAATCGCTCCTCCGCAGGTTGATTGCTCAGCACCTCTTGAATCGCACTCCGAAGAGTCTCGCCGATAGCAGGATCCAATTGTGGCAAATCGGCAACCGTTGTTGCATCGTGATAATCCTCATCGAGCGCTTCTTCGCGAAACGTACGGCGATAATGATCAACAAACCGCTGCGATAAGGTTGTTCGCAACCATCCGAGCAGTGATCCGCGACCGCGATACGATTCCAGCGGACACTTACGTTGTCCTTCACGCGTGTTTAAACCGTAAAGTTCGGCGTAAAAGGCATCCGCAAGGTCGCGCCCCACCGTCTCACTTCCGCTGATAGCGATGGCTGCGCGGGTCAGTTGTGCGCCGTAAGCCTCCATGAAGTGTTCCCATGCACGCTCATTTCCCTCGGCGCATGCGGTTGCCAGCACAAGGTCAGCAAGCTTGGTCGTACGGAAGAATGCAGCCTGCTCCTGCGCTCCAGCGCTTGTGCCGGCAGTGAGCCCGAAGTTCTGCCGCATGGCCGCCAACAAAATGATGCGATCGAAATCACTCCGCAGCAGTCCCCAGGATGCCGCACCGCAATCACCCCAAAGCTGGTCCAATAGCGCAGGTTGCAGTGCAACCGTCGCGGCTGAGGTGTCAGCTCTAAGCGGCTCATTGACTGCTTGAGGAGGCGCTGCGTCCACGTCACGACGATACGCCAAAAAATCTCCGCAAGAAACCCGACAGACTCCGTTCCGGGGAAGAAGCCGTGGATATCACGGGCGGAGGAAGGGAATGAGAAACCTGGTTACATCGAGATTCCTGCAAATTGCTGTTGTTGCTGCTGCAGTGGCAGCAAGCTTCGGAACCTTTCACCAGCGTCATGCCTACGGTGCTGCGAGTCCTGTTGACCAACGGCCTTCTGGCTTTCGAGTCGTGGCGCCGCTTGAGAGCGGCAATCTCCTTCTCTTTCCCGTCGTTCAATCGGGCAAATTGCCGGGCTCGCAATTCATCACCCTGGATGAGGGCATCAAGAGCGGCGAGGTTGAAGTCACAGAGGCTGGAATGGTCAGAGGCCTGATTCGGCGAAGGCCCGCTCAGGGGGCAGGGCCGCACAATGGCGTCGCCCGACCTGCGCCCGAGTATCGGGGCGACCAGGTCAACACCCTTGTGCTGGTCAACAACTCCGATAAACCTCTGTTGCTTCTAGCTGGCGAGATTGTTACGGGCGGCAAGCAGGATCGCGTGATCGCCAAAGACCGGATCGTGCCCGCCGGCAGCAACCCCATCGATCTCGGCGTCTTCTGCATCGAGCCGGGTCGCTGGACCGAAGATACCGCGAATTTTGGAGCTTCGGCCAAAACGTCAGCACAAAGCATCATGGTGCAGCCAACTGTCCGTGAAAAGGCGATGGTTGCCAAAGACCAGCATCAAGTGTGGGACTCAGTACATGGCGCAATTGGGGCGGTTCTTCAGGCAACTTCGAGTGCAGGAGTGGCCGTCAACTCTCCGGATCTTACGAACATCGGCACAACCAGTTATGTTCGGGCGATGCAGAACAATGTCCTGAGCGCCAAGGTGGACGAGGTTGCCGCCCCGCTGTCAAAATCGCGGGAGCAAATACTCGAGAAGCTTCGCGAGGAGCATGCGGTTGGGGTGGTGGTCGCAATTCGCGGAGAGATCGTGTGGGCCGATCTGTTTTCTGATTCCGATCTTCTTGGGCGTTACTGGACCAAATTGGTCCGCTCCTATGCGGCAGAAAGCCTCACTGATGGTCAACAGCATTCGGTGCCAACCATATCTGATGCTCAACATTTCCTGGATACGCCGTCGGGAGGAACGGAAACCAGCTTCGGCGACGTAGGCGTATATCGCTACCGTGAATTGCGCTCCGGCGGTACTGAGACGTTTGTACTCGAGTCGCTTTTGCCCGGAACGGGCTATGACGTGCACGTCAGCAAGCTCAAGCTACGAGGAGAACTTCGACGCACATCATCGCCGGTGATTCTCCGGTAAAGGGGGATTGACGGGATCGGGAGGCGGTTTGTTCACAATGAGCGAGTCCGAACCGCCTCATGGGAGCAGCGTGTTATTTCGCCAGATTCGGCCCCTGTATTCCTCTTCCCGTCCGGATGAGTCGCGGCACCGCTATCAAGGTGAGTGCGAAGACAAAGATCGAGGCGGCAACGAACTCCATATGCCCGTGGCGAAGGTCTTCAAACAGCAACTTCGCAGCTAGAAACGCAAGAGCGCCATAGGACAGGTGCTTCATCAACGCGTGGCTCGGGCGTGATCCGGAAAGGGCCATGCAGAGCGAGATTCCTGAGAGCACTAAAGTCCGAAGGAACGCGAGGTGATGCGCACTGACCGGAATTCCCCGACCGAGAATAAACACCCCACCCTGCACGAGCGCCGCACACATCGTGCATGTAGCAATCAACAACGGGAGTAAGTGGAGCAAAGTCTGCCTCCAACTCAATTGATTGGAATCTCGCGCTGCGATCTCAACCAAGGCGGAACAGACCAAGACAACGAATACGCTGACATCAGCTCTGGCGGGAACGGTGCTGGCCATTGCGCGAAAGACATATTGCGGCAACTCCGCAATAACAGCTGCAGCCATGAAGTACAGCGCGCCTTGCACCTTCAGCATCTGAGAGTCCAGGCGCGTAGCCATCCAGTATGCGACGAGAGCGGTCAAAGCGAGACAAATAGCCGCTAATTCCCTCGGCAGCACCAACATCGCCCCGGTAACCAGCAATCCCGCCGCCCAGATTCCGAAAATGTGAGAATTGCGCTGATCGGCTAGGCAACGGAGCCGCAGGGAATTGGCCACGTATACAGCGGCCGATATGCCCAAGCAAGCTGCCCCGGCAATCACCCGGCCATTTGAAGGAGCAAAGACCAGCACACTCCAGATCGCGAGTACGAATGCGAGTATCGATTGCATCGCTTCAAACAGGGTGATCGTCTTCTTTTGGGCAATCGCGGTGATTGCCACGCTCGTTCCTTCGATCAGAAAGAGCATGCATGCGGGGGCAATCAATGGCAGTGCCGCAAGGGTCGGGTACTCGGTGCGCGCGGTCTCCGGGCCGGCGTATATGAAGATCAATCCCCAGACAGCAACGTCCGCGACAAGTGCAACCAGAGGCCGTGCCGGCTGTGTCGAGCCGAATGTTCTGCCACCCTCGATCGCCAGAAGTGCAACGAGCAGGCTGAAAATGAAGGGCAAGGGATCGTGAGTGGCAAATGCCAGCGCTGCACTCGTGAATGCAGCAGCCCCGAGGTTTATCCAGGAAATACGAGAGGAGGTGGATCGGAGGTCAAGAGCCGTGGAGAGCGTGGCAAATGCGGCGAGAATGCCCGCCGACACAATTGGACTGAACACATAGAAATGCAGCGTGTTCTCCCATACCAGCGGCACGAGGATCAGGACGGATGTAGATGCGTAAACATAACGAGCCAAAGACGGTGCAGCCGAATTTCGAGCAGCCCAAATCAACCAGCCGAAGGCGTACGCCGCCGCAACCGCGGAGACGGCGAATTTCGGCATTGCACCCGATTCCGCCGCTGCACGTAGAAGATAGGCCCCGGCAATGCCGAGCATTGCCCTGCCCATGGTTGGGAAGAACGTTCCGGCCTGCATCGAGGATGGCTCGGCTTCTACTTGATTTGCCGGCTGCAGCTGAGTGGATACGGTGGGGGCCATTGCTCTCGCAGGGTGTTCGAGCGCGCAAATGCGTTTTTCAAGCTCATCCACTCGGCTTGACAGCAGTTCAAACGAACCGGGAGAGTCGGTCATCGTTTCACCCGTTCGGCTTAGGTCCCAACGTTAGCTCAATCACCTGCTGCAG
>Ga0157369_10005444_pt1 | contig 14806 bp, 17 predicted proteins | sample C25metaG_FD_113461 | JGI IMG/M metagenome (GOLD analysis project Ga0157369, IMG submission 113461) | Corn rhizosphere microbial communities from Kellogg Biological Station, Michigan, USA - C2-5 metaG | ecosystem: Host-associated > Plants > Roots > Rhizosphere > Soil | place: USA: Michigan...
ATAGCAAGTGCAACGGAAACTCTTTCGCTGACTCACCGCCCAGCCATTCTGCCGGTTCTAGCCATGTCGGATGCGGAGGACAGTCATCGTATCCGAAATCTGCAATACGACGCGAGAAGATCTCAATTTTCCCCGACGGCGTTTTAAGCCGATTAACTACCGGGTCTTCCCGAAAGGCGGCGAACATCGGAACCTCGAGGTTATCTTCGTCCATGGGAAATTCGAAATGGCCAGCTAACCAAAAAGTTTCGAACGTCGGCGGCGCATAACCAAGACCTTGCGCTGTAGCGCGCGCATCGTCGTACATGTGCCGCAGCCACTCCATCTCATCTCGGCCTTCCGTATAGGCCTGCTCGAACCCAAAGCGGCCGGATAGCTCTGCAAAAATATCCAAATCGTTGCGAGCCAGTGCAACAGGCGGGATTACTTGGTGCATCGCCACCCAATGCCTTTGGAGTTCCGTTGCGAGAATGTCGTTACGTTCCATCGTTGTTGTCGCAGGCAGCACGACGTCGGCATACCTTGCTGGAGGGCTCCACCACGGTTCATGGACCACGACGAACTCGGGCTGACGCCACGCCTGCACGAATCGGTTCAAATTTGCATTGTGATGGAAGGGATTACCCCCGACGGAATAGATCAACTTGATATCCGGCATTTTGATCATCGTGCCGTTGTATTCCATAGTCGAGCCGGGATTGAGAAACATCTCTGCAACACGCCCTACTGGTACGTACGAGCTAACAGGATTAGGCCCGAGAGCAATTGTCGGCCGCGGAATGGCTCTTGGGCGTCGGACAGCAATCCCGGCCACGCCGCCGAGGCCTAGACTGAACCCGCACCCCGGTTCGCCGATGCGCCCCAGCAAGCTTGCAAGAACCACGGTCATCCAGACGGGCTGCTCCCCATGATCAGACCGTTGGACCGACCAAGCCGTAGTGATTAGCGTCTTATTCGTCGCCATTCTCCTGGCAAGAGCACGGATCGTCTCAGCGCTTACGCCGCAAATACGCGAAGCCCAAACATCATCTTTTGCTAAACCGTCAGTAAGCCCCAAGAGATAACATCGAAATGGCTCAAATCCTTCGCAGTATTTATTAAGAAAGTCGAGATCGTGCAGGTTCTCCGTCACTAAGACGTGTGCGATTCCCAACATCATCGCAGTATCGGTGTTTGGAACGATCGGCAACCAGTCCGCGTTGAGTGCCGCTGGAGCGTCGTCTTGGCAAGGGCTGACGTTGATGAATTGGATTCCCGAGGAACCAATGCGATTTATCCATTGCTCAGTCTCATGCACGACCGCACCGCCGGCGTCGATTTGCATGTTCTTCGAATGAGCACCTCCGAACATCACGACCAAATCTGCGTGTTCTTCAATATGCTGCCAGGAAACAACCATAGACGTCACATCTGACGATCCGACGACATACGGCGTTATGTGCATCGCCGCCCCGAAACTGTGGTTCCCTCGCTTGTCGACGTAGCCGCCAAACAGCCCCAGAAATCTCTTCAATACACTCGGCGAATGATGTAGCCGACCGGCACTAGCCCAGCCATAAGACCCCCCGTAGATAGCGTCATTGCCGAATTCCGCCTTTACCCTCCTAAGTCCTTCTTCAACAAGGTCTAACGCCGTTTCCCAGTTCACCGGTACAAAAGGCTCACAACCTCGGCTGGCGCGCGACGCCTCTCTTGTCTTGAGGTAGCCACTTCGGACGTATGGTTGGTCGACCCGCAAGCCGCTGCGTACCATTTCCGGCAGGGAATGCATCAGATTCGTAGGTGCCGGGTCATCTTTGAACGCGCTAACACCTACAATCTCGCCTGCTTCCGTGTGGACGTTATACACTCCCCAATGAGAAGCAGTCTGTATTAGGGTCGCGTCAGCCATTCTCCCTCCATTAGCAAAGTCTTGCATAACATCATTCCCGCAATAGACTACGCTGGATTCTGTCATTAAGCCGGCGAATCTTGCGTGACACCGGAGGCATAGCTCGGCCGTCAGTCGGGATTACTCTTAATTCAAAGCGAGGGGCGCGTCTTCGCTTAATAATGCTCCTCGCGATCGTAGCCCGTGGCCGCTCCTTGGCAACCTCTACCAGTGATTACCGCACCTAAGTTAGTGCGTCGTCGTCGACCGCAGCCGCATCGACGACCTCTGGAACGTTTCAGCGATCCACAGCCTGGACGTTAAGCCGGTTGCCCCCGATCAACGAGCGCAAGCACGCGGCAGGGGCTACCGGATCCGCGCTTGATCTTCAGAGGCGGCGTAATCAACACCGCACCCGTCTCCGGGAGAAGATGCAGGTTGTTGAGGCTGGACAGGCCGAACTTGTTACTGCCGTGCATGTAATAATGACTCGGAAGAGGTTGTGAGAAGGTGTACACTTGGCCAGCGTCTGTGCCTACAGGCTCCGTACCGAATCCAATAACGTCGCGCTCTTTCGCCAGGAATTGTGGCAAATCCACGGCGGGCCCCGGAGAGTGCCCACCATCCTCGCGAGAGTTAAGGAATGCGTCCGTGTATTGGCGCGAAGACCATCCCGTGCGCATCAAGACCCATGAACCCGCCGGAATTCGCCCATGCTTCGCTTCCCATTCCTCCACATCTGCGATGGAAAGGAGGTAGTCATCGTTCTCCTTCACCTTTTCAGTCACGTCGATCACGCACGCGGGTGCGATCATCTTCTGTACTGAGATTGTGTCTGTCGCCCCGTCCGGATAGTCCTTACCGCTAATCCAGTGAATCGGGGCGTCAAAGTGAGTGCCCGTATGTTCACAGCATGAGAAGTTATTCCAGTACCAATCCGGTCCCCGCTCATCAAAGTTGGAGATCTCCTCCAATTGGAATGGGGCGCCCTGCCTGTATTGGGGCGGAAGCCCAATAATCGGAATGCGCGACTCAAGCGTGTGGCTCAGATCAACTACCTCTAGAGTTCTTTGCGCAATCTCTTTGGCCAGTTGTTGTAAAATCGTCATCTATCACTCCACGATTAGCGAAACGCCGGTTAAAATTTTGTTTGGACGCCGATGCGTGCAATAAATTGCTTAGAACCGCTCGACATGCCAGACGGATCAAGCACGCCGCTGATCAGTGCGTGCGCGCCCGAGTTAGTGCGCTGATACACCGCTTCCGCATACACGGTCGACCTTTTAGAAAGGAAATAATCAGCCGCTGCGGTAACTTGGTGTGCGTGATTATTGTCGAGAAACGCGTTCCCTTTCATGTACATATAATCTGCCCCAAGCTGTAGGTCCGGAAAAACTAGGTATGAGGAACCGACTTCGATTTGCTCTATGGCGCCACCATTTGCAGTATTGCGAACCGTAGTAAAGAGCGCCGTTGCATTCAGTTTTCCAAAGTTGTAATGTCCTCCCACTCCCCAATTTCGGATGCCAATGTCTGTACCGGCCGCCTGCAGATATTTGACTTCTGTGTAAGCAGCCGCAAGACCTAATGGACCGCGGTCGTAGTTCAGTCCGGTGCTAACGCTATTGCCGGCTCCAAAGGAGCCTGGAACGCCCCCGAAACCGTACAAAGCACCAATTCGAAAGCCGCCCCATGAGGGCGATTGATACTTGACGGAGTTAGCGACCGTTTGGCCTGACATGCGATCCCAATCGAAGCTTCCCGCATAGGGCGGATTGTAGGGAATCGCGATCTTGGTGAATGGTCCGGCACGGAAATTATAAAGTCCACCAACGAACAACGCCGCGTCGGTTTGCCCAAAGAAAAGTCCGTCCGTCATGAAGTCGTATTGATTCCCCAGTGTCAACTTACCGTATTGCTCACTGGAAACGCCCACCAGTGCGGTACGACCAAAGATACCCTTGCCGGGCACGAATGCACCCGTTCCAACCGAGAATTGGCTAACGAGGTCGAAGATCGCGTGCACGCCACCTCCAAGGTCTTCATCGCCCTTCAAACCTAATATGTTTGGAACCTGGATGCCGTCATCGAATTTGAGGTTACTATGGCCCCCTTCGTTGCTGACGTAGGAAACCCCTGCGTCGATCAGTCCATACAGAGTAACGCTGTTCGCGCTCTGCGCTTTCGCTTGCACACACGCGAACAAGATCAATATCGCGCAGTTGCCCCGCTTTAGCTTCATGACGTCCGCCTATCGTTAGTTTTGCAAAGTGGTTCGGAGTGCTAGCGAATTCCTCTGCTAGACTTCTCCCATACATCTCGCCATCGTTGAGCACCGAGTCGCATGGAGTCTCCGCGCAACATGCCTAGCAGCGAAGGCTTCGCGCACGTAACGCGCAGCAGGCCTGCCGTCTGCTCCGTGCATTGGTTCGTTCCAGTGTCGGCGCACCTCATTTCCAGCCCTTACGCCCCACGTGCATCCGCTGCGGGCGGCCTCTCAGCACCACGCTAGTTCGCGTCGCACCTTAGATTTCGTCAGGCCGATTGATCTCGATTTTCGGCCGACGACGGGACAGTACGACGCTGGCTGTCTCTTGCAGGCCCAGAACCAAGACGGCACCAACTGCTAACCCGACCAGTGCAAGGTCAAGAATGTGTTGGATCCCGAAGTGCTGTGCGACGAAGCCTGCTATTACTGGCGCGACACCGCCGCCGAATACCTCCCCCACACCGATTACAAGACCCGACGCCGTTGCCATCAGTCGGGCGGGAACCGCCTCAGTCGTCAAAGGCCCAAGCGTAAGGACGCCGAGTCCGCAATTGAAAAAATGGGTAAAGAAGAGGAAAATGAATAGGAGCGCGGGTTGCGGCCCGACTTGCTTCAACAGCGTCAAGGAAAGTCCTGCGCCAAGCACCCCGATGATCATCACTGGCTTTCGTCCGATCCGGTCGGAAAGAGACAGCAATCCGAAGATACCGAGTGAAGCGCCAAACCCGATCGCCGAAAGGATAAAGCCCATTTGGCCCGTCGCAATGTGCAAGTAATCAACCAAGTAATTAGGTATCATTGCGCTAACAACGACCATACAGTTCACCCAACACAGCATAGTAACTGCATTGATCCAGACATTGCGATAAGCGAACATTTCGCGCCAGCGATGAGGCGCTACGTCACGCGTGACCGTCTGCTCCGCCAGAACCTTTGCGTCGGGATCACGCAGTGTGCGCCATATTAGGACTGCCAAGATTATTCCCGGAACGGTAACGATCGGGAAAATGCCGCGCCATCCCAGTATGGGCAGTAGCTGAGTGACGACGATAGGCGCGATAGCCAATCCGAAGAGCGGTAGACATGCTTGCTGTAGCCCGACGTTTCTACCGTGGCGAGATTTATCCGATGCTTCCAACGTAGCTACAACTGCTGCGGGCGAGTACGCGCCCTCGAAGAAACCCATCAATGCCCGAATTAGCAGCAAGCTGCCCAGGCCAACCGCCAAGCCGTGGAAGCTGACCAGAATCGAGAAAATGAACAATGCACCCGCGACGACGCGATGCGGACCTATTCTATCTGCAATGCGGCCAGTGACGGCTGACGCTATTCCCCATGTGATCGACAAAATACCGGTGATGTATCCCAGCTCCTGGTAATTGAGATGCAACGCCGATTGGAGCGCCGGAAAGAGCGGAATGATCATAAAGCGATCAAAGCCCACCAGTCCAAATCCCAAGGCCAATAACAATACGGCCTTGAATTCATAATTTCCCTGCTTTCCTTTGTTCTCCAATTCATTCTCCGTATTTTGTAAGGGGATAACACCTCTCAAGCCTTCGACAATTCGCCCGCGTCTCAAGAGCAGCGCATCTCGAAAGGAAGGAGGAAACTACCGAGCCCGATGGTTCCTCACTTCCGCTCTAGCGATGTGGAGAAACGTCGCTGACTTAATCCACTTTCGCAGCAATTGCCTCCATTTCTACCAGCCAGGCGGGATTAGCGAGGCCACTGACAACGACCCAGGTAGACGTCGGCGTGTGATTTGGATTGAGATATTTCTTTCGGTGCACAGAAAGATATTTAAGACCGGCCGGGTCGGTCGAGTAGACGTTTAGATGGACGATGTCCTCGACGCTCATTCCGGCCGCTTCCAGAATCGCGAGTGTGTTCTGCCAGATCTGATCGTGTTGTGCTTCAAAACCATCGGCGAGAGTGCCGTCCGGTCTGATGCCCGCCTGCCCGGCAATGGAAAGCCAGCGTGCGTTCGCAGGGATTTGCACGCTGTGACTGTATGCGCCGACGGGCGGTGCGATCACTGAGGGGTTGCGCGTAATAAGCATGGGTGTCCTCCCGTGTGGTGAATCCGCAGAAGCGGAACGTTGATGAGTTTCGATCATGCTCCTCATATACGGGGCGTTCCTGCAGGTTTCGCTCACGGTTTGCTTATGCTGATCAAAGACTCAACCGCTGGATTGAGGAATTCGGCGAGTTCTACAGCGTCGCCGCGCAACGCATTTGTCAGCGCGGATGTAAGGTTAACCCCGTCGCCGACCCACGCGGGAGGTTGCGGCTTTTGCCACCGATACCAACTCAGGAGCAAGCAGTGGAAATACGATATTGGCAAGACGCGGGTCGGCGGTTCGGGAGATAGCGGTGCAGACGGGCTTATCGCGCAACCGTGCGTCGCTATCTTTAGAGTCGAACAAGCGTGTGAATGGCGGTCGGAATCCGACATTGGATGGCGGCGTCGGACAGCCGTGCGACGCGATTGCTGTTCAGCCCGGCGACTCTGGGACGTTTCATGAGGCTCAGATTCGGGTGCGTCGGAGGGAGCCCGTAGGGCGAGCGCAGACGCACCGGGGATGTGCGGTTCGGCAGGGGGATGACGCGGGAATCGGGATGCGGTAGAAGAACGACTACAACTGACCGCCGAAGAAACAGGCCCGACACCGGTCCTAACCGCCAAGTTCATTCCAGTGTCGAGCCCCACACGCGCACAACGGGGTACGGGTGCCGGGCCAGTATGGCACGGCTGATCCGTTTCGTCGATACCGCTTCGGCATTGACGGGGACTGCCGATGCCGGCCACTGGCCGCCTCTTTCTGTGCGCCCGCTGCCGGGCGCAGGTCGTCGTGTGCCGCCGTTGCGATCGCGGCCAGATCTACTGCGGTGGCGACTGCTCACAGGCCTCGCGCAGCGCCCGCCTGCGCGAGGCTGGCCAACGCTATCAACTCAGTCGTCGTGGCCGCTTTGCACATGCCGAACGGATGCGTCGCTATCGTCAGCGCCTCAATAAAGTGACGCATCAGCGTTCCCCGACACCCATCGCCAATGCTCTACTGCCACTGACTTCGACGACGACGGCCACCGCATCGACATCCACTGTCGCCGCGCCCGGATCGACGCCTTGCTGCTTCTGTCGCCGCATCTGTTCGGGCCTTGTACGCATCCGGCCACTGCGCCGTCGGGTCTTCCGTGATGTTCGTACTACTACTGACAGAACAGGAAAAGACCCATGACCATTGGAGCTGAACTCGAGGCGCAGATCCTGCGCTATTACCGCGTGGAGAAGTGGCGTTGCGGCGCCATCGCGCGCCAGTTGCGCGTGCACCGCGGCACCGTCCAGCGCGTGCTGGCCCAGGCCGGCCTGCCCAGGATTGGCGCCGTGCAGCGAGCCTCACAGATCGAAGCTTACCTGCCGTTCATCCACGAGACGCTAAAGAAGTTTCCGTCGCTCACGGCCAGTCGCCTGTATGCGATGGTGTATGAGCGCGGCTACAGGGGCAGTCACCACCACTTCCGACACCTGATCTCACTGTACCGGCCACGCCCGGTACCTGAAGCTTACCTGCGCCTGCGCACGCTGCCCGGGGAACAGGCGCAGGTCGATTGGGCCAGCTTCGGTCACCTGCAGATCGGTCGGGCACGACGACCGCTGATAGCCTTCGTGATGGTGCTGTCGTGGTCACGGCAGATCTATCTGCGCTTCTTCCTCGATGCACGTATGGACAGTTTCCTGGCAGGACATGCCGGCGCCTTCGAAGCATGGTCCGGGGTCCCCAGCGTTCTGCTTTACGATAACCTGCGTAGCGCCGTGCTTGAGCGTCAGGGCGATGCGATCCGCTTTCACCCGACAGTGCTCGCGTTTGCCGCGCATCATCGTTATGAGCCTCGTCCGGTGGCTGTCGCACGGGGCAACGAGAAGGGGCGCGTTGAACGGGCAATCCGCTTTGTACGCGAGAGCTTCTTTGCCGCTCGCAGATTCACGGACCTCGACGATCTCAATGCCCAGGCGGCAATCTGGTGCGCGGGACCCGCTGCTGAGCGGCCCTGCCGCGAAGAACCCATGATCACCGTGCGCGAGGCCTTCGGGCACGAACAGCCCAGCCTGCTCACGTTGCCGGAGAATCCGTACCCGTGTGAGCTGCTTCTCGCCGTGAAGGTCGGCAAGACGCCCTACGTGCGCTTCGACCTGAACGACTATACGATCCCGTATACCCATGTGCGACGCACGCTCACGGTACGCGCTGATCCCCGGCGCTTACGCATTCTCGACGGCGCCGATCTGCTCGCCACCCATAAACGTAGTTACGATCGCGGCGCGCAGATCGAGATTGCCGCACACATCGATGCGCTCGTCGCAAGGAAGCGCGAGGCCCGTCACCATCGCGGTCTTGATCATCTGGCCCGGGCTGCGCCGGCCAGCCGGACCCTGATGCTGCACGCCGCTGAGCGTGGCGGCAATCTGGGCAATATCACCACGCACCTGCTGCGACTGCTCGACCGCTATGGGCCCGCCGAACTGCAGGCCGCGATCGAGGAAACCCTTGCCAGCGACGCGGCGCCTCATCCCAATCCGGTACGTCTGGCGCTTGAGCGCCGGCGCGAGGCACGGCAGGCCCCGCCGCCAGTCACCCTCATCCTGCCCGAACACGTGCGCAACAAGGACACGCTGGTGACACCACACCGGCTCGACATCTACGACCAGCTTGCGGGAGGCGCCGATGAACACGCCTGAGAACCTTCAGGGGCGCGCGGACGCCCTGCGTCTGTACGGACTGCTCGCGCATTGGTCCGATGTGGCCGCCGAACAGTGGGTCGCGCCGCTGTTGCAGTGGGAAGAGGATGAGCGCGCTCGGCGATCACTGGAGCGACGTATCCGCGATGCACGCCTGGGCAACTTCAAGCCGCTGTGCGACTTCGACTGGAGCTGGCCCACGCGCTGCGACCGGCTTGCCGTTGAAGAGCTGATGTCGCTCGGGTTCGTCAGGGATACCGCCAACGTCGTGTTGATCGGCCCGAATGGTGTCGGCAAGTCAACCCTCGCGCTCAATCTCGCCTATCAGGCGCTCGTGCACGGTCACACCGCGCTGTTCACTACCGCCGGTCAGATGCTCGGCGAACTGGCCGCACTGGACAGCGATTCGGCGCTGCGTCGACGCCTGCGCCGCTATGCATCCCCTGACATCCTCGTGATTGATGAGGTAGGTTACCTCTCGTACTCAAACCGCCACGCCGATCTGCTGTTCGAACTGGTCAGCCGCAGGTACGGCTCGGCAAGTACCGTGGTCACAACCAACAGACCGTTCTCCGAATGGCACGAGGTGTTCCCGAACGCCGCCTGTGTCGTCTCGCTCGTTGACCGGCTGGTCCATCGCGCCGAAGTCATTGCCATCGAGGGCGAGTCCTACCGGGTCAAGGAAGCGCGCGAGAGGGCCGAGCAACGCGCCAGCAGACGCAGTAGCGCGCGTGCGGAGAAGAAATCATGAAGCGCCTGGCACACCTGCCTTCGGGCATTACCCGTGGGCTCGACTTCCTGATACCGGACAACTGGTCGCCGGAACAGGCGCTCGCCGTCGTCGAACTCATCGAGGATCTGCGTGCGCGGATCTGCATGCACTATGACCTCGCCCTGCATGACCTGCTGCGCGAACAGCATTCCCCTCCCGAGGATCCCAATCTCAACGACATCAGCGATCCATTCTGATTGGGACCGGCCACCCCGACCGAGGCCGTCAACGGCGCTTCATTGTTGACGGTCCTGGTCAACCTTGCGCCGCCATTTATGTGCGGATTTACGCCGCCGTCAACAAAGCGAGACGGTACAAGCTGAGTGAACCGCGCGCGAACAAGCTCGACCCATGCAGCCCGTAATCAATCTGATGCGCGATGTGCTGCTCGACTCGGAACGGCGATGAGACGACTTTCCGTGTGTTGAAGGAGCCCGGACGGCGACCTCAATCGAAGAGCTATCCGTGGGCGCAATTCAACGGCTTGGGACCACCCGTTCAGGTGTTCTCGTACTCGAGAGGGCGCCGCACGCAACGCGGGGGCATTACATCGGCGCTAACATGCGACGCGCCGGAGTTCATCGGCGGCGTGCCCGAGCTGCCCGTACCCGACAGTCCGAAGACGCTGATCGCGCGGCCCGACCGTTGTGATCCCGGACTGGGCACGACCACGCAGGACATTGAGCAAGCCAATGGCAAAAGTCGCTGACGACGCGCAGATTTCGCCATGCCCCTTGTTGGCAGTGTCCCTCGCCTTTCAGTTGTTCGGCGATCAGGCCAATGCAACAACCAAGTGGCCCTTCTCGCTGTCGGCTCAACAATGCAAGACAGCGATAGTAAGATTCGATGGTCATGTCTGTTGCTCCTTCCCGCCACCTGACGGGACAGAGCCCAAGACTATGTCGAACGGAAGAATACTGCGCGTCGTTCAGCAAGCACTCCCGTGATTTGACACGACATCGTCCGGGACTCCGCACGAACCTGCAAGGCGAATGGCATCGACCCATACCGGTATCTCGTCTCGCTGTTCGAGCAGTTCCCCCTCGCTGCAACCGCTGACGACTATGCGACGCTCATGCCGTGGGCCATGTCAGTTCATCCGGGATGAGTTATAGATTTGCTCGCAGGAAGTTCACGACCTCCTGATCGATCTGGCGATGAATCTCCACCCGATCGATCCCGGGCGCGTCCTCGCAGATTAGCGCTGCACTGACTGCGACTGAGGCCGGACAAGGATCAATGAAAACGAAGTGATTGCCTGGCACAATGTGGGTTGCCGGCGGTGTGGGCAAGCCCGACGCAACGGCAAGAGAGTTTCTCGCAGAACCAAGATAGCTGTCGTCTTGCGGTCGATAAAGCATCGTCGGTATGCGTACAGCGGACAAGCCAGGCGCCTCAAACATCATGGCCAATGGATCCATCAGCACCAAGGCCTTCAGGCGACGATCAACGGGCGGTTGCCAGCTTACCAATTCATTGGATACGGCCGCTTTACCCTGGGCGCCGGCCGTACCATTGCCGGATGCTGGACGCGGACACGATCCGGGATCATCGTGGTTCGCGCAGTATGCACTTGCGGACGCAAAGTCGGGTTTCGCTCCCGCGAGAATCAGGGCTGTATAACCGCCCGCCGAGTATCCGATCATGCCGATTCGTCCAGCGTCGGCGCTTGCCGAAAACCGTGGATCCGTGAGGACTGCATTGAGCGCGCCCTCTGCCTGCCTGGGGCGATCAATCAAAATCTGCGCTTGCGATGGCGCTCGTGGATAGCCTGAAGCGTCACCAACGTGGGTCGGCAGGACGGCGATAAATCCGGCGCGAGCCAGAGCGATAGCCAATCCACGGTGGCTGAGGGGGCCGCCACCTCGTCCGTGCGAGATCAATACGACCGGCAAGCGATTCTCCGCTACGATCGGAGCATTGCGCGTCGCTTCGACGGTGAACGGACCCGCTTGCCATGGAACCTCACGTTCATGCGTCGGGTAAAAGACGACCGTGTCGAAAGGAGCAGCCTCGCCCACCACCGTGAGACGGACTACGCCTGCGTAAAAAGCGGCCGAGGCGGCTAGCGCGGGACACATCCATACGATTGCCAGTACAGAACTCAGTATCCAACGCATGCCATTGCTCCTGCCGAGCCAGAATGAAAGGCGAAGCATATCAGAACGCTCTTACACGTACGATGATTGAGAGGCGTCGTTTAACGCATAGCCGGCATGCGCCCTCCTGCATTTCGCGCAGCAGAACGGTCGCCGGAATACAGTGCAGCTGCGCTGACGCCACTTGTCACTGCGTGTAGATGTCTGCTGCCTGCCGACGGCGATTCCGGGCAAGAGCCCGTACGAGCACTAGCTCGTTTCCATGAGCCGCAAGCGTTTGATCGGAGATTGGATTATCGAGCACAACACCGAGCCGCCCCACAGCTCGCTCGGCTGCCTACCAAGTTAAGGTCCATACTCAAAGGCGCACCGAAGCGAACGGATTTTCAACCTCAAAGACTAACATCTAGGTGCAGCTCAAGCCTTTCAATTATTCTCGTCCACTCGCTTCGTTTCTAGTTGTGCTGAGTGGCGCGACAGTACGAAAGACGATGTTTCTTGCAGGCCGAGGACGAGGATGGCACCAACTGCCAATCCCGCTAGCGCTAGGTCAAGAATATGTTGAATCCCGAACCGCTGCGCAGTGAAGCCCGCTATTACAGGCGCGACACCACCGCCAAAGACTTCCCCTACACCGATCACCAGACCCGACGCTGTTGTCATCAGTCGCGCCGGAACCGCTTCCGTGGTCAGCGGTCCCACCGTAAGTACGACAAGTCCGTTGTTGAAAAAATGCGTGAGGAATAGCAGTGTAAATAGGAGAACGGGTTCGGGCCCAACTTGTCTCAGCAGCGCCAAGGAGAGACCGGCGCCAAGCGCCCCGATAATCATCACCGGCTTCCGTCCGATTCGGTCAGAAAGCGACAGCAATCCAAAGGTACCGAGTGAAGCGCCAATTCCAATCGCTGATAGGATAAAGCCCATTTGAGCTGTCCCGATGCGCAGAAAATCGACCAAATAACTAGGTATCATTGCACTAACAACTACCAAGCAGATCACCCAACATAACATCCCGGCTGTATTTATCCAAACGTTTCGGTAAGCGAATATTTCGCGCCAGTGATGTGGTTCTGCGTCGTGAGTGACCGTCTGTCCTCGCAGAACGCTCGCGTCAGCGTCACGCAGTGTGCGCCACATTAGGACAGCCAATATTACTCCTGGCCCTGTGACAATAGGGAATATACCGCGCCAACCCAGTATCGGCAGTAGCTGAGTAACGACAATTGGAGCGATGGCCAGCCCAAAGAGCGGTAGACATGCTTGCTGCAAACCGAGGTTCCGACCGTGGCGAGATTTCTACGACGCCTCCAAAGTCGCTACGATGGCCGCTGGCGTGTATGCCCCCTCAAACAGCCCCATCAACGCACGTATCAATAGCAAGCTCCCAAGACCAACTGCTAAGCCGTGGAAACTGACCAAGATGGAGAATATCAACAATGCGCCGGCAGCGACGCGGCGCGGTCCAATCTTATCCGCAATACGCCCAGTGACAGCCGCGGCTACTCCCCAGGTAATCGACAGGATGCCAGTGACGTACCCCAGCTCCTGATAATTGAGATGCAATGCCGATTGGAGCGCTGGAAAGAGCGGAATAATCATAAAGCGATCGAAGCCTACCAGTCCAAAGCCCATAGCGAGCAGTACTATTGCCCTAAACTCATAGTTTCCGTGCTTTTCTTCGTGCTTCACTTCTTTCTCCGGATCTAACACGTTGCCACCTCGCCTCTCTTGCTGCAGCCAAATTCAAGCGCATCGGGTGAACTGTGCTTTGAACCGAAGGCGAAGACCTGCTGAAAGACTCCCATTTTGCGAAAGCGCACAGGTTGCCAAAGACCGATCAAACCACTCGTGTTGAGTATTTCCATGCAGCTGCCGCTTGAGGCGTGTTGCGCAGCGCGCCGCACAAAGTTGCGGTTCGTCAATTTTCGAGATGCATCCCCTGCAGCTGAAGTTGTCCCAGTACTGCTTGCTTTGCGGTGCCTTGGAGAGGCCTGAGCCAACGAACGACTAACGACAAGACCCATTCTAATTAGCTAACCGAATGAAGAGCGACAATAATCATACAGAGCGCCCAAAAAACATGGAATTCGCAGCCGCCCAAACTCCAGTTCCACTTCCCTCCCGAAACTTTGTATGCAGCCGCCCCCGCCGACAGCATGAAGAGCGCGCCAAGCCACGATGTGTACGGTTGCATCACGTTAAACACTAGTCCGACGGTCGCAACGACTTCGATTATTAGCGACAAAATGACGAAAAATCGGACTGGGCGCAAACCGGCTGATATAAATACCTTTTCGACCGCTTCTTTAGCGGTAAACTTTGCAATGCTATGGGGAATAAAAATCAGTCCACATATGATAGCTAGTTGTCGCACTGCGTCTGTTATCACTTTTCCTCCAGAGATGTGTTCGCTTCGGATCTTATTTTCTAGATAGTCTCTACTAAAATCCCATCGCCCTCGCGCATCGAGTCTAATACTTCGAAATGGTTGACTCCGGGTAAGCAGACGGTCTTGACAATATTCCGATGTTCTTCCAATGCAGAAGCAAAGTTATGCGACCGTTCGATGAATGCCTTCGGCTCAGCGTTTCCGCATGCGACGACGGAGGGGAGGTACTTAACTCCTAAAGTGTGCGGAAGGTCGTGTCTTACAGCATCGCTTTCTGCTATGAACTTGTCCCCGTAGAACGAGATATTCGGTACGGAACTCTGAACATCATAAGCGGCATCTAGTGCGGCCTTTGTTTCGTACTCGCCATGATCTTTGCAAGATGGGAGCAAGGATGCGCGATCGATCCAGTTCTTCGGCCGATGTGCGCAACCGACGCAATGAGAGGCGTGTAGGAGTTAAACCCCTCCTAAATATTGACGATTCGCGGCCTTGAGATATCTGGACGTCGTGAGGTATCGCCCATTTTCAAGTTGACTTCCGCGATTTGATTTCCGTTCGTCGTTGCCCAAGACAGGTGACGGTCCCAGATTTCCGGATCATGCCCGGGGATAACTCGGTCAGTTTTCTGCTTCACCAACTCCCGCATATCTCGATATGCGCGAA
>Ga0157369_10005445_pt1 | contig 14806 bp, 13 predicted proteins | sample C25metaG_FD_113461 | JGI IMG/M metagenome (GOLD analysis project Ga0157369, IMG submission 113461) | Corn rhizosphere microbial communities from Kellogg Biological Station, Michigan, USA - C2-5 metaG | ecosystem: Host-associated > Plants > Roots > Rhizosphere > Soil | place: USA: Michigan...
ACCAGCCGTCGTCGTCCATCACCTTGCCGCCTTCGCCCTTGAAATAGCCCGAGATCACCCAGTTGCCGCGCACCTTGAGCTGGCCGACGGTGTTACCGTCGCAGGGCAGGGGCTTGCCGGCCTCGTCGGCGACACGCAACTCGACGCCGAAGATCTGGCGTCCCTGCTTGACCTGCATGTCGATGATCTCGTCAGCCGACGCGCTGTCGTGGCTGGCGAGCGGCGAGCCGAGCGTGACCAGGGGGCTGGTCTCGGTCATACCCCAGGCATGCAGCAGGAAGACGCCGAGCAGGTCGCGGAATTTCTCGATGGTGGCGCGCGGCGCGGCGGTGCCGCCGCTGAAGACGAGCTTCAGTTTCAGCTTCGACAGATCGAGCCTAGCGCGATTGTTTTCGATATAGGCGAGGAAGTTGAGCCAGATCGTCGGAATGCCGCCGGCCTTGGTGCAGCCTTCCTGCTCCAGCAGCATGTAGATACTTTCCGGATCGAGCTTCGGCCCGGGCAGCACAAGCTTGGCGCCGCACATGGCGGCGGAAAACGGCAGGCTCCACGCGTTGGCGTGGAACAGCGGCACGACCACCAGGATCGAATCCTTGGCCGACAGCGCAAAACCGTCCGCAGCGCAGGCGGCGAAGGCATGCAGCACCGTCGAGCGATGGCTATAGAGAACGCCCTTGGGATTGCCCGTCGTGCCGGACGTGTAGCACAGCGTGCAGGCGGTGTTCTCGTCGAACTGCGGCCATTCGAGCTCCGCTGACGCCTGTGCCAGCAGCGTTTCGTAGCACAGGAGATTGCCGACCTTGGTTGGCGGCATGTCTTTTTCATCGCACAGCGCGATCCAGCCGGCTACCCGCGGCAATTGTGGCGCGAGCTGCTCGACCAGCGGTGTGAAGTCGGGATCGAAGAAGACGTAGCCGTCCTCGGCATGATTGATGATGTAGACGAGCTGCTCGATGAAGAGGCGCGGATTGACGGTGTGCAGCACGCGCCCCGAACAGGTCACGCCGTAATAGACTTCAAGATGCCGCCACGAATTCCAGGCCAGCGTCGCGACGCGATCGCCAGGGGCGACGCCGAGCGCGGCAAGCGCATTGGCGAGACGCTTCGCGCGCAAGGCGACCTCGCGGTAATTGGAACGGTGCATGACGCCCTTCGGATCGCGCGAGACGATCTCGGTTTCGGCGTGCCAGGTCGCGACATAGTCGACGATGTTCGAGATCAGGAGCGGCCGGTTTTGCATGAGCCCAAGCATGAGTGCCTCGTCCGGTAGGCGTTTCCTCTGGTCGCAGGCGTCCTGTTGTTCTTGTTTTGCCGGACGCGGATGATGCGTATCATTAAGCCTCAGGGGGACCGGCGCAAGTCCAGCCCCGGCTTTATCTCCTCACCCTTTAGCCGCGGCGTCTTCACCGTTGTGCGGCGCTACCTCGTCAGCGGGCTGACAGCAGGTGCCGTGAAGGGCTAAAGAAGCGGCTTCCGATCATCGTCTTACGGGACCGCCGGCATGGGTGACGACAGACATACCATCACCAGCAAGGGCATCAGCGCCACCGTGCTCGCCCATGGCGCCGAACTGTGCTCGCTGAAGACGGCGCAGGGCCTCGAAGTGGTGTGGCAGGCCGGTCCCGAATGGCGGCGTCATGCGCCGCTGCTGTTTCCGATTGTGGGCCGACTCAGGAACGATCAGCTGCACCACCGCGGCAAATCCTATCCGATGACGCAGCACGGTTTTGCGCGCGACAGCCGCTTTGAATGGGTCGAGCGTAGAGGGGACTTTTGCCGGCTGAGGCTGGCGGACCAGTCCGACACGCGGGCGCGCTATCCCTTCGCGTTCCGCTTCACGGTAACCTACACGGTGCACGAAGCCGATCTCGACGTTGCCTTTGAGATCGAAAATCCCGGCGACGAGATGTTGCCCGCGTCCGTCGGCGGGCATCCCGCCTTCAACTGGCCTTTGCTGCCTGGGATGGCGAAGGAGAGCTACAGCCTTCAATTTTCCGACGCAGAGACTGCGCCGATCCGGCGCCTGAAAGATGGTTTGCTGCGCGCCGAGCCGTTGCCGAGCCCGATCGCGGGCAAGAGCCTCGCGCTGTCGGAACGGCTGTTCGAAGACGACGCCATCATTCTCGATCCGTTAGCCAGTAAATCAGTGCGCTACGTCGCCGATCGCGGGCCGTCGCTGGAAATCTCCTGGCAGGATTTTCGCGAGCTCGGGATCTGGTCGAGGCCGGGCGGGGCGCCGTTCCTGTGCATCGAGCCATGGCTTGGCTTTGCCAGCCCATTGGATTTCGACGGCGAGTTTTCGAGCAAACCCGGCCTGATGCATATCGAGCCGGGCGAGACGCGCACGCTGAGCTATCGTATCGGCATTCGGTAGACCTCACGCCATCTCAGGCACCCGGCCGAGCAGTTGCTCGAATACCGCGCGCAAAGCCGCTTCGGGATTGGACACACCCGATCGGCTGCGCCAGGCGACGTAGCCGTCGGGCCGCACCAGCACGGCGCCATCGGCGTCGATGCCGTAGGCGGCATGCCAGTTGCCGTCGGGATCGCTGATATCGCCATCCGCGCCGATCACCTGCGCGACCAACGGCGGCCATGACGGGGCGGCCGCTTCTACCGTGCGCTGCCATGTTGCGGCATCGCTGCCGGTGAGCAAGGTGAAATGCGGACCGAACAGGTCGAGGATCGATATCTGCTCATTGCCGCGCTTGATCCAGACATGTGGTGCGCGACTGCCGGGCCGCGCCGAGGGGACATATTCGGTCACGGGATCGGTGATGGCTGCCGGCGGCGTGCCGTCGGGGATCACTGCCGCTGACTCATAGGGCACGCCGAAGATCAAGCCCTGCTCGTTCAGGAATTCGCGCCGCGGCAGCACGCCGCTCTGCCGCTCGTTGCGTCCCATCGACAGCGCGTTGGCCAGCGCATTTTTCGTGGTGATCTCGGCGAGCGGCTGGCGCTCGTCATGATAGCTGTCGAGCAATGCGTCGTCGGCCGTGCCACGCAGCACGGCGGCGATCTTCCAGGTCAGGTTATGAACGTCCTGCACACCAGTGTTGAGACCGAAGCCGCCGGTCGGCGGCATTTCATGCGCGGCATCGCCGGTCAGGAAAACATGGCCGGCGCGGTAGCGGTCAGCGACGATGGCGGAGGCCTCCCACGGGCTGACGCCGAGCACCTCGACCGGGATGTCCGGGATGCCGATGCCCTTGCGGATCAGGTTGACGCAAAACTCGGACGTGAAATCTTCCGGCTTCCAGCCAAATTTCGAGATGCTGTGAATGAGGAAGCCCCAGCGGTCGCGGCCGTTGATGGTGAGGAAGGTGGCGCGCAAATCCTCCTGCTCGACAAAATAAAGCGCGGCTGGACGATCCTTGACCCATGGCGTGAGCTCGGCGTGAAAGAGGATGTTGACGCTGTCGTAGACCTTTTCCTGACCGTGCATTTTCACGCCCAATGTGCGCCGCACCCGGCTTTGCGCGCCCTCGGCCGAGATCAGATAGCGCGCGGCGAACGGCGTCTCGGCGCCGTTGATGCGATCGGTCAACACGCCGTCGACGCCGTTTGGCGTCTGGGTGAATGACGTCATCTCGGTGTTGAAGCGCAACTCGCCAAGGCCGGCTTGTTCGGCGTAGCGTCGGATCACCGGTTCGAGATCGTCCTGCGCGCACAGGCAATTCTTCATCGGCGTCACCGCCATGTTCTTGGCAACGGCGCGACCGGGGACGCGGCGTTCGATTTCGCGGCCCGCCAGCGTCTCGGTCCAGACGATCAGCCCGGTGCCACCTTCCGCGAGCCCCGCGGCGCGCACGGCTTGATCGATGCCGCATTGCCGGAAGACTTCCATGGTGCGCGCATTGATGCCGCGCGCCTTTGGCGTGCGTGCCGTGCCGGGATGCCGCTCGACCAGAAGCGAGCGCACGCCATGCCGGGAAAGCAGCAGCGAAGCCATGAGCCCGACGGGGCCGCCGCCGGAAATCAGAACAGGGGTGTCGATCATTTCTTGTCCTTTTGTTGACCCTGCAAGGTTGCGCTCAAGCGATATCCATCGGCTTGCCATGTGGCTCGCGGCGGAACGCGACGATGGCGATCAGCGCGGCGAGCTCGCACGCAGCCAGAAACAGGAAGGCCGGCGCGATGGCGTCGGCCGTGGCCTTGGGCGAGACCACGTCATGGCTGCCCGCGATCAGCGCGAGGCACACCGGTCCCAATATCTTGCCGACGCCGTTGGAGGCTTGCGCCAGCCCGAACGCGCGCCCGCCGAGCGAAACCGGGAATACCTCGACGACATAGGGCGAGATGTTGGAGAACATTCCGCTATAGAACGCCGCGCCGAAGATGATGAGCAGTGCAAACACCGACGTGCCGCCGACGAACTCGCGATAGAAGGTGAAGATCGCGAGCATGATGATGGTGGAGATGGCGGTGCCGGTGATCGCTGCGCCACGGCGGCCGATATAGAGCGGCAGCACGGAGAACAGCACGCGGCCGAGCAAGGAGCAAATGCCCGCATAGACGAAATAATGCGCGGCTTCATGGGCGGTGATCTTGAGGAGTTGCGACAGGATGGTCGGCCCCCAGAGCTGCACGCCATAGGTGCCGGTGGAAATGCCGGCCCAGATCACGACCACCCACCAGAACCGCTTCTGGTCTTTCAGCACCTCGAGGATCGAGCCCGACTTCTTCAACGGTTCAACTGCGTTCGGCAGCGAGACGCTGCTTTCGGGCACGCCGAGCAGCTTGGCGGCTTCGCGTCGCGCATCTTCGTTGCGGCCGCGCGACAATAGCCAGCGCACCGACTCCGGCACGATCGCGAGAATCAGCAGCGAGGTGATGATGGGGGCAGCGCCCGTGGCAGCCACGCCGCGCCAACCGATGATCGGTAACAGGCCCGCCGAGATCATGGCCGCGAACATGGTGCCGAGCGCGACCGGCACCACCATCATGCTGGAGATGAAGGTGCGATAACGGGTCGGCGTGATCTCGACGATCAGCGGGTTCTGCGCCGTGGTTGCCGCCATCGAGCCACAGCCGACCACAAAGCGCAGGAGCGAGAACTGGATCCAGGCGCCATCGGGGATCAGCGCGCAGCCGGCCGCGCCCAGCGCAAACAACAGGCCGCCGCCCCAGATCATCTTCTTGCGTCCGACGATGTCGGCGAAGCGCCCGCCGACCATCGCGCCCACGATGGCGCCGACGCCCGACGAGAGCAGCATCATCGCGCTCTGCCCGTAAGTCAGATGCCAGCCCGGCGCCAGCACCGAGACCAGATAGCCGACCAGGAAGAAGTCATAGAATTCGAACATCTCCTGCAGGACGACGAGGACGATGGTCGCGTAGTAGCGCGGCGTCAGCCTCGATCTCTCGATGGTGTCGAGCCAGTCCTGCGCGGCGGTAGTGGAACTTTCCTGGGCTCTAGCACTCCGGCCCTGCACGCCATCTTCGACGGCGCCTTGCGCGCCGAGCGTCACATCCGCCATTTCTCTCCCCGGACGCCCGGCTGCCGCCATCATGCGCAGCGGTTCGAGATGCCAAGCGGTCCGCACAAAAATTAGCACCGCGCGTTTGATTACGATAATATCGAATTGTCATCAGTTTGATCGCAAATCGGCATCAATAAAAAAATGGACCTGCGCCAGTTCCGCTACTTCATCCAGGCAGCAAGGCGGCAGAACTTCCGGCGGGCAGCCGAGGATCTGCGCGTGGCGCAATCGGCGCTGACGCGGCAGATCCAATATCTCGAGCAGGAATTGGGATTTCTGCTGTTCGACCGCGTCAAGCGCGGCGTCCGGCTGACGGCGGCGGGCCAGCGCCTGCTCGAACGCTCGCAGCTCATCCTCGGCGAGGTGGACCGGCTGAAGGAGACGTTGCAGATCGAGGCGCATGTGCCGAGCGGGCCGGCATCGCTTGCCGCGCCGCCCTCGATCGGCCGTCTGTTGTTCAACCGGCTCGCGCAGACCTTCCTGAAATCCTATCCGAAGGTGACGCTGAGCCTGATCGAGGGCTGGACGTCGAACGCCATGGGCCAGCTGCGGCGCGGCGAGCTCAGCCTCGCCATCGTCACCGACCCGCCGCCCGATCCGCTGCTCGAATATGTCAGACTCTTCACCGAATCGATCTACCTCGTCGGCCGTCCCGATGATGCCTGGCTGAAGAAGCGCAGCATCGAGGCGAAGAACCTCGGCGATCTGCCGCTGGTGATGACCAGCAAGAGCAACCGCACTCGGCAGTTGATCGAGAATACGGCTGCGCGCGAGGGCGCCAGACTCGATGTCCGGCTCGAGCTGGAAAGCCCTGAGACATTGCAGCAATTGCTGCTGAGCGGGCGCATCTACGGGCTTTTGCCCTATTCCTCGATCTATCACGGCGCGCAGACACGCCGTCTCGGTGCCGTGCCGATCCGCGGATTGGCGATGACGCGCTATCTGGCGAAGAGCCGGAGCGAAGTTACCTCAGTTGCACACGAAACGCTGGAGAAGACCGTGCTGTCAGAGATGCGCGAGCTCGCCAAGTGCCTCAGTGCACGCGAGCGCGGATGAGTCCTTGAGGTTTCGCGATCAATAACGCGTGTTACGGCGCCGCGCGCGCATGCCGTTTCTTGACAGAAAAGCGCGAAGCCGTTTCCTTCTTGTTCGGCGGTTCGAATATCCATCGCAATGCAAGACGAAGCGGCAGTGTTGAGGCGGCGCGACCTGCTTTCGCTGATCGGGGCGATGGCGGGCAGTGCTGCGATGTATCACGCGATGACGAGCCTCGGCTTCGCCTTGGAATCGCGCTATCGGGGGCCGATCCGGCTCGAAGGCAATCCCAAGGGCGCCTCGGTCCTGATCCTCGGCGCCGGGCTTGCCGGTATGACGGCAGCCCTCGAGCTGCGCAACGCCGGTTATCAGGTACAGGTGCTGGAGTTCAATGGCCGCGCCGGCGGTCGCAATTGGACGCTGCGCGGCGGCGACAGCTTCACCGAGCTTGGCGGCGCGACCCAGACCTGCCAGTTCGAGCCCGGGCTCTATATCAATCCGGGCCCGTGGCGGATTCCCTATCATCACCGCGCGCTGCTCGATTACTGCCGGCGGCTCAACGTTGCGCTCGAGCCCTTCATCCAGCTCAATCACAATGCCTACCTGCACGCGTCGCGGGCGTTCGGCGGTGTGCCGCAACGCATCCGCGCGGTGAAGGCCGATTTTCAGGGGCACGTATCGGAGCTGCTCGCCAAGGCGACGCAGCAGGGCAAGCTCGATGAGGCCGTCACCAAGGATGACCAGGAAATCCTGCTGCAGGCGCTGCGCTCGTGGGGCGCGCTCGACCGCAAGTATAATTATAGCGCTCGCCTGTTCTCCTCCGAACACCGCGGTTATGCCAGCGCGCCCGGCGGGGGCCTGTCGGCAACGCCGGTGCCGAGCGATCCCGTGGCGCTGTCCGATATCCTGAAGTCGCGGCTGTGGCGCTACTTGCAGAATTTCGCCAGTTACAATTTCCAGACGACGATGTTCCAACCGGTTGGCGGCATGGACATGATCGGCAAGGCGTTTGCGAACGAGCTCGGCGACGTCATCCGCACCAATGCCCAGGTCACCAGAATTCAGCAGAATGACCGTTGCGTGACGGTCACTTTCGTTGACACGCAAAAGCCGGCGATCGTGCAGACCGCGGCCGCCGATTGGTGCGTCTGCACCATTCCGCTCACGATCCTCAGCCAGTTACCGCTCGATGTCAGTCCGGCGACGAAAGCGGCGATCGACGCCGTTCCCTATGCCGATGCGGTCAAGATCGGGCTGCAATTCAAGCGCCGCTTCTGGGAGGAGGATAACGCGATCTATGGCGGCATCAGCTACACGGATCTGCCGATCCGCCAGATTGCCTATCCCAACACCGGCTATAACCATACGGGCCGCGGCGTGTTGCTCGGCGCCTATCTCTTCGACGGCGCCAATGCTTATGAATTCTCCGCGATGTCGCCCGCCGAGCGCGTCGCGCGCGCGGTCGAGTTCGGATCGGAAATCCACCCGCAATATAAATCCGAATTCGAGAATGGCGTCGCGGTAGCCTGGCATCGCGTGCCGTTCACGCTCGGCTGCAGCGGCGACTGGTCGGACGATGCGCGCAAGGAGCATTACGCCGATCTGTGCCAGATCGACGGCCGCATCGTGCTCGCCGGCGAGCACGCCTCCGAGCTGCCGGCCTGGCAGGAGGGCGCGATCCTGTCCTCGCTGGATGCGATCACGCGGCTGCATGAGCGCGTGGTGAAGACATGAGGCTTCGCTTCGCCATTGGACTTTCCGCATCGCTGGCGCTGATCGCGAGCGCGGCAGCCGCACAGGAGGGCCAGCGCACCTTCAGTTCCGGTTATCGCTTTGTCGAAATGAGCGGAGAAGAACTCTACAACAATGTCTGCCGCGCCTGTCACATGATCGACGGCAAGGGCGCGACCGGCGCCGGGACCTATCCGTCGCTCGCGGCCAACCCCAATCTGGAAGCGCCCGGCTATCCCGTGACCATGGTGATCCATGGCCGGCGCGCGATGCCGCCGTTCGGCGACATGATGAATGACGCCCAGATCGCCGCTGTGGTGAATTATCTGCGGACGCATTTCGGCAACCACTATACCGGCGTGGTGACCGAGCAGGATGTGAGCGACGCGCGGCACTGAGCGAGAAGGGGCGAGCATGCAGGAAAAGAAAGAACCCGTCGCTGCTCCTGTCGGCGGCGCTGTGCGCGCTGCTTGCGATCGCGGCCGCGACCGATGGCAGTTTCCTGCGCAACGCCGGGATTCCGACCTATGGGCATTCCGGCATGGCGCTCGAGACCGGCGATTCAACGCGCATTCATGGTAGGATGAGCGGGTGTCGATGAAGTCATTTTATGAAGGCAACGAATATCTCTATCGCCTGGTGAAGATGCCGGCTGGGGGGAGCTGATTGCCGCGCCGGGGTTGAGCATCGCTCCTCCAGAACATGGTTTACGCCCTATTCGCCGATTGAAACGGGCAGGGAACTCCGGATTGCGGCACCGGCGCATGGCAACCTCGTTGATATCGGTCGCTGGAACTGAACTTCCGGCAGCCTAAATAAGGGGAACACGGGGGGAGCATTTTTGTTTGGGTATTCAGGAGGCCGAAATGGTCCTGAAACGGTTGTTTCCTGCCTTGGTCTGTGCGGCCTCGCTCGCGGCGATAAGCGCCGCGATGGCCGACGAATATCTCCCCGACGAATATCTCAACCTCGATCTGTCAAAGGCCGTGCTGTCGCCGAAGCGGCTTGGCCCTCCGCAGCAGTTTGCGCCGGTCCCGGTTGAGGCCAAAAGCGAAAGGAGCGACCGTACGAGCGAAGCCAATTGGGCGCGCAACGAGCTGAAGACAGAGCCGCGCAAGGTTGCGGTGCAGGACGTCAAGGCCGCCCGTCCGCTTCGCATGGCGCATCCGCATCGCGTGAGCCGTGTCGCAAGCGAGAACCGGGCACGCGAAAAGCCGAAAGGCACCGCGCGGGTCCAGCTCGCGCATCGGCATCGCAATCCGCTCGACGCCGAGGCGATGGATATGCGCATCCAGAAATGGCCATGCAGGGCCGGCAAGGGCGGCATTTGCAACTGGAAATAGGTTATTCCAGATTCTCCGGCGATCTTGATTTGAGTCCTCCCCGGCGGGCAGACTAGTCATAGAGCTGCCCGCCGTTCCAACCATCCAAAACAACAACGCGTTCTGCGGTCCTTCCGCATGCGCGAGGCGGCGCCGGTTCGCAAGGAGTTATCATGGAAGCTTTTCAAACCCAGGGCATTAAGCTGCCGCGGCTTGGGCTCGGCACCTATCGCATGCAGGGCGATGTCTGCCGCGCTGCGGTCGAGAGCGCCCTTGCGCTTGGCTATCGCCACATCGACACCGCGGAAATGTACGCCAATGAGGACGCCATCGGCGCGGCCATTGCTTCGTCCGGCGTGCCGCGGGGCGAGCTGCACGTCACCACGAAAGTCTGGAACGAAAATCTGGCGCCCGACGCGATGCGCCGTGCCTTCGACACCAGCCTGAAGAAACTGCGGCTCGAATTTGTCGACCTCTATCTGGTGCATTGGCCCAACCCCGGCATGCACCTGCCCTCGATGTTCGAGACACTGGTGAGGCTGAAGGAAGAGGGGCGCACCCGTGCCATTGGCGTTGCCAATTTCAACATCGCGCTGCTCAAAACCGTCGTCGAAGAACTAAGAGCGCCGATCGCCTGCAACCAGATCGAGTATCACGTGATGCTCGATCAGTCGAAAGTGAAGAAATACATGGACTCGAAGTCCATTCCGCTGGTGGCCTATTGCCCGCTGGCGCAGGGGCGTGCCGCCTCGGACGAAGCGCTGCTCGCGATCGGCAAGAAGCACAACGCCAGCGCCGCGCAAGTCGCGCTGAGATGGCTGCTCGACCAGGATGGCGTCGCCGCGATTCCGAAGGCCTCGCGCCGCGAGAGCCAGCAGGCCAATCTGGACGCGCTCAAGGTGAAGCTCGACGATGACGACCGCAGGAAGATCGCCGCGCTGCCAAAAAGCCAACGCTTCGTCAGCCCAGGCTTTGCGCCGGCGTGGGATTGAGCGAAACGCGATGAGGACAAAAGAATGGCCCCTTGCGGAGGCCATTCCTGTGTCGGCCTGGTTATTCTTAGTAGCGGTGCTCGCGGATCACGACGCGGTCGCGATCGTGGTCACGCCAGCCGCGGTGCCAGCCGAAATCCCGGTGCTCGCGAAATCCGGGACGCACGCGATATTCGGCACGCGCACGATCCCAGTCATGATGGTAACCGTGGTGCTTGATCACCACGGTCTCGGCGCTGGCAATCGAAGGCAGCGCAATCGCGATCGCACCCAAAGCGGCAGCGACATAACCAAACTTCTTCATGTTGTCCTCCTCACTCTCGAGTGAGGATTTAAACCGCGCGCATACACGAACGTTCCGTAGGAACTGGCGGAGAATCCTGAACAGATATTCAGAAAAGATGCGGCGCGTCGCCGCGTTGGTCCATGCCAACGTTAGGGCCGTGAAATTACGCGCGCTTCTCCACATTGGCGATGCGGACGGGGACGCCAAACTCCTTGCGGCAGACATCCGCGAGCACGGCAACGCCTTCGCGGATTTGCTGCTCGGAGGGGCTGGCAAAGCAAAGCCGCAGCCGGCAGCCGGCATGGCCCTTGTTGGTCGACCATTCCGGACCTGGATTGATGGCGACGCCCGCGGCGAGCGCTGCCTGGTAGAGTTTGAGCGTATCGACATTGTCGGGCAGCTTCACCCAGAGGAAGATGCCGCCCTTGGGGTCTTCGAATTCGGCTGATGTGCCGAACTGCTCGCTAAGGGCATCCATCAGCGTATCGAGCTTGCGGCGCAACCCCTGGGTCAGTTTCGGCACATGGGTCGTAAAATGCGGCGCGCAATATTCGGCGAGCACCATCTGCTCCAGCGCGCCGGAGCCGGCATCGGTCTTCAGCGCCAGCATGCGCGAGAGCATCTCCCAGGGCGCGACGATGAAGCCGACACGCAGGGCAGGGGCGATCGATTTGGAGAACGAGCCGATATGGATCACGCCGCCGTTTTTGGCCATGGCGTGGATCGCGGGCGGGCGCTTGCCGTCCCAGATCAGGTCGGCATAGCAATCGTCCTCGAAGATCGGCACGCCATATTCCTGCGACAGCCGCAGGAGCTCGGCACGGCGGTTTTCGGGCATGATGGTGCCGGTCGGGTTCTGCACCGTCGGGATGGTGTAGATGTATTTCGGCCGCACGCCCTTGGCCTTGAGATCGGCGAGCGTCTTCGCCAGCACGTCCATCCGCATGCCCTCGCCATCGAGGGGGATGCCGATCGTGTTGACGCCAAGCCGTGTCAGGCGGTTGAGCGAACCCTGGTAGGTCTCCTGCTCGACGATCACGGTGTCGCCGCGCGCGAGCAGCGAGTGGTTGACGAGGTCGAGCGCCTGCAACGAGCCGGAGACGATCAGGATGTCGTCGGCGGTGCAGGAGATGCCGGCGTCCCGCTTCAATTTCGCGGAGAGAAACTCCCGCAAGGGGCGGTAGCCCTGCGGGCCGCTGGCGAGCCCATAGGTCGCGAGCGTCTTGCCCTCGCGCTTCAAGACGGCGTTGACCGCGTCGATCAGCCCCTCGACGGGGACCTGGTCGGGATCGTTGTTGCCGCCGACGAAACTGTATTTCGCAAGTCCTGTCCATTTCGCTGCGGGTGCGGGCAAACCGGCCGGCAGAAGCGGCGCGAAGTCGAAGGCGCTTGAAGCGGACATTGAAGGATCACTCCCTGGTTCTTGTTCTTGTATTCTACTTCTTGCCGACGACCTTAATGGTTCGCCCCTGACTGATGAAGGCATAATGCCCGGCGCCGACGCTGCCAACCATCAACGCTTCGACCACGGGTTCCGCGATCTCGCCTGTGGCCGCCCAATCGACGATGAAATTGGCGCCGGTGCCGCCGCGTATGTCGCTGGCAGCAATCGCTACCTCGACCGTCGCGAACGGTTTGAGGGCGACCGGCGCCTTCAGATAGCTTTCCACGATCTTGCCGGCCGTATCGAAGTAAGCGATCCGCTTCAACACCAGCGGCCTGGTTTCGGACGCGTTGTGGATGCTGAGCGTGACCGAGAAGTCCGCGCGCAGCTTGCCCTGGCTCATCGCGACACTGGAATAGACCGGCACGTAGATGGCGCCTGATACCTCGAGATTCTCGCCAGGGAGCGCAGTCAGCGAGCCCGAGAAGCTCTGCTCGATGCTCCCGCTTTGCGCAGAGGCCGGCGCAAGCGGTGCCGCAAGCATGGCGAGCAACAGGCTCACGCTGCGGATGTGACACATTGCTCGTTTGATCACGGGAACGGGGTCTCTAGGTTGCGGGGAGGAGAATCGTGAAGACATGCATGAACTTATCGGCGATGTTGCCTTTTGTATCCTGTTCGCCTGGGTACTCGGCCTGGCCGCCCATTTTCTCCGCCAGCCTCTGATCCTGGCCTACCTTATCGCCGGGTTCCTGATTGGTCCATTCGGCGCAGGTTGGGTCAAGTCCCAGGAGTCGATCTCTGTCATCTCCGAACTCGGCCTGATTTTCATGCTGTTCATGATCGGGCTGGAGATCGATCTCAAGAAGATCATCCGTGCCGGCCAGGTGATCCTGTTTGCAGCCGGCGGCCAGCTCATTGGGGGCTGCCTTCTCGGCATTCTGTTTTTCGCCGGTATCGGCCTCTCGCTTGGCGGCGGCAGGTTCGACGCGCTCTATCTGTGTATTGCCTGCGCGCTCTCTTCTACCGTCATTATCGTGAAAGTGCTCTACGAGAAGCGCGAACTCGATACGCTGCCCGGACGCATCACGCTCGGCGTGCTGGTGTTGCAGGACATCTTCGCGATCCTGTTTCTTGCGGTGCAACCGAGCCTTGGCGCGCTGCAGATCGGCGTCGTCCTGCTTTCGATCGGCCGCGTCGCCGTGCTCGTGGTGACCGCGCTGGCGCTGAGCCGCTATGTCCTGCCGCGGCTGTTCCATCAGATCGCGCGGCGTCCGGAACTGTTGCTGCTGGGCGCACTCGCCTGGTGCTTCCTGATCGGGGAGGCGGCCGAGAAGCTGGGGCTGTCGCGCGAGATGGGCTCTCTCGTTGCCGGTGTCTCGCTATCGACGTTCCCGTATGCACTCGACGTCACCGCCAAGGTGACGACCCTGCGCGATTTCTTCATAACGTTGTTCTTCGTCGCGCTCGGCATGACCATCCCGATTCCCGGCTTTTCCGTCGTCGGGCTGGCTCTCGTGATCGCCGCTTTCACGGTGGTGAGCCGGGTGGTCACGACCTTTCTGCCGCTCTACCTGATGAAGCAGGGGCTGCGCGCCAGTCTGCTCCCGGCAATCAATCTGGCGCAGATCTCCGAATTCTCGCTCGTCGTGATCCAGACCGGTGTCGCCGCTGGCCACATCTCCGAGGAAACGTCCAGCGCGGTTTCCTTCGCCTTCGTCTTGCTGGCCCTGCTCAGCACGTTCGTCATGACCCGGAGCGGCGATATCACCCGAGCCCTGATTCCGCTCCTGAAGAGCGCCGGCATCCGCGACCTCGACCATGGCCAGGCCGGCGAGAGCGAGTCGGGTGACGGCGGGCACGGCGCGACGCGGCGGATCGTCATCCTCGGCTTTTTCCGCGCCGCGAGCGCTCTCCTGAGCCAGATCGAACGGCAGAATGAAGCGCTGCTCGAACAGATCAGCGTCATCGATTTCAATCCGCTGGTGTTCAGGACGCTCAGGGAACGCAATGTCCATGTGACCTATGGCGACATCAGCAATATCGATACCCTGGTTCATGCGGGGATTGGTGCGGCGGAGATCATCATCCTGAGCGTGCCGGATTCGCTTCTGGTCGGCGCCAGCAATGAGAAGCTGGTCCGGCACGTGCGCGGCCTGAACCCGGCCGGCAAGATCGTCGCGACAGCGGACTTGCTCGTCGATGTCGGCGACCTCTACGCCGCCGGTGCCGACTACGTCTCAGTGACGCGTATTACCGACGCGAGGGAGCTATTTTCGGTGATCGAGGCAGCGGATGCCCGGCTCTTGGAGGACAAGCGGGCCGAGATGGACCGTGAACTCGCCGAGCGGGGCGAGGTGTTGCCATAGGCGACAGGGCTGACCGGTCTACCGCCTGGCGAAACGTCTTTCCGACAGGCTTGCCGGCGCTGCCCTGATCTGCGGATTGATACTGGCGCGGCCCGCCGAACGGCGCTAATGCAACCGGGCATCATATAAAGAGACATTGGAAGAATGGCGGATACGATACCTGAGGTGCTGCAAGCCTTCGCCCGTGGCGAGCTTGTGGTCGTC
>Ga0157369_10005447_pt1 | contig 14804 bp, 10 predicted proteins | sample C25metaG_FD_113461 | JGI IMG/M metagenome (GOLD analysis project Ga0157369, IMG submission 113461) | Corn rhizosphere microbial communities from Kellogg Biological Station, Michigan, USA - C2-5 metaG | ecosystem: Host-associated > Plants > Roots > Rhizosphere > Soil | place: USA: Michigan...
CAGAGCGCGCGCAACTTCCTCGGCTTTCGTGACGGTTCGGCCAACCCGAACTCCAACGACAACCAGGCGATGGACCAGATCGTCTGGGTCCAGCCCGGCAGCGATGAGCCCGCCTGGGCCGCCTATGGCAGCTACCAGGCCGTGCGGATTATCCGCAACTTTGTCGAACGTTGGGACCGTACCCCCCTGCAAGAGCAGGAAAGCATCATCGGCCGTGTCAAGACCACGGGCGCGCCCATGGGTGGCCAGCAGGAAACCCAGGTTCCCGACTACAGCAAGGACCCGGAAGGCAAGTTGACCAAGCTCGATGCCCACATCCGCCTGGCCAACCCGCGCAACCCGCAGACCCAGGCCAACCTGATACTGCGCCGGCCGTTCAACTACTCCAACGGCGTCAATAAAAACGGTCTGCCGGACATGGGGCTGATGTTCATGTGCTAGCAGGCTGACCTGGAGAAAGGCTTCATCAGCGTGCAAACCCGGCTCAACGGCGAGCCTCTGGAGGAATACCTCAAGCCGGTCGGCGGTGGGTATTTCTTCACCTTGCCGGGGGTCACGGGCCCTAAGGATTTCATCGGGCGCACGCTCCTCGCGGCAACGCACCCGCACACCCCTGCCAACACCTAAAACACACACCAGAGCGGAAATCGTCCCATGAAGAAGTCGTCTATCGCATTGTCGTTGTTAATCACCCTTTCGCCGCTGGCAGCGTTCGCCGCTACCGCGCCGCTGGACCTGGTAGGCCCGGTGTCGGACTACAAGATCTACGTCACTGAGGAAATCGGTGAGCTGGTGACCCAGACCCAGGCGTTCACCGATGCGATCAACAAAGGTGACCTGGCCACGGCCAAGAAGCTCTACGCACCGACCCGCGTGCACTACGAGTCGATCGAGCCGATCGCCGAACTGTTCAGCGACCTGGATGCGTCGATCGATTCGCGCGTGGATGACCATGAAAAAGGCGTGACCGCCGAAGACTTCACCGGCTTCCACCGTATCGAATACGCGCTGTTCTCGCAGAACTCGACCAAAGGCCTGGAAGCGCTGACCACCAAGCTCAACGCCGATGTCAACGACCTCAAGACCCGTGTCGACGGCCTGACCTTCCCGCCTGAGAAAGTCGTCGGCGGTGCCGCGGCGCTGCTCGAAGAAGTCGCGGCCACCAAGATCTCCGGTGAAGAAGACCGCTACAGCCACACCGACCTGTATGACTTCAAAGGCAACATCGACGGCGCGAAGAAAATCGTCGACCTGTTCCGTGGCCAGATCGAGAAGCAGGACAAAGCCTTCCTGGCCAAGGTCGACAAAAACTTCGCCACCGTAGACAAGATCCTCGCCAAGTACAAAACCAAGGATGGCGGTTTCGAGACCTATGACAAGGTCAAGGAAAACGACCGCAAGGCCCTGGTGGGTCCGGTCAACACCCTGGCGGAAGACCTGTCCACCTTACGCGGCAAACTGGGTTTGAACTGACACAACGCGCCAATGGCCGCTCACCCTCCCGCGCCCGGCGCGGGAGGTCGTCGGCTCAGCGTGCCTGCTGGAACCCGCTCAATGGCGTGCCGAACGGCCGGCCGCTGCGCGGATCAATCGCATACCAACGTCCGTTGTTGCCCGTGGCGTGCACGTCAATGCCCTGGCTCGTTCCCGCAACGCCCGCCGCTGGAGGCCGCGAGGGTGCTGCTTGACCGGCCGCCGCCATCAGATAGCACCTCATCTTCTCCTCGGCCGTTATCAAATGCGGCACAGACTTACCCAGCCGGGTCGCGCCGCCTGCAACCAACGCAGGTAACTTGACCAGCCCCTTCGTGGCTGCGCTGACCATTTGCGGGTAGCCATCGAACGGGTTGAGTGCGGCGCTGGTGAACAACACCCCTTCCCTGACGAAATCGAAGGCATTGTCGCTGAAGGACGCTACCGGTTTTACCCAGGCCGTTTTCGGTACAAGGGGACTGAGCGTCGGCGCCAGCCGCCGGATAACCCCGGCCACGGGGGCCTGCGCCAGTGCCCTTCCCGCACGTATCAACGAGCGTGCCCGGCCAGCGGCCGACAGTGCCACCCCGCCCACATCCAATGCCAGGCTGAACAAGCCGCTGCCAATATTGCCTGCCGCAAACTCTTGATAAGCCCCCACGAAAGGCACCAACCCGAGCAGGATCCCATGATCGCGCGCAACGGCCTCGCGGTGTTGTTCAAGGGGCAACACCCCCTTCGCCCTGGCGAGCATAGCCTCTTGCGATTCATAAAAATTGCCTTGGGTGATTCGCGTCACGATGTCGGCTGTCTTCGACGATGAGTAGCTGTCAGGGACGAAATCATCGGGTGCGAAACCCTCCGGGCGGGGAACGCCGGGCAGCGTTGCGCCAAGCTTTTCAACAATGACCTTGGAAGGCTCCCGCGTTGACCGAGGATCCGATCCCTTGGCGTAGGCGTCGACGTCGATGGCCAGGGCAGTGCCGCGGACAATCGGCACGGAGGTAACGCCCCACGGCGCGGGGACGCGCTTTCTCTCCACCACGCCCCCCAACACCAACTGCGACGGCAGGTCTGTGCGCTTGACGATTGGCCCTTTGGCGAACACCTCGTAATAACTCACGGTGGCGCCGTGCTCCGCACGTATCAGGGTGCCTTGCCGGTACTTGGCCGCGTCACGATGCGCATCAGTCTCCTTGGCCTGAATCTCCCCGGTTTCGCCGCGCAGGGTAAAGAGCTCGACATTGCCCAGTTCCAGCAGCTTGCGATCCGCCAATGGCAACTCGGCGATTCTGAGTTTGAGCTGGGTCGCATAAGCGCTCTTGAGGGCGCTGCGATGCTCATCGACAGCCTTTTTCAGCAGGCCGTCCAACGCTGGTAGACGGCGAATGCGGGCATCCAGTTCGTTGCGTTTCTCGACGGGCGCTATCACCTCACTGCGTGGCTGGTAGGGCGAACTCGCCGCGCGCGCTGGTGCTTGTGGCAGGTCACTGGTGAGCACCCACTTGCCGGGGGTCAGATCACCGGTCATATAGGTCTCCACCAGCGAACGCGTACGGGGTTCGGAGACCCGCATGTTACGACGCGCCCCGGCATCGGCGAGCTGTACCGTCATGCCTTCCAGGCGGCTCGCGGCGACGCCTGGGAAAACCTTGAGCAACTCGGCAATGGCGACCGACCTGCGCGTCGGCAACCCGGACGCGCACTGCGTGAATGCGCGGCTGACATCTTCGCGCTGGCCCTGAAATGCCGCAGACGCGGCCTGAATCATGTGCGCGGAGTACTCGCCGTCGGGTGCGCGAGGAATCACCCCGTTGAGCACGGCCCAATCGGTGATGATACGCAGGCCGAGCAAGCGCATCAGGGTCGCCTGCGCCTCACTGGTGGGCCCCAGGACAGTGATGGCGCTGATCTGCTCTTCGTCCATCGCCCGCGAAGTACCCGGGGCTAAGTTGTCGACCATGCCGCATCCCAGGCGCAGTTCCATCCATGCCGGGGTTCCCATGTGGATCGCATCAGGCACATCGCGTACAAGGAACTCCGGCGCAGCCTGTGCCAGGCCGATATGCGCGGCCAGTATCGCCAGCTTTGAGTCCAGGCCTTTTTGGTGGATCAGATGGTTTTCCAGGTCGCGGCGTATGGCGGTAAACGTGCGCCCCATGTTGGCGGGCTGGTAGAGGTCATAACCGGCCACCTGCCCCGGTTTTCCCGGTGCCTGCGGATCGGCGTGCAGTTTGATTGCCGCAATGACCATCTGTTGGCACACCGCCTTTGGCACTGTCGTGCCGATATCGAACGTACCGTACCAATTCACACTGCGGGCCCAGCGCTCGCCCAGATCCAATGCCTCGGGACTGTCGAGCAGGCGGTGCAGATGCCCGGCCGTATCCGCTTGCAGCGCCTCTAGGCCATGGCCCTTCAGGTAGTCGAAGCCCTCGGCGCTCGCACCGCCCAACTGTGTGTTGGCCAATGCCGCCAGCGTGGCTTTGTCTGACGCCGATAACTGGCCCGGAGCCCACGTCCAGTCCATGAAACCGGCGTAATTGCCCAAGGGTGGCGCCGGAGGCAAGGTGGTGCGCAGCCATTGGATGACGTTACGCACTTCTCCCACGGTGTGTGGGGTACCCAGGCCCTTTTGCTCAACGATCTGGCGCAGCGTAGGGGAACCGTCTGCTGGCTGCGCCCCGTCCCAGGGCGTGGTGTCCGGCAAATCCGTGATGAGTCGCTCAAGCTGGTCCGCCAAGCGGGGACGTTCTTCAAGTTCGCCAAGGGTCAGTTGCACCTGGGCCAGATCGGCGGCCATTGATCGGGCCCGCGCAGGCGGTATCGACAGGCCCTGGGTGCGCAATTGCCGCTCCAATTGATTGGCCTGCTCGATGCCCATCGGAAGCTCAATGCCAAACGCCTGTAGAACCAGGTGCCGAGGCACCCACTGCTCACCGTCTGCCAGGTGGGTGAGACCTCGGTCCCGTGGGTCCAGAACCTCGCGAAGAGCACGCAACGGCGCTGAAACTTGCCACCATCCCGACGCATCGCTGGTGGAGAACCTCACAGGCGTGCGCACGCCATCGCGGACGACGTAGCCTTGGATGAAATCTTTATGCAGTCTCAAGGTCCCCGTCTCCAGGCCCTTGCTGGTCAGCCAGGCCTGCAGGGGCGGCTGGCTCCAAAGCTGGCGGTAGAGCGCCAGCGCTGGCGCCAGGCTGCTGTTGGCGGGCACCTCGACCATGGCGTAACCGCTCTCCATTGCCGCACCCAACCGTTGCCCCAGCCTCACATCGGCAGCGGGGCGTTGATCACCCTGCCCCTCTGCGGCGCGGCGCCCCCGCGATGCCGGCCGTGAGTGCTCAACCGGCACGCGTGGGTGCTCGGGGGTAAGCACAGTGAGCCCGACGGGGATCGGGTTATCCGGGATAAATCGCTGGCGGTTTTGCAAGGAAATGGACATGGGCACGTTCTCTTGAGGTTATTCCGTCAGAGAAGTGGTCCCAGGCCCGTCATCGGTTCACGGTTAATCATGAGAAATGTCGTGGCGAGGCCACATTCAGAGAATCCGATACAACAACCGCTCAATCCGCACCCGGCTGACGCGACGCAAGAATTTGCCGACCGCTTGCGGGTAGTCCACCAGGCTCTGCAAATCCTGATAGCGTTCGATGCGTGTGGTGTGCTGGAAGATCTGCGCCAGTTCGGCCCCCCTCGGCTCCAGCCACTCATGCTTGGGATCATCGATCAGCAAGGCGTTTTCGAGGTCGAGGCGGAATGCCCGCGGGTTGAGGTTGTTACCGGTCAGCAACGTGTAGCGCTGGTCGATCCACATGCCCTTGAGGTGGTAAGTGTTATCGCCGTCGCGCCACAGGTGCAGGTTCAGTTGGCCGCTGTCGATCATCGGCTGATGACGCTTGGCAAAGCGGCGCAGGCTGATTTCGTATAGATACGGCAGCGCGGCGATGACCTTGAACGGTTCGCTGGGCGGGATGTAGAAATCGTTGGCGGTCTTGTCGCCGACGATGATGTCGATGTTCACCCCGCGCGCCAGGGCGCGGTTGATCTCGCGGGTCACCGGCAGCGGCAGGTTGAAATACGGCGTGCAGATGGTCAGTTGGTGCTGGGCGCTGGCAATCAGCTCCAGGATGACCCGGCTCAGTGGGTTGTTCTTGCCCACACCAAGCAACGGGCTGACCGAGAGGTTGCCAGTGGGCAACTGGCCCGCCGAGGTGTCGTAGGCCGCATGCTTGAGGCGGCTGCGCAGGTCACCAATGTCATTGCGCAGGCTGCGCGTGGTCGGCGGGTTGGGCAAGTCGAGTCGATGCACCGCCTTGGAGGCCACCAACCCGTGCTCCACCAGATGCTGCATCGAATCGGCCAGCGCTTGGCTGTGGATCAGGTGGTAACGGTCGAAGCGGTATTTGTCGAACTTGTGCAGGTACACGTTGTTCAGGCTGGCACCGCTGTAGAGCACAGTGTCGTCAATCACAAACCCCTTGAGGTGCAACACGCCGAACAGTTCGCGGGTTTGCACCGGCACGCCATACACCGGCACTTCACTGGCATGGCTCTGGGTCATGGCCTGGTACCAGGCGCTGTTGCCCGGCTGCTTGCCAGCGCCGATCAACCCGCGCTGGGCGCGCAGCCAGTCGACCACCACGACGATGTCCAATTCCGGTCGCGCGGCCTTGGCCGCGTGCAAGGCGTCGTAGATCTCCTGCCCCGCTTCGTCCTGCTGCAAGTACAGCGCGACGATGTAGATGCGTCGCGTGGCCTTGTGGATTTGTTCCAGCAGGCAGCGACGAAACGCATCGGCGCCGGACAACACATCGATGGCATCGGTAGTCAGAGGAAAACCGCGCAGTTTGGGCAACAGGGAGCGTTTGAAGAACGACGGCATAAGGCTCGCAATGGGTCGAATCCGAAGAGGCCCCGAGCTTACACCATGGGGTTGCTCAGGTCTCGCTGCCCGGCATGGAAAAAGCCTATTGACCAAGAAGAACGATCGTTCTACTTTATGCAGCATGAACGACATGACCCACAATGAAACTCGCGACATCATCCTCGACGTCACCGAAAAGTTGATCTATCGCCATGGCATCGCCGCCACCGGCATGGACTTCCTGGTGAAAACCGCCGGGGTCTCGCGCAAAAGCATTTACCGTTACTTCGCCAACAAGGACGAGTTGGTGGTCGCCGCCCTGCAACGCCGTGATGAGCGTTGGATGCAGTGGCTGCGCGACGAAGTGGAGCGCGTCGACGATAGCGGCGAACGCTTGCTTGCGCTGTTCAGCGCACTCAAGGCCTGGTTCGGCTCGGCGGACTTTCGCGGTTGCGCCTTCATCAACACCAGCGGTGAAACCGGCAACCCTCAAGACCCCGTGCGCCTGCTGGCCAAGGCGCACAAACAGAAACTGTTCGAATACACACGCCAACTGTGTCAAGCACATGGCACCCCCGACCCCGAACGGCAGGCCGCGCAACTGCTGATCCTGATCGATGGCGCCATTACCGTTGCCCTGGTGATGGGCGATTCAACCGCTGCTGATAATGCGCAATGCATGGCGCGAACGTTATTGGGGCTTTGAACGCATCACCCGCGCAACTTTCTTTAGCCCAGGAGCCATGACATGCCATCCACCTCGCAAATCCGTCCACCGCTGCCGCCCTTCACCCGTGAATCGGCGATCGAAAAAGTCCGCCTGGCCGAAGACGGCTGGAACTCCCGCGACCCGCAACGGGTGTCCCTGGCCTACACCTTGGATACCAAGTGGCGTAACCGCGCCGAATTCGCCTACAACCGCGAAGAAGCCAAGGGCTTCCTGACCCGCAAATGGGCCAAGGAGCTGGACTATCGGCTGATCAAGGAGCTGTGGGCGTTCACCGATAACCGTATTGCCGTGCGCTATGCCTATGAGTGGCACGACGATTCCGGTAACTGGTTTCGTTCCTACGGCAACGAGAACTGGGAGTTTGACGAGAATGGCCTGATGGCCAACCGCTTTGCCTGCATCAACGATTTGCCGATCAAGGAAAGTGAACGCAAGTTCCACTGGCCCCTGGGCCGGCGCCCGGATGATCACCCGGGGCTGTCCGAACTCGGCCTTTAGGGCTTGCACGCTTCCAGAAGGCGGGAGCCCCCGGCACCTATAAGATAATTTATTGATTATCCAAGATTAAATGCCGGCTTAAACGACTGCACTTTGTGGTGAGGGCGCTTGCTCCCTCACCACAGGGGTTCCAGTTTGCTGTGCGGCAGCGCTAAGTTGCAGAGTCAGCGGGCTATCCCACCGTTTGGAAACCCGTAAGTGTCAGTCCTGATTCAGACCGACGCGATACAACACCCCATCGTCTTCATCCGTCAGCACGTACAGAAACCCATCCGGCCCCTGGCGCACGTCACGAATCCGCGCTTTCAAGCCCCCCAGCAAGCGTTCCTCATGGATCACCTTGTCGCCATCGAACTGCAGGCGAATCAACTCCTGACTGGACAGCGCCCCAATGAACAGGTTGTGCTGCCAGGCCTTGAAGCGGTCGGCGTCGTAGAACGCCATGCCGCTGATAGCTGGAGACTTCTCCCACACATGGTGCGGCGCGACTGTGCCTTCCACCGTCTTGCCCTGGGCTTCGGGAATCGGCGTCAGGGAGTAGTTGATGCCATGGGTCGCCAGCGGCCAGCCATAGTTCTTGCCACGCTCGATGATGTTGACTTCATCGCCGCCACGCGGCCCATGCTCGTTTTCCCAGATCGTGCCGCTCCAGGGATTCAGTGCCAGGCCCTGGGGGTTGCGCTGGCCATAGGACCAGATTTCCGGACGTACGCCTGGCTGCCCCACGAATGGGTTGTCATCGGGGATGCGGCCATCGGGGTAAATCCGCACCACCTTGCCTTGCAACTTGTCCAGGTCCTGGGCCGTGGACCGGTCGTTGTTTTCGCCCAACGTCACGAACAGGTAGCCATCACGGTCGAAGGCCAGGCGTGAGCCAAAGTGATTACCGGTGGACAGCTTGGGTTCCTGGCGCAGGATCACCTTGAAGTCCTTCAAGCCACTCAAGTCGTCCGACAAACGCCCGCGCCCTACCGCCGTACCGGCCGTACCGCCCTGGCCGCCGCCCTCGGCGTACGACAGGTACACCATGCGGTCCTGCTTGAAGTCGGGTGAGAGCACCACGTCAAGCAAGCCGCCCTGCCCCTTGGCCCAGACCTCAGGCACACCGCTCAGCGGCGCCGACAGCTTGCCGTCCGGGCTGACAAAGCGCAGGTGCCCAGGCCGCTCGGTCACCAGGAAGCCCTGCCTGTCGGGCAAAAAAGCCAGCGCCCATGGGTGGTCCAGGCCCTTGGCGATCGGGGTGACGGTGATGCTGCCCTGCTCACTTGGGAATTGCTGCACATCGGCTGCGTAAACCGCCGTCAGCGGCAGCAAGGTCGTGGCACAAAAGGCGGCAAGAAACGTTTTGCGTAGAAACATAAGGCGGGGTCCTTACCGGCGCTCAAGGCCGGCGATTGCCGTTGGCATCAACAGTGGGGGCTTTGGTTTCGGTCGCGGGGCGGCTGGGTGCTGCGTCGCGCTGCGGATAACGATTGCCGATGCCGCCGTTTTCCAGGGTGGGTGTACGCGGGGTCGGAGCGGTCTGGATGCCGCGTATCAGCGACGGATTGGGCTGGGTGCCCTGCATGCTGTTGGGGTTGGCCCGGTGGATCGGGCCATTGTCCGAGTTGTTGCTGCCAGGCAGGTTTTGCGCCTGGGCAGCGGTGGCCAGCGCCAAGCCCAATGCCAACGCTGCAAGATGACGCACACAGATGTTCATGACAAAGCCTCTCTGGGCGAGGAGTACGTGCTTTCGATAACACGCTACGCGCTGGGTTCGAATTTCGACACTAAATAGTTTCTCATCAGGTGTAACACGATCTGTCCGCGCATCCGCTGATCGAAACTTTTGCCAACGCCCACGAGTCAGCCGCACATAGCCTCTTCTCAAGGAACTGCACGCATGCCTAGGGCAATCTGGAAAGGTGCCATCAGTTTTGGCTTGGTCCATATCCCGGTGTCGCTGGTTTCGGCCACGGCTTCCCAGGGGGTCGACTTCGACTGGTTGGATAAACGCAGCATGGACCCGGTGGGCTACAAGCGCATCAACAAGACCAGCGGCAAGGAAGTCACCAAGGACAACATCGTCAAGGGCGTGGCGTTCAAGAAAGGCCGCTACGTGGTGCTCAGCGAAGAGGAAATCCGCTCGGCCCACCCCAAGTCGACCCAGACCATCGAGATTATCGCCTTCGTGGCCAGCGACCAGATCCCCCTGCAAAACATCGATACGCCCTACTTCCTGGCCCCGGACAAACGCGGCGGCAAGGTGTATGCATTACTGCGCGAAACCCTGAAGAAAACCAACAAGGTCGCCCTGGCCAATGTGGTGTTGCACACCAAGCAGCACCTGGCTGCGCTGATGCCGCTGGAGTCGGCCCTGGTGCTGGTGATGCTGCGTTGGCCCGCTGAGGTGCGCAGCCTCGATGAACTGGAGCTGGGCAGCGATGTGACCCGGCCCAGCCTGGCCAAGGGCGAGCTGGACATGGCCAGGCGCCTGGTGGAAGACATGAGCGCCGACTGGCAGCCCGATGCCTACCGTGACAGTTTTCAGGAGAAGATCATGGCGTTGGTGGCGAAGAAGGCCAAGGCCGGCAAGATCGAGGACGTGGAAAGCCAGGCAGGCAGCGAAGAACGCAAGTCGGCTGACGTGATCGACCTCACCGAACTGCTCAAGCGCAGTCTGGCCGGCAAATCCGCCGCCAAGCGACCGGCGAAAAAACCAACCGCGAAAAAAACCAGCAAAAAGGCCTCTTGAGTCCGCCATAGAAGGGAGAAAACGACATGGCAAAACCCTTGAGCGAATACCACCGAAAGCGCGATTTCGAGATCACTGGCGAACCTGCGGGCGACTCGAAACCCAGCAAGCGCCAGGCATCGGCGTTGGCGTTCGTGATTCAAAAGCACGATGCGCGCAGCCTGCATTACGACTTTCGCCTGGAACTCGACGGGGTACTCAAGAGCTGGGCAATACCCAAGGGCCCCAGCCTGGACCCCAGCCAGAAACGCCTGGCCGTGCATGTCGAGGATCACCCCTTGAGCTACGGCAGTTTCGAGGGCAGCATCCCGGCGGGCCAATATGGCGCCGGGGACGTGATCGTATGGGATCGCGGCGTCTGGCAACCCCATGACGATCCGCAAAAAGCCTACGCCGCCGGCAAACTGAAATTCACCCTGGTCGGGGAGAAACTCGCCGGCGACTGGACCCTGGTGCGTACCCGCCTCAAAGGCAGCGGCGATAAGCAACAATGGCTGCTGATCAAGGAACAGGATCAGCAGGCACGCCCGAGCAGCGACTACGATATCGTCCAGGCACAGCCCCGGAGCGTGCTCAGTGATGCATCGGTGGGCACGCCGACGACCGCCGCCAAACCCTCCGCGAAAAAAGCCTCACGCAAGAAAACGCTCGCCCTGCCCGATCAATTCGCGCCTCAACTGGCCACCTTGGTCGACCGTGCACCGGAGGGTAACTGGCTCTACGAAATCAAGTTCGACGGCTACCGCATGTTGGCGCGTATTCGTGACGGCGAAGTGCGCCTGTTCACGCGCAACGGCCATGATTGGACTGACCGCTTGCCGCGCCAGGCCAAGGCCCTGCAAGCCCTGAAACTCAAGGACAGCTGGCTCGACGGCGAAGTGGTCAGCCTCAATGGCGATGGCTTGCCGGATTTCCAGGCCCTGCAAAACGCCTTCGATATCGGACGCAGCCTGGACATTGTCTATTACCTGTTCGACGCGCCGTTTCTGGAGGGCCGCGATCAACGGCAAGACCCGCTGGAAAAACGCCGCGCTGCGCTCAAGGCGGCCTTGGCCCGTAGCAAGAGCAAACTGTTGCGTTTCTCCGAGGCGTTTGCCGCCAACCAACACGATATCTTCGAAAGCGCCCGCGACCTGGCATTGGAAGGCGTGATCGGCAAGCGTGCGGGTAGCCCCTATGTATCCAGTCGCAACACCGACTGGATCAAGCTCAAATGCCGCCTGCGCCAGGAGTTCGTGATTGTCGGGTACACCCGCCCCCAGGGTTCGCGCAGCGGGTTTGGCGCGCTGTTACTGGCGGTCAACGGCGATGCCGGGCTGGTCTATGCCGGGCGTGTCGGCACCGGGTTTGATCGGGCCGCGCTGCAGGACATCTACGCCCGGCTTACGCCGCTGCAGCGCAAGACTTCACCCCTGGACAAGCCACTGACCCGCGCCCAGGCCCGCGGCGTGCATTGGGTGGAGCCGCAATTGGTCGGCGAGGTGCGATTTGCCGAGTGGACCCGTGAAGGCGTGGTACGCCAGGCCGCGTTTGTCGCGCTGCGTTCTGATAAACCGGTGCAACAGATCATTCATGAGCAGCCACGCGCGGCCAAATCGCTGCAAGCACCAACGGCCCGGAAGTCCGGCGCGCCCAGCACCGTCGCCGGGGTGAAGATTACCCACCCGGAGCGGATCATCGATCAGCACAGCGGCACGCAAAAACTGCAACTGGCGCAGTTCTACGACAGCATCAGCCGTTGGATCCTGCCCTTCCTGCACCATCGCCCTGTGGCATTGCTTCGTGCCCCGGAAGGTGTGGGGGGCGAGCAGTTCTTCCAGAAGCACACAGAGCGCCTGGCGATCCCGCATCTCCAGCAACTGGACCCGGCGTTGGACCCAGGTCACGCCCGCCTGATGGAAATCGACAGCACCGCCGCCCTGGTGGGCGCGGTGCAGATGGGCACCGTGGAGCTGCACACCTGGGGCGCCACCTCGGACAAGATCGAGACCCCAGACCTGTTTGTGCTCGATCTCGACCCGGACCCCGCACTGCCGTGGAAAACCATGCTGGAAGCGGCGCAACTGACCTTATCGGTGCTGGATGAATTGGGGCTGCAGGCCTTTATCAAGACCAGTGGCGGCAAGGGTTTGCACTTGGTTGTCCCATTGGCACGCCGCGACGATTGGGACACCGTGAAAGCCTTCGCCAAGGCCATCGCCCAGTTCATGACCCAGCAACTGCCGGAGCGCTTTACCGCCACGTCAGGGCCGAACAACCGCGTCGGCAAGATTTTCATCGATTACCTGCGTAATGCCCGTGGCGCCAGCACGGTCGCGGCCTACTCGGTTCGGGCACGACCCGGCCTGCCGGTATCGGTGCCGGTCAGCCGTGACGAATTGAAAGGGTTGCGCGGTGCCCAGCACTGGACGGTGGCCAACCTGCACGAACGCTTGCAGGGGTTGAAGGACAACCCGTGGGCGGGTTATGCCAATCGACAGAAGATCAGCAAGAGGATGTGGGACAAGCTGGGCGCGACTCCACCTGAGTGAGTCGCGCCGGCCCAGGCTCAGATCAGGATGAAGATCAACGCCAGCACTGCGAAAATCGCCCACTTCTCCAGGTAGTAGCGCGTGCGATTGCGCTTTTTCAGCTCTTTGCCACGCAGGCGAATCTTGTACAGGCGGTTAAAAGCACGGTTCAGGCCACCGGTTTTGTCGCCGTCATCATTGGGCGAGCCGGCTGCCGCCATGACCGTGCGGCTGAACCAGCGGTTGAACGCCGCCGCCCAGCGGTATTTCATCGGTCGCTCAATATCACAGAACAAGATAAGACGGTTCTGCGCGGTGGTGTTTTCCGCGTAGTGAATATAGGTCTCGTCGAACATCACCGGCTCGCCATCGCGCCAGGAATAGCTTTCGCCATCCACATTGATGTAGCAGCCCGGATCGTTAGGGGTGTCCAGACCCAAGTGATAGCGGTAGGAACCGGCATAGGGGTCGCGGTGCCGCACCAACCGGGAACCTGGTGGCAGCTCGGCAAACATGGCCGCCTTGATCGAACCGATGCTCTGCACCAGCTCAGTGGTACGCGGGCACAGCTTCATCGCCGAAGGATGACTGTCGCCGTACCATTTCAAATAGAAGCGCTTCCAACCTGACTTGAAGAACGAGTTGAAACCCACATCGTTGTACTGATCCGAGCGCTTGATCGCCCCTTCCCGCATCAGGTTCTCGCCTTCCTCGCGGATTTCCTGCCAATGCTCCTGTAACGGGCTCAGGTCCGGAAAATCGCTGGGCGACAGGAAGGGCCGGCTGGGCAGCTTGGAGAACAGGTAGAGAAAGCAGTTGACCGGCGCCAGGAAGGTCGAGTGATCGCTGAGCTGGCGGCCCAACTTATGCCGCACCCGGCCACGCAGGTGGACATACGCAATAGAGGCAACGTAGAGAGCAACAATGATGAGTTTCAAGAGATTTCGTCACAAGTCAGAAGAAGACAGGCTGCTCCTGCGTGCCCACGACGGCCGAGGATTGGATAGCAGCACCTGAAATCACAATTCACATAGACGCAGCATGACCGGCCGGGTGACAGACCGGTCATGCGCATTGGCCGTTATTTAGCCACATCTTGTAACCAAAAGTTAACTAAGATTTGTGAAAAGCTGTCTAGTGAGTGTGCTCTTGAGGGTGTGGAAGATGACGGTCGGGCATGGGAAAAGGACCGTTCTCCCGACGAGCCTGGACAAAATGCCCTATCAGTGCAATCAACGCCCCCAACATCAGCCCGGCCACCAGGCTAAGCCCGATGATGATCGCTTTGAAAGGTTTGATCGGGCTCAGCGGGGTCTGAGCCAGCCGGTCGACAGTCACCAGTTTCAATCTGCTCATATCGATATCGAGCCCCCGCAGCCGTGCCTCTTCTGCCCACAAGGGCTCGACGTCCCGCAGGAAAATATCTTCTTTCGAGCGGCTTTTCAGCACCTCGACCTCACGATTCACGTCGAGCATGCGCAACTTCTTGCCAATTTCCGCGACGCGACCATCGGTAAAGTCATCGTTGGTACGTTGCTCCAAGGCTGTACGTTCCGCCTCAAGCACGTCGGTGCCCATGAAGTACAAAGGGATTTTCTGGTTATTGACTTCCGTACGCATCACCTGGCTTGAGCCACGCGACGCCGCCGCCCCCATCGCCGAAGGTGTGGTGGGGCTCTTGATTCCAATGGATTTAGCGATGGAGATGGCTTCGGCCAATTCCACCAGGCGGTTGCTCCGCTCAACCTTCATCTGCAGGCGCACAGCGCTCAGCTCATCTTCCAACTGCGCACGCTTGAGTTTATCGGCCTCCAGCAGCCTGGCAATTTTCGACTGCTTGTCAGTCTCGTAATTGGCCCGCGCAGCGTCGATCTTGCCCTTGATTTCATTGAGCCGGTTATTGACGATCACCTTGAGGTCCGCGCTCACCTGCTCGCGCTCCAGTTTGATCGCATAATCGACGAAGCCGTTGAGAATCGCCACGCCGTC
>Ga0157369_10005451_pt1 | contig 14796 bp, 10 predicted proteins | sample C25metaG_FD_113461 | JGI IMG/M metagenome (GOLD analysis project Ga0157369, IMG submission 113461) | Corn rhizosphere microbial communities from Kellogg Biological Station, Michigan, USA - C2-5 metaG | ecosystem: Host-associated > Plants > Roots > Rhizosphere > Soil | place: USA: Michigan...
CACTCAATCCGTCGAGCCCGTACAGCGCGGCGAAGGCGGCCGGCGAGTTGCTCGTGCCGGCGTACGTGCGCACGTTCGGCGTCGACGCTTCGATCACGCGCGGCTCGAACACCTACGGCCCCAACCAGTACCCGGAGAAGTTCATCCCGCTCTTCGTCACGAACGCGCTCGACGGCCAATCGCTCCCGCTCTACGGTGACGGCCGCCAGGTGCGCGACTGGCTGTACGTCGAGGATCACTGCGCCGGCATCGAGCTGGTGCTGCGGGAGGGCGCAGCCGGCGAGGCGTACAACGTCGGCGCCGGCCACGAACAGGAGCACGAGAACATCGAGGTCGCGCAGCGCATCCTCGAGCTGACCGGCGCGGATGCCTCGCTGCTGCGCCGCGTCGTCGACCGGCCCGGGCACGACCGCCGCTATTCACTCGACGCGTCGAAGCTGCGGGCGCTCGGCTGGTCGCCGGAGACGAGCTTCGACAGCGGCCTGCGGGCGACGGTCGACTGGTACCGCGACAACCGCGCGTGGTGGGAGCCGATCAAGTCGGGTGAGTTCCGCGAGTACTACGAGCGGCAGTACGGCGAGCGACTCAGCACGTCCTCGCCTGCTTGATCGCGTCCTTCACTTCCTTGCGCGACGGCTGCAGCGCCCTCGAACGCTCCAACCACGTCAGCGCGTCGCTGCAGTTGCCGAGCTGCATCAGCGTGTAGCCGAGGTTGTAGTCCGTGTACGCCTCGGCGAGATTGCCTTGGCCCTGCAGGCGCTGCGCGGCGTTCTGCAGCAGCGGCAGCGCGCCGGCGTAATCGCCCGACTGCATCATCGAATAGGCCTGGTTGTTCTCGGCGACGGGGTCGACCGACGCCGCCGTGGTCGGCGGCGGGGTCGTGGTGGGCGGCGGGGACGAGGTCGTCACGACCCTGGTGCTGACGATCGTCCGCCCCGGCTGCGTCACGTGCTGCACGACGGTCTTGATCGCGACGGGCTTCGGCTTGGAGCCGCCGCGGGTGAGCGCGACGGCCGCCGCGATGCCCGCGATCACGAGCGCCGCGGCGAGGACGGGCAGCAGCCAGCGCGATCGCTCGGGTCGCGGCATCGGCGCCGGCCGCACGATCCGGGTCGGCCCGGCGGCGTGCTCGAGCGACTCGCGCAACGCGGCGACGAACTCGGCGGCGGTCGGGTAGCGGCGGGAGGGGTTCTTCGCCAGTGCGCGCGCGAACACCGGGTCGAGCTCGCACGGCGCCTTGGGGTTGACGTCGCAGACCGAAGGGATCGCTCCCGTGATGTGCGCGGCCGCCTCGGCCGGGACGCTTTCCGCCTCGAACGGACGGTGGCCGGTGAACAGCTCGAACGCCACGACCGCGAGCGAGTAGAGGTCGCTCGCAGCTGTCGTCCGCTCGCCCTGCGCCTGCTCGGGCGAGAGGTACGACGCGGTGCCGAGCACGGTGCCGGTCTGCGTCAGCGAGTCCATTCCCGCCGCCGACGCGATCCCGAAATCCGCGACGTGCACGCGCCCGTTGCGGTCGAGCAGGAGGTTCGCAGGCTTGACGTCGCGGTGAACGACGCCTTCGCGGTGCGCGGCATCGAGCGCGCTCGCTGCCTGCTCGAGCCATTCGAGCGCCTGGCCCGGCGGCACGGCGCCGCGCCCGCGGAGCGTCTCCTCGAGCGAGCCGCCGGCCAGGTACTCCATGACGATGAAGGGGCGCTCGTCGTGCTCGCCGACGTCGTAGATCGTGACGATGTTCGGGTTCCCGGAGAGCCGCGCCGCGGCGAGCGCCTCCCGCGTGAACCGCGCGCGGACGTTCGCGTCGCGCGCGTAGCGATCGTCGAGCACCTTGATCGCGACCGCCCGGCCGAGGGTCGTGTCCGTCGCGCGGAAGATCTCGCCCATCCCGCCGCGCCCGATCGGCTGTGGGCCGGTGTAGCGCTCGGGCAGCAGCCCATCCCTCACGGCCATCGCCGACCGATTCCCGGCAGGCATGAAACGACACGTCGACCGCGAAAAACTCCTGCTAGCTTGGATTCCCGCTGAGAGAGGGTCACTGGGACAGACCCTCTGACTTAGGAGAGACGCCTCTCTCAAGCCAAGGGGTCTGTCCCCGTGGCAGCTTCTCGTCGTTTTCGCCATGGTTTTGCGCCCGCTCGCCCTCGCCCTACTGATCGCGGCCGTTGCCGCCTCGTCGGCGTCCGCCGGCTCGGTCTGCACGAGCTCGTGCTTCCAGGCGCCCGCCGGATCGGGCGCGCTCCTCGTCTTCAACGGCCACGGCTGGGGCCACGGCGTCGGCATGAGCCAGTACGGCGCGTACGGCTACGCGCAGCACGGCTCGACGTTCGACGAGATCCTCGCGCACTACTACCCCGGCACGACGCTCGGCCCGGCGCCCGCGTCGACGATTCGCGTGCTGCTCGCGGACACGAAGAAGCGGCTCACCATCGCCGCGACGGCGCCGCTCACCGTTCGCGACGCGGCGGGCGCCTCGCACCGCGTCCCGGCCGGGCCGTTCCTCCTCGACGTGAAGACGCTCCAGTGGCCCGTCCCGCTGACCGTCAAGGCCGCACGCGGCTCCTTCCTCGGCTACGGGAAGAACGAGTACCGCGGCTCGTTCTTCGTCGACGTCGTCGACGGAAGGCTCCGGATGATCGACGTCGTCGGGCTCGAGCAGTATCTCTGGGGCGTCGTCCCGGCAGAGATGCCGAGCGACTGGGCGCCGGAGGCGCTGAAGGCGCAGGCCGTCGCCGCCCGTTCGTACGCGCTCGCGACGCGGGCGATCGGCGCGCCGTTCGACGTGTACTCCGACACGCGGAGCCAGATGTACCTCGGCGTCCTGCACGAGGCCGCCGCGACGACCGCGGCCGTCAACGCGACGAAGGGGAAGGTCGTCCTCTACCAGGGGAAGGTCGCGACGACGTACTTCTCCTCGACCTCCGGCGGCGAGACCGAGTCGAGCGCGGACTGGACGGGCACGGCGGTCCCCTATCTGATCTCGGTGCCCGACCCCTACGACCTACTGTCGCCGTACCACGACTGGGGCCCCGTCCCGGTCACTGCGACGACGGTGTTGAGGGCGCTGAAGCTGGCAGGCCCGATCACCGACGTGACGACGACGCCGAACGCCGCCGGCCGCGTCGGCCAGCTGAAGCTGACGACCCCGCTCAAGACGACGGCGGTGCCGGCGACGACGCTGCGCGGTGCGATCGGCCTGCGCTCGACGTGGTTCACGGTCGGACTGCTCTCGCTGACGCCCCCGCAGCCGGTCGGGCCGGTCACGTACGGCAGCAAGGTGACGCTCGCCGGCGTCGTGCGTGGGTTCCCCGGCGCGACCCTCGAGCAGAAGCCGCTCGGGACCGACTGGCAGGCGGTGCGCACGATGACGACGGGGACGGCGCAGGTCTCGCCGACGATCACAACCGACTACCGGCTCGCGACGACGAGCGTCGCGGCCGGGTCGATCCGCGTCAAGGTCATGCCGGCCCTGACCGTCGGCACGGTTGCGACGACCGGGGTCACGGGCTCCGAACAACCGGTGCTGATGGGCGTCGCAGTTGATATCGAACAGCAGAACCCGGACCTCACCTGGACGCCCGTCGCGAACGGCCTCGTCGAGGCCGACGGAACGTTCACCGTCGCCGCCGCACTCACCCCCGGCTCGACGGTCCGCGTCGTCGTGACGCCGCCGGCGAACTCCGGCTACGTCGCGGCAACGAGCCCACCGCAGATCGTGAGCGGCTGATGCGTCGCGCGCTCCTCCTCGCGCTGCTCGCCGTCCTGGCGTGCGCGGGGACGGCGGCCGCCTTCACGCCGACGGATCCGCTCGCGTCGAAGCAGTGGTACCTGGAAGACGACCACGCCTTCGACATCTGGCCGACGCCGCCGACGTTCGCAGCGACGGTCAAGGTCGCGGTCATCGACTCAGGCATCGACGCCTCCCTGCCCGACTTCGCCGGGCGCATCGCCGACGCGCGCAGCTTCGTCGGCGGCAGCCCGACGGTCGACACCGACGGGCACGGCACATTCGTCGCCGGAATCATCGCCGCGAACATGGACACACAGGGGATCACCGGCATCGCGTACGACGCCCAACTCCTGATCGCGAAGGTCGTCAAGCCGAACGGCGAGATCCCGCTCGACGCGGAGACCGCCGCCATCAAATGGGCCGCGGACTCCGGGGCGCGGGTGATCAACCTGAGCCTGGCCGGCCAGCGCGATCCCGTGCACCTCGACCGCGACACCTATTCGCAGGAGGAGGCGGACGCGGTCGCTTACGCGAACGCGAAGGGGGCGCTCGTCGTCGCGGCCGTCGGCAACTCCGACGACGAGTCCGGGGCGCCGTGGCCCTATGCGAGCTATCCCGCCGCCCTGCCGCACGTGCTCGGCGTCAGCGCGCTGACCCATACCGGCAACGTCCCCGATTACTCGAATCGGGACGGGATCTACAACGACATCTCCGCGCCGGGCTCCGGCATCTTCTCGACGTTCCCCTCGAGCATCACCGCACTGCGGCCGACGTGCGTCGACCAGGGGTTCTCGGACTGCGGCGACGAGGAGTACAGGAACCCCGAGGGGACGTCGTTCGCCGCACCGCAGGTGAGCGCCGCGGCCGCCGTTCTCTTCGGGCTCGTGCCGACGCTGACGAACTCACAGGTCGAGGCGCTCCTCGAGCACAGCGCGGACGACGTCAACGCCGGCACGGGTTGCCCGCGCTGCGCGCTCCTGCGCGACTCGCTGAGCGGCTGGGGCCGGCTCGACGTCGCAAAGGCGGTTGCCGCGCTCGCCCAGCCGCTGCCCGCAGCCGACGCGTTCGAGACGAACGACAACGCCGGGACGCAGGCGCACGCGCTCTGGGGCGCGACGCAGCGCGTGCAGGCCACGCTCGACTACTACGACGACCCGGTCGACGTGTACCGCGTCGTTTTGCGCAGGCACCAGCAGCTGAAGGCGACGGTCACAGCCGCCTGGCCGGGCGCGAGCGTGCAGCTGGAGCTGTGGCGGCCAGGCACGAAAGAGGTCGACCGCGCCGCGACGGTGCGGAAGCTCCGCGCTGCGCAGTCGGCAATCCCGGGGGGTGTCCAGCACGTGCGCTTCGTCGCGCCGAAGCTCGGCACGTACTACGTCGAGGTGCGTGCGTCTGCGCCGGGCTTCGGCGCGTACACGCTGCAGCTGAAGAAGTCCTAACCGCCGTTCTCGCGCAGCTCGTCCGCGCTCACGTCGCGGAGAACGCGCGCCGGCGAGCCGACGACCACCGTGCGCGGCGGCACGTCCTTCGTGACGACGGCGCCTGCGCCGACGAACGCCTCTTCGCCGATCTCGACGCCGGGGCAGAGGATCGCACCCCCGCCGACGCGCGCGCCGCGTCGGATCGTCGGGCCTTTCATCAGAGCCTTCCGCTTCTCGGTGCGTCCCATGAAATTGTCGTTCGTCGTGACGACGCACGGCGCGATGAAGACGTCTTCCTCGACGGTCGAGTACGCGGTCACGTAGGCCTCGGCCTGGATGCGCGTGCCCTTGCCGATCGTCGTGTCGTTCTCGACGAGCGCACCGCGGCCGACGACGACGTCGTCGCCGATCGACACGCGCTCGCGCACGCACGCCTGATCGCCCACGATGCAGCCGGCGCCGACCGACGAGCCGGCGAAGACGATCGCACCCGTGGAAATGACCGTGCCCGCGCCGATCTCCGCCGGCGGCAGGGGGTCACGCTTCGCGGTCGACTTGCGGCCGAGCGTCGGCTGCTTGCCGACGACGGCATGCTCGAGCACGCGCACGTCGTCACCGAGCACCGTGCCGGGATGCACGACGGCGGTCGGATGAACCTCAACCATTGAGCGAGGTGGTCAACATCTCGAGCGCTCGGACGACTCGGGCCCCGTCGCGCGCGACCTTCGACTTGTCGTGCTCGCCGGCGATCAGCTCGAGGAAGAAGGCGCATTCGCGGCGCAGCGGCTCGGTCGTGTCGATCTTCGGGATCGAGATGTCGCCGGAGAAGAGCTCGCCGTTCGGGCCGGCGCGCTTCTCGTAGACCGTCACCTTGCGCTCAGGCTCCATGTCGTCGAACACGACCATCTTCTCCCGGCCGACGACGGTCATCTTGCGCATCTTGTGCGGGTCGAGCCACGACAAATGCATGTGCGCGATCTTTCCGCTCGGGAAGCGAAGGAAGCAGAACACGACGTCCTCGACGCCTGGGTGGATGGACGCGCTGCCCTGGGCCGTCGCGAGCTCCGGGTCCTCGTCGAGGAGGTAGAGGATCACGGACAGGTCGTGGACGCCGAGCGACCAGAGCGCGTTCTCGTTCGAGCGCACGATGCCGAGATTGACGCGGTTGCCGTAGACGCAGAGCACCTCGCCGAGATCGCCGTTGTCGATCAGCTCCTTCACCTTCAGCACGCCGGGGTGGTAGAGCAGCAGGTGACCGGGCATCAGCACGAGGTCGCGGGCGTCGGCGAGCGCAACGAGCTCGTCCATCTCGACGGCGCGCATCGCCGGCGGCTTCTCGACGAACACGTGCTTGCCCGCCTCGAGCGCCTGCTTCGCAAGGGCGTAGTGCGTCGGCACGGGCGTTGCGATCACGACCGCGTCGACTGAGTCGTCCGCGAGCAGGTCGTCGAAGCTCGTCGTCGTCCGTGCGCCGGGATAGCGCGCGCCGATCTGCGCCAGCTGCCTCTCGTCGAGGTCGCAGAGCCAGCTCAGCTCCGAAAGGCCGCTGAAGTTGCGAACGAGGTTCGGGCCCCAGTAGTTGAGGCCGACGACTCCGATCACAGCTTGAAGACGTTCTCCGACGCCGTGCCCCTCTTCCCGGTCGCGTTGCGCAGGTCGACGATCACCGTCGCCCGGCCGACGAGCTCGTCGTAGTCGATCGAGTGGTGGTCGGTCGCGATGACGACGCAGTCGTACCGCTCGGGCTCGTACGCGACGCCGGTCATCTCGAGGCCGTGCTCCGAGAACGACGGCACGTGCGGGTCGTGGTACGAGACGTCGGCGCCGGCGTTCTGCAAGAGCGAGATCAACTTGACCGCCGGCGACTCGCGCATGTCGGCGATGTCCGGCTTGTACGCGACGCCCAGCACGAGGATCGAGGAGCCTTTCATCGCCTTCTGCGCGTGGTGGTTGAGCGCCTGCGAGACGAGCGAGCGGCAGAAGTACGGCATCTCCTCGTTGACCTTGCCCGCGAGCTCGATGAACTCGGTGTAGAAGCCGAACTCGCGCGCCTTCCATGTCAAGTAGAACGGATCGATCGGGATGCAGTGGCCGCCGAGGCCGGGGCCCGGACTGAAGCGCATGTAGCCGAACGGCTTCGTCGCGGCCGCGTCGACGACTTCCCAGACGTCGATGTTCATGCGGTCGCACAACTGCGCGAGCTCGTTGACGAGCGCGATGTTGACCGAGCGGAAGATGTTCTCGAGCAGCTTCGTGAGCTCCGCCGCTTCCGGCGTCGACAACTCCACGACTGTGTCGATCGCTCGGCGGTACACGTCGGCCGCGCGCGTCGTCGACTCCTCGTCGATGCCGCCGAGCACCTTCGGCGTCGTCTTCGTCGTCCAGTCCTCGCGGCCCGGATCGACGCGCTCGGGGGACATCGCGAGATGGAAGTCGGTGCCGGCTTTCAGCCCCGAGCCTTCCTCGAGGATCGGCAGGAGCACCTCGCGGGTCGTTCCCGGCCAGGTCGTCGACTCGAGGACGACGATCTGGCCGCTCTGCAGCACCTTCGCCACGCGGCGGGTCGCTGCTTCCACGATCGAGAGATCGGGCTCGCGCTGCCGCGAGAGCGGCGTGGGGAGGGCGATGAGAATCGCCTCGGCATCGCGCAGCTCGTCGTAGTCGGTGGTCGCGCGAACGAGCCCCTGGTCGACGAGCGGCCGCCACCGGTCGGTCGCGACGTCCTCGATGTGACTCTCGCCTCGGTTCAATGCCTCGACGATGTGGTCGACGACGTCGACGACGAGCACGTGGCAGCCCGCCTCGGCAAAGGTGGCGCTGAGCGGCACGCCGACGTAGCCGGCGCCGATGATCGCGACGTCGTACTTCATCCGGCGCCCAACAGTAGTGCGGAGGCGATTTTTTCCGAAGCGTGACCGTCGCCGTAGAGCGGCGGCAGATCGTCGGGAAGACGCGCATCGCGCACGGCAGCCGAGATCTGCGCGCGATCGGCGTCGACGAGGACGTTTGCGCCGACGCGCACCGTGTCGACCCACTCGGTGCTCGGCCGGACCGTCACGCACGGGACGCGGTACCAGTACGCCTCCTTCTGCAAGCCGCCGGAATCGGTGACGATCACCTTCGCCTGCGAGGCGAGGGCCGCCATGTCGAGGTAGCCGAGCGGCTCGGTGACCCAGACCCACTTGCCGGGGCTCACCCCGACCTCCGCCATCCGGCGGCGCGTGCGCGGGTGGACCGGGAAGACGATCGGCACGTCGATCCAGTTGAGTCCGTACACGATCTGACGCAGGCGATCGTCCTCGAGCACGTTCGCCTCACGATGAATCGTTGCAACGACGTACGTGCCGGCCTCGACCGGGAACCGCTGCAGGACCGTCGACCGCTCGCGCGCGATCGGTGCGAAGTGAAAGCACGCATCGGCCATGACGTCGCCGACGACCTCGCGCCTCCCGCCGACGCCCTCCCGCTCGAGCTGCGCAGCGGAGCGCTCGTCGGGACACAACAGGAGGGCGGCGAGCCTGTCGACGGCGATGCGGTTGCGCTCCTCCGGCATCTGGAGGTCGAACGAGCGCAAGCCTGCCTCGACGTGCGCGACCGGCACGTCGCCCGCGGCCACCGCCCCGGCGAGCGTGGAGTTCGTGTCCCCGTAGACGAGCACCCAGTCGGGTCGCTCTCGCGCGACCGCAGCCGCGATCAGCGGCCGCATCGCATCGACGTCGGCCGTGTGCAGGTCGAGCCGGTACGCCGGCTCCGGCAGCTCGAGCTCGTCGAAGAAGACGGCCGACATCTCCGCATCCCAGTGCTGTCCGGTGTGCAGCACGACCTCGTCGATGCCCGCGTTGCGCAGCGCGAGCGAGAGCGGGCCCGACTTGATGAACTGCGGGCGATTGCCGACGACGGACAGGACTTTCACCGGTCCGAGGCTACAATGTCCCCCGCCCAAACTTGGGTCAGACGGGCCGTTAGCTCAATTGGCAGAGCAGGGGACTCTTAATCCCAAGGTTGGAGGTTCGATTCCTCCACGGCCCACTCGCCGGCACGGCGGATCTCTTCAAGGTCCCTTCGCGGCACCTTTGCAACCGGCGAGTCCTGCGTCAGACTTCGACCGATGAGCCAAACGGAGGCCGGACTCGCGGACGAGCTTCGCCGCCTCGTCGTGAAGCGGTCGCACGACCTCGTCACTCTGATCGACCTCGACGGCACGATCACCTACGCGTCGCCCTCGTGGGCGCGCATGCTCGGCTGGGATCCGGCCGAGGTCGTCGGGACGCCGCTCGTCGACTACTGCCACCCGGACGACGTCGAGCGGGGCCTCGACGCGATCGCGGCGCAGGCCCGGGGCGAGGAGATTCCGCCGATCGTCACACGCAGGAAGACGAAGGACGGCCGCTGGCTGAGCGTCGAGTCCGATTCGACGCCGGTCTACGACGCCGACGGCAACGTGACGGCGATCATCGGCTCGGCCCACAACGTCACCGAGAGCGTCGAGCTGCGCGGCCGTATCGACGAGCTGCACGCGCTCTATCGCGTCGCCGACGCAGTCGCGCGGACGACGAGCCTCGACGAGCTCTTCGGCGAAGCGCTGGACGCCCTGATCGACGCAACCGCCGCCGACCGCGCGTCGCTGCTGCTCTACGACGGCGCCGGCGTCATGCGCTTCCAGGCGTGGCGGGGTCTTTCCGGCGCGTATCGAGCCGCGACGGAAGGCCACACGCCGTGGACGCAGGACGTCGTCGACCCCCGCCCAGTGCTGATCGCGGACGTCGCCGACGGCGGGCTCGAGCCCGAGCTCGCGGCGGTGGTGCGACGCGAGGGGATCACGGCGCTCGCCTTCGTGCCGCTCGTGCACGCCGGGCAGCTCCTCGGGAAGTTCATGCTCTACGCCGCCGGGCGCCACGACTGGTCGGACGGCGAGATCCGCCTCTGCCTGACGATTGCGAACCATCTGGCTTCCGCGACGGTGCGCACGCGGACGAGCGCCGCCTTTCGGGCACAGCGCGAGCAGCTGGAGACGGTGATGCGAACCGTCGACGAGGGGATCCTCGTCCAGGGCTCCGACGGAACCCGTGTGTACGCCAATGACAGCGCCGCTCGCGTGATCGGCTTCACGAGCGCCGCCGAGCTCCTCGCGGCCGACCGGGACGACGTGCTCGAGCGCTTCGAGATCCTCGACGAGCACGGCGCTCCGCTCCCGGCGGAGGAGCTGCCGGGACGGGCTGCCCTCCGCGGCATGACCGCGCAGCGACTGATCTGCTACCGGATCAAGGCGACGGGCGAGCAGCGGTGGTCACTCGTGCGCGCGAACCCGATCCGCGACGAGAGCGGCGCGGTCGTCGCGTCGGTCAGCGTCATCCACGAGATCACGAAGGAGCGGCGCGCCGGCGAGCGGATCGCCTTCCTCGCGCGCGCGAGCGAGCTGCTCAATCAGACACTCGAGATCGACGAGACGCTGGCGGCGCTCGCCGATCTCGCCGTTCCGCACTTCGCCGGCCACGTCACCGTCGACGTCTTCCACGGCGGTGTTCTCCGCTGCGTCGGCGCGCGACACCGCGAGAGCGACCTGACCGAGCTGATTCTGGAGCTGCGGCAGACGCATCCACCGACCGTGCACGACCATCCGGTGCAACGGGCGCTGCGCACCGGCGAGCCGCAGTTCGTGCCCGACGTGCAGGCCGAGGCAGTCGCGATGGCGCACGACGAGCAGCACGTCGAAGCGATCCGCAGGCTCGGCAACGAATCGGGGATCGTCGTCCCGTTGATCGCGAGAGGCCGGACATTCGGCGCGATCACGTTCGGGACGGTGCCCCCGCAGCCGCCGTTCGACGAGGCGGACATCGAGCTCGCGACCGAGCTCGGACGCCGCGCCGCCGCTGCGCTCGACAACGCCCTCCTCTACGAAGAGGCACAGGAGCGGGCGCACGCCGCCGACGCGCTCCAGTTCGTCGACGACGGGGTCTTCCTCGTCGACCGCGACGGGATCGTCCAGCTCTGGAACCCCGCCGCGGCCCGCGCATTCCGCGTCCGCGCCGACCGGGCGATCGGCCGCCACGTGAGCGAGTCGATCCCCGACTGGGAGACGCTCGCCGCTCAGACGAGCGCGGCACGCGGGATGCAGGCCATTCCGGTGACGGTGAAGGGCGACGAACGGTGGCTGTCGGCATCGGCGGCCTCCTTCTCCGGCGGCACGGTGTTCGCGTTCCGCGACATCACCGAGCAGCGTGCGATCGAGCAGCTCCGGTCGGACTTCGTGTCGACCGTGTCACACGAGCTGCGCACGCCCCTCGCGGCGATCTACGGGGCCGCGCTGACCCTGCAGCGCGACGACGTCCGGCTCGAGGACTCGCAGCGCACGGGACTGCTCGACGTCATCGCGAGCGAGGCAGACCGGCTTGCACGCATCGTCAACGACATCCTTTGGGCGAGCCGCCTCGATTCGGGCCAGATGGGGATCGCGATCGAGAAGTGCGACGCGGAGGCGATCGTGACGCAGGTCACGCACTCGCTCCGCTCGCACGCACCGAGCAAGATCGTCCTCGACGTCGACGCGGAGCCGAACCTGCCGCCGATCGCGGCCGACCCGGACAAGCTGCGGCAGGTCCTCACGAACCTCGTCGACAACGCGATCAAGTATTCGCCGGACGGGGGCCACGTCTACGTGCTCGTCACGCGCTCGGGCAACCGGATCCGGTTCCGCGTCCAGGACGAGGGGCTCGGCATCCCGCCGACCGAGCAGGCGAGGATCTTCGAGAAGTTCTTCCGCCTCGACCCGCAGCTGACGCGCGGGGTCGGCGGCACCGGGCTCGGGCTCTACATCTGCCGCGAGCTCGTGGAGCGGATGCACGGTCGCATCGGCGTCAACTCCGACGGCCGCTCCGGCTCGACGTTCTGGGTCGAGCTGCCGGTCGCCTGAGCGGCCGGCAGCTCAACGACTCCTAGTACGGCCCAGGGCCCTCGTCGACGTAGGTCGTGCGGCGCCGGTTGCCGAAATAGCCGGGGCCGGCCCAGCTCGACCAGAAGATCATCGAGAGGACGATGCCGATGATCCCGACGATCAGCAGGATCCAGCCGATCGTGTGGATGTTCACGCCGGAGACGTTCGTGTTCACCGCAAAGGCGAGCACGGCGCCGACGGCTGCGAGAAAGATCCCAACTCCGAGACCCATGTAGTTGTCTCCCTTCGGTCCATTACGGGGGTGTGTGGGTGCAACGGATGACGGCGCGTCCCGGTTGCGGGTTCGACTAGTCTCGCGGTCGTGCGGAGGAGCCAAATCCTGACCCTCGCGGGGCTCGGGACGCTCGCGGGCGGCATCGCCGCAGCGGTCGCCGTGCTCCTCCCGTGGCTGCCGTCGCCCGCGTCGCGCGAGGCCGGCCGCATCGACTTCGTCTTCTGGTTCGTGACGGTCATCTGCATCGTCATCTTCGCGATCGTCATCGCGGCGCTCCTCTACTCGATCGTCAACTTCCGAGCCGCTCCGGACGACGACTCCGACGGGCCGCCGACCCACGGTCACACGGGCCTCGAGATCTGGTGGACGCTCATCCCGACGCTGCTCGTGACCGCCATCGGCGTCGTCAGCGCGATCGTCCTCGCGAAGGACGACCGCGTGGGCAAGGACTACCTCCACGTCAACGTGACGGCCCAGCAGTTCGCCTGGAGCTTCACGTATCCGAGCGGGAAGAACATGACGACGGGCATCCTCCGCGTCCCGGTCGACAAGTCGCTGCTCCTCACGTTCACCTCGAAGGACGTCATCCACTCGTTCTGGGTGCCCCAGTGGGGCCAGAAGCAGGACACCGTGCCCGGGATCCACCCGACGCTGCACATCACGCCGGACAAGGTCGGGCGCTACCCGATCATCTGCACGGAGCTGTGCGGCCTGGGGCACGCGACGATGCGGACGTGGGCGATCGTGATGACCCAGGCTGCGTTCGACAAGTGGCTGAAGGGCCAATCCGCGGCGACGAGCTCGTCGAACGCTGCCGTCTCCGGCAAGGCCGTCTTCACGAACAACGGCTGCGGCGCGTGCCACACGCTGTCGGCCGCCGGGGCGACCGCGAAGGTCGGGCCGGACCTCGACAAGCTGCCGCAGTGGGCGACGCAGGCCAAACAGCCTCTGCAACAGTTCGTCCAGACATCGATCACCGACCCGAACGCGTACGTGCAGCCGGGGTTCCCGAAGAACGTCATGCCGATGACCTTCAAGAGCCTGCCGAAGGATCAGCTCGACGCGCTCGTCCAGTACCTGATTCAGTCGAGCAAGAAGGGGTGAAACCGAGACCGTGACCGCAGTCACCGCCGACCATCACGCGCCCGTGTCGCCGACGCAGCACGGCCCGCTCCGGCGGGCGCTGCTCGGGCCGGGCTGGATCCGCGCAGCCTGGATGTTCTGCCTGATGGGCGCGATCGGCTTCGGGATCGTCGTGCTCTGCCGCTGGGGCGGCGGCTGGCATCCGCTGCTCTACAAGCAGCCGATCATCCTCGTCTCACTCCTCGTCGCCGCGCCGGTCGGCTTCCTCGGGGGGCTGGGCGCGTTCGACTACTGGACGTATTACGCGCTCGGTCACCCGACCCGCGCCGAGGACCACTCCGGGCACGGCGCGCGCACGTGGAAGGACTACTTCCGCGTCAACACCGACCACAAGGTGATCGGGATGCAGTACCTCGTCACGACGATCATCTTCTTCCTGATCGGCGGCATGCTCGCACTGCTCGTGCGCGCCGAGCTCGCTCGACCGGGAATGCAGTTCGTCGACACGCAGACGTTCAACGGCCTGTTCTCGGTCCACGCGTCGTTGATGATCTTCCTGTTCGTCATCCCGGCGTTCGCCGGGCTCGCGAACTTCGCGGTGCCGCTGATGCTCGGCGCCGCCGACATGGCGTTCCCGCGGCTGAACGCGCTGTCGTTCTGGCTGCTGCCGATCGCCGGAATCATGATGGTCTGCTCGTTCCTCGTCCCCGACGGCGCGTTCGCCTGCGGCTGGACGGGGTACGCGCCGCTCTGCTCGTCGCATCAGCCGCTCGGCGCGGTGTTCTTCAACCAGGGCGTGCAGTGGGCCGGCGCGTCGTCGATCATGACCGCGCTCAACTTCCTGGTCACCATCATCACGATGCGCGCACCCGGGATGACGTTCTGGCGGATGCCGCTGCTCGTGTGGGCGAACTTCACGACCTCGCTGCTCGTCGTGATCGCGACGCCGTTCATCGCCGGCTCGCAGTTCTTCTCGATGTTCGACCACGTGATGCACACGTCGTTCTTCAACCCGGTCGGCGGCGGCTATCCGCTGGGCTACCAGCACATCTTCTGGTTCTACTCGCACCCGGCCGTCTACATCATGATGCTGCCCGGCTTCGGGATCATGAGCGAGGTCATAGCCACCTTCAGCCGCAAGCCGATCTTCGGCTACCGGCTGATGGCGCTCTCGCTGATGGCGATCGTCGTCCTCGGCTTCTCGGTCTGGGCGCACCACATGTTCGTCAGCGGCATGTCGTCGTGGCTGCGCGTCCCGATGATGGTCACGACGCTCCTCATCGCCATCCCGACCGGGATCAAGATCTTCAGCTGGCTCGCGACGATGTGGGAAGGGAAGCTGCACCTGCGCACGCCGATGCTGTTCGCGCTCGGCTTCCTCTCGATGTTCGTGATCGGC
>Ga0157369_10005453_pt1 | contig 14794 bp, 15 predicted proteins | sample C25metaG_FD_113461 | JGI IMG/M metagenome (GOLD analysis project Ga0157369, IMG submission 113461) | Corn rhizosphere microbial communities from Kellogg Biological Station, Michigan, USA - C2-5 metaG | ecosystem: Host-associated > Plants > Roots > Rhizosphere > Soil | place: USA: Michigan...
AGACGGCAGCGAGGCCGCCCAGATAGGCGTCCGGCGCCGTGCCGGGCGCCGCATCGATCCGAGACCATGCGCCGTTTCGCTCGCGCTCGAAGAACGGGCTCGGCGAGTACCCGACGGCCCAGACCATGGCCGACCCGGGCACCGCGGCCGCAGCCACCAGCGTCGCGTCGTCGCGCGGCGCGGAGACGACCGTCCATGACCGCGCGCTCGCCTGGGCGGGTAGAGCAAGCACGACTCCAACGCTTGCGAGCGTTGCGATCCGCACGATCTTCACGGTACGAGTGTACGGCGGCCGGCCGGTCTGCGAAACCGGCCAGCCGCCGCATCCGGGCGCTAGTTGAAGAGGGGCGTCAGGAGCTGTGACCGGCCCATGCCGCAGGTCGCGCCGAGGCACCCGAGATGCCACTCGTGCTGGATCGTCGCCAGCAGGTTGTAGTGGTTGGCGAACGTGGAGACGGTGCGATGGCCGCCGCCGCGCGAGTTGAGGACGATCAGCGGGACGTGCCCGCCGCCCAGGATCACGCCGTTGCGACCGTGCGGGCTCGTGGCCGTGCCCTTGAAGCCGCTGTAGTCGTTCTCGTCCCAGGAGATGATGATCGACGAGCGGGACGTCTTCCAGACGCGCGAGCTCGTGATCATCGCGACCGTCTGGCGCAGGAACCGGTCGCCGAGCTGGATCGCGCCGTGGTCGAGGCCCGAGTTGGGGTAGCCGCACTTCGGGAAGCCGACGAGCGCCGCCGATGCGGGATCGGTGCCGTGCATGTCATGGCACTGGTCGGGGCTGATCCAGACGAAGTTCGGCACCTTGCCCGTGCGCAGGGAATGGGCGAAGCGATGTGCGAACGGCACGATCTGCTGCAGCCTGGCGCTGCCCGGATGGTTGATGTCGCCGAAGTACATGAACGGGTCATGCTTCTGCGCGTACAGCTGGACCGTCACCGGCCCGGTCGACGTCTGGATCGTCGGCGCGTACTCGACCTGCGAGCCCACCGACGGGATCGACTGCATGTAGGCGCGCCACGTGAGGTGATGGCTCTCGAGCTGGTCGATGAGGTTCGCGCCCGGGAACAGGTGCGGCGTCGCCGAGGCGCTCGCGATCTGCGCCTGAGTCAGGTAGTGCCCGGCGGTGCCGTCCCCGGAACCGGGCACGAACTCCTCCGGCGGGCACGTCACGGCCGCGCCGGCGGCACAGTCGTCCCAGATGCCCTGGAAGCTGCCCGAGATCGCGGCGAGGTAGTTCGGCATGCTGGGATGGGTGACGCCGTAGTAGCCCGTCTCCAGGTTGCCCCGCGCGGCCAGTCGGTTGATGAACGGCGCGTCGCGCGTGTTGCCGATGATCTGGGAGTACCAGTGGTTCTCCATCATGATGTAGAAGATGTGCCGCGGTGGTGCCGACGACCCGGACGCCGAGGCCGCGCCGGGAAAGACGGCGAACGCCGCGGCCAGGACGCCGACCGCCGCCGCCGCCCGTGCCCAGCCGGTTGCCCCGTGGCGTCGTCTACGCATGACTCCCCCTCTCGTCTTCGAACCCTGCCGATGGCGTCTTATCGCGTCCAGGGATCGCGCCCGGGCGAAACCCGTGTGGAGTTTGTAAAGATTCGATGAACGCCGCGCCGCTCAGGCGGTGCGGCCGTCGTCCGCCTCCCCGCCCGTGCCGGCGGCGAGCACCAGATCGTTTTCGACCGAGTACCAATCCCCGGCGATCCCGGGCGGCGCCGCCGGGTCGTCGGGCGAGCGGCGGACGAACGCGCGCAGGAGCGACGGCTTCACGGCGAAGACGGCGTCCGCGTCGAGGTGCTCGCTCGTCGAGTCGAAGATGTGCGTCGTGAGCGTCCGGTACCCGCGGGCGCGAACGATCAGGTGGATGTGCGCCGGCCGCCAGGGGTGCCGCCCGGTCGCCTGGAGCATCCGCCCCACCGGGCCGTCGGACGGGATCCTGTACGGGACGGGCCGCACCCCGATGAACCCGTACGTGCCGTCGTCACGTGTCCGGAACCGCGCGCGGAGATGCTCCTCCGGCGCGTCGGCATCCTGGACGGCATAGAGCTCGTTGTCGCCGTTCTGCCAGACGTCCAGCTCGGCTCCCGCGATCGGATCTCCCGCGGTCGTGAGCACGCGTCCGGACACCCACGCCGGGTCGCCGGCCGGCTGCGACGCGACGTTCGCGCCGTACTCGCGCAACGGCGAGTCGGGGACGTAGAACGGGCCGAGCACCGTCGACTCGGTGGCGCCGGGCGGCAGGTCGTGCTCGAGCGCGTCGACCAGCATCGAGACGCCGAGGGCGTCCGACCAGAGGATGAACTCCTGCCGCCCCTCGCTCGTGATGTGGCCCGTTGCCGTGAGGAGCGCGATCGCTACCCGCCACTCCTCGGGCGTGAGCCTCACGTCGACGACGAACCGGTGCAGATGCTCGGCCAACGCCGACATCACCTCGCGCAGCCGCGGCGGGGCATCCGCGAAGCTCGCGACCACCTGTGCGGTTATCGGGTGCCGGGGCGTCCCCACGATCCAGGACACGCTATCTCCGCTGATCCTCGCCGTGGAGGCCGAGCAGCTCCCAGACCTCGACCGGCTGCTCCTTGCCCTTCAGCGTCGGCGTGCCGAGCGGCCGGACGATCGCGTCGTCTCTGATCAGGTCATAGGTGCCGGCGCCCATGACCACGCTGCCTTCCGGGGCATACGTCTGCAGGCGCGCGGCCAGGTTGGTCGTGTCGCCGATGGCCAGGAAGTTCCGGATCTCGGCGGCGCCGATGTTGCCGACGATCGCGGGCCCCGAGTTGAGCCCGACCCGGAAGCGCGGCCGCGCGCCCGCCAGCGGCAGCTGACCCACCACCGCCTGCAGCCCCAGTGCCGAGCGGGCTGCGCGCAAGGCGTGATCCGGTTGAGGTGTCGGCGCGTTGAAGATCGCCATCATCGCGTCGCCCATGAACTGCACGACGGCTCCGCCCTCGGCGAGAACGACCGGCACCGCCGCCCCGAAGACGGTGTTCAGCATCGCCACGACCTCGGTCGGCGTGGCCCGCTCCGCGAACGGCGTGTAGCCGCCGAGGTCGGCGAAGAGCACGGTCACATCGACCTCCACGCCGCCCAGCGAGGCCCGGTCGGGATCCTCGATCAGCGCGGCGGCCACGTCGGGAGAGAGGTACGAGCGCAGCAGCGCGTCGACGCGGTCGTGGAGCGCGCTCACCAGCCGCCCCTGGGCGTACACCTCGCGCTGCGACCGCTCGAGCAGGTACGCCCCCACCGAGGCGGTGACGACGGTGGCGAGCACGAGGAACGACTGCAGCCACAGCTGGGACCCGAGTCCCGTGGCGACCGCGACCGACACGAAGGCCACGCAGTAGAAGACTCCCAGCACGATCGAGCCGACGAACGGCGGCCGGGTCACCGAGAAGCCGAACACGGCCGTCAGCATCATCCCCGGCATCGCATAGGCGTGGAACGTGCCGGTGACCCGCGTCAGCGTCAGCACGGCGATCCCGGCGGCGACCTGCTGCCCGAGCCCGATGGCGCTGCGTCGTGCCTGCGTCACGGCCCATCGGCTGGCGCCGGCGCATGCAAGGAGGAACACGGTCATGAGGCCCGCGATCAGCCAGGTCGATCCGGCCGAGACGCCGATCGCGGGCGGCCCGATCAGGGCGACGAGCACCCACACGACCGCTGCCAGCAGGCTCGCGGTCCGGGCGCGCCGCACGCCCTGCGTCTGATCGGCGTCCTGATACGCACGCTCCAGCTCGGAGTCCACGAAGCGGAGCGTCGACATGTGCCGCCGATCCCACGCGACCGGGAATGACACAGCGCCGAGTCTACCCCCGGCACGAGCCGGCGTCCCGGCGACGCCGGATCAGAGGCGGGCGCAGGCTGCCGTCTGGATGAGCCGGGCCGCCGCCTTCTGCGCAGCGGGCGTGCCCGCCGTGTCGGCGAACGTGTTCTGGTTGAAGAGCAGCACCATCTGATGGCGCCCTCCGGCGGAGGAGAGCGTGTCCGACAGGTATCCGGCGAAGGACCCGTCATGCCCCCAAAGCGGTCCGCACGGCGATACCACGCGGATGAGGCCCAGGCCGTAGCCGACGCCCGGCGCGAGCGGCACGGTCTGCCGCATCTCGTGAAGGAGGCGCTGCGGGAGGATGCGCCCGCCGAGCAGTGCGCGGTAGAACCGGGCCACGTCGCCGGCGCTCGACACCGCCCCTCCGGCAGCCCACCCGAGCGACTGGCTGACCGCGGTGACGTCCTGCCTCCCCTGGGGGCTCCACAGGTAGCCGTGGGCCAGCCGCGGTCCGAAGCGTTGGGAGGTGGGGAACCGGGTCGAGCCCAGATGCAGCGGCTTGAAGATCCGGCGCCGCAGCTCCTGGCGGAGCGAATGGCCGGTGGCGCGCTCGACGATCAGGCCGAGCACCAGGTAGTTCGTGTTCGAGTACGAGAACGCCGTGCCCGGCGGGAAGTTCGGCGGGTGCGATGTCGCGAGCTCGATCAGGGCGCGCGGCGCCCAGACGAAGCCCAGATCGCCGGCGAGATAGGGCTCAGTCGCGCGCGGGTCCTCGAAGTAGTCGAAGAGGCCGCTCTGGTGCCGCAGGAGCTGCTTGACGGTGATGTGCGCGCCGTTCGGGACGAGCCCGGGGAGCCACTGCGCCACCGTGTCGCCGAGGCGGAGCTTCCCGTCCCTCACCAGCTCGAGCACCACCGTGGCGACGAGCGTCTTCGTGATGCTGCCGATCTTGAAGCGGTTCTCCACCCGCATCGGCGTGCCCGTGGCGACGTCGCTCGTCCCCGCCGAGAGGCGCAGCTGCTCGTCGCCGTCCCGGACGACGAGGACGGCGCCGGGCACGCCGGCGGCGACGAGCGCGTGCAGCTGGTGGCGCAGGACGACCGCTTCGTGACCGGGCCTCGCCACGCTCGAGGCGCCTGCGCCCGAGACCGACGGCCCCGCGAGGGCTGCCAGGGCGACGGACGCGAGCGCGGCCGCGGTCGACGTACGTGTTCGCATTGGAGGCTCCTTCCTGCCGAGGAGTCGGCGCCACCGCGCACGGGGCGCTGCGAGCAACCGCCACGGTCGCAGAACGTCGCGACCGAGTCAAGCGCGGGGCGCGCCGCTGCCTTGCCGCGGCACGCGACCCAGGCCGAGCCACAGGGCGTGGGTCGACTCGACGTGCGCGACCATCGCCGCCGTCGCCGCGCGCTCGTCGCGGCGTGAGATCGCGTCGATGAGCTGATCGTGCTCGCGGTTGGCCAGCTCGACCACCTCGGCGGCCACAGGGACGAGCTGTGAGATCTCGAACACCGCGGCGCGCAGCTTGCCGACCTCGACCATCACCCGGCTGGATCCGGTGATGTCCGCGATCAGGAGGTGGAGCAGGGTGTCCTGCTCGCTCCACTCGCGGAATGCCTCGGTCTCCTTCATCTCCCGGGCGAGGGCTCGGAGATGATCGAGCTGGGCGTCGGTGATACGCCGGGCGGCGAGCGCCGCGGCGCCGCCCTCGACGATGCAGCGGTAGTCGACGAGATCGGCCAGCTCCGCCTCGCTGGGAAGCTCGCCCGCGGCCGCCGGAGGCGATCCGGGATCGGTGACGACCGTCCCTCCGCCACGTCCCCGGCGGGTCTCGAGCAACCCGCTGTTTCGCAGGATGGTGAGCGCGCCGCGCAGCGAGACGGGTGAGATGCCGAGGTCGCGGGCGAGCTGCGCTTCCGGAGGCAGCCGGTCGCCGGGCCGCAGGATGCCCATCCCGATGGCCTGGCCGAGCCGGGCCACCGCCTCGGCGGTCACATCGCCCCCGCGAACCGGGACGAACACGGTCAGCTCGACCACCCGGCGAAGCGCGGCGCCGGTCTCAGGAGTCGTCGACGTCCTCGAGGACATCCTCGATCATCTCCTCCAGCTCGAAGCTGCCGTGAACCGTCGCGATGTGCTCCTGCGCCGCGCGGACGGCCGATTCGCTGTCGGGGGTCACCACCGCCCAGCTGCAGCCGGCCTCGACGCACGTCCAGCGCTTGGCCATCACCCCGCCTCGACGCCGACGACGAAGTCGATGGACGGGTCGAGGATCTGCTCGATCAGCGTCTCGTCGGGCGCGATCCCCATCTCCCGGCAGCGGTTGCGGTAGTGGCGCACCTTCATGTTCTGGTACTTGTCGAGATCGAGGTCGGGAACCGCCTTCTGATACTCGACGAGCCCGACGATGTTGCCCCGGTAGGCGTCGAACACCTCGTGGACGGCCTCCTCGTAGGAGGGATCCTTCTCGAGCAGGATGCGGCAGGCCATGGTGCCGAACGTAATGTGGCGGCCCTCGTCGGACAGGATCAGCCGGAACCCCCGGTTGAGTGCCGGGAACGCGTCCCACCGCTCCGTCGTGTCGATCACGATCTCGTAGGACGGCATCGTCAGGACGCCCTCGACGAACGCGTTGTACGCGGCCGAGAACTGCACGAAGGCGCGCTCCACCTCGGCATCCGTCCCGGAGTGGATCGCCTCCATCAGGCGGCCGCCGTAGTCGGGAAGCGCCTCGTACATGACGTCGCGAACGGTGAACCTGCCGGTCGGGTCGACGGTCGTCCCGCGGACGAGAAAGTGCGCCGCCACCTCCTCCGGGTCGAGCACGCCGACGACCCGCTCGTGCCAGCGCATGAAGAACTCGGCGTGCTTGGCCTCCTCCATCAGGAAGGTCGAGAGGAACATCGTCCAGTCGAAGCGGCGCAGCCGGTGCGCCGCCGCCAGCATCGGCACGAGCTCGTCGGTCACCGCCTGCTCCCCGGCCAGGAACCGCACGGTAACCCCCAGCAATCCGGTGCGCTGCTCGGGCGTGATCCGCTCCCAGTCGAGGGCGTCCCGGCCGAAGTCGATGTCCTCGACGCTCCACATCTTGCGGATCGCCTTCTCGTACTTGCGGTAGACCGGCCCCGCGATCATCTCCCGCGAAAAGTGAAACCGCGACGTGACGGTCGGGTCGCTGACAGCCATGGAACCTCCTCGGGGAATCTGCGGCGCGAACGCGGGCGAGTATAACCGATGGTTTTAGAGGTTTTCCGCGCGGCCGCAGAATCGGGGAACGACACGCGAGCCGGCCACGCTCGCGCGTCGTTCCCGGATGCGTTTCAGCTTCCGCCCTCCCCGCCACCCTCGAGCACGGGCCGCAGCTCGCTCGGCGACACGGGCTCGGGTGCCTCCGGCGCGGCGTCGGGCGACATCTGGTTGATCGCCCCCAGGTCGCGGTTGCGGAGGAATGCGGCCGACATCACGACCCCCAGCAGCAACATGCCCGCGCCGGCGATGAAGCCGGCGTTGTAGCCGGTGACGATCGCGTCGGCCATGTCGGCCGGCGACGGAACGTGGCCCAGCGCGCTGAGGTGGTCGGCCGTGCGGTTGGTGGCGATGGTGGAGAGGATCGCCAGGCCCAGCGCTCCGCCGATCTGCTGCGAGGTGTTGAACAGGCCGGACGCGAGCCCGGCATCCTCGTGGGCGACGTTGGTCGTTGCGATCAGCGTCACGGGGACGAACGTGAACCCGAGCCCGAGGCCCATGACGACGAGGCCGGGCAGGACGTCGGCGAGGTACGTGCCGCCCACCGGCGCGCGCGACATCAGCATGAGCCCGAGCGCGCCGACCGTCATGCCGGTGATGGCGACGGCGCGCACGCCGAACCGTGCGATCACCTGCTGTGCCACTGCCGAGGCCCCGATGATCGCCGCGGTCAGCGGCAGGAAGCCGAGCCCGGCCTGTACCGGCGAGAGGTGCAGGATGCCCTGGACGTAGAGCGTCTCGAAGAAGAAGACGGCGAACATGCCGCCGGTCACCACGAACAGGACGGCGTTGCCGACGCTGAGCGTGCGCGTGCCGAAGATGCCCAGCCGCACCAGCGGCGCCCTGCTGCGCCGCTCGATGGCGACGAAGGCGCCGATCAACGCCAGCGCGATCCCGATCAGGCCGAGGGTCTTGGCGGATGTCCATCCGAACTCCTGGGCCTTGACGATCCCGAACACCAGGATCACGAGGCCGCTGGTGATCGAGATCGCACCGCCCAGGTCGAAGTGGCGGTGTCGCAGGGTGCCGCGCGAGTCCTGCACCACCCGCCAGGCGGCGGCCAGGGTGAGCAGACCGATCGGCACGTTGACGAAGAAGATCCAGCGCCAGGTGGCGTACTCGGTGAGGATGCCGCCGGCGATCAGGCCGAAGGCGCCGCCGCCGACCGCGATTGCCGCCCAGACGCTCATCGCCCGAGCCCGGTCGCGGCCTTCGGCGAAGGTCGTGGTGACGATCGACAGTGCGGCGGGTGACACCATCGCGCCGCCCAGGCCCTGCAGGGCGCGGGAGACGATCAGGAACTCCGAGCTCGGAGCGAACCCATTGAGCACCGAGGCGCCCGTGAACAGGACGACGCCGCCCATGAAGAGCCGCCGCCGCCCGAACAGGTCGGCCGCGCGGCCGCCCAGCAGCAGGAAGCCGCCGAACAGCAGCGTGTAGGCGTTGACCACCCACTGCAGGGAGCTGTCGGTGAAGTTGAGGTCCTTCTGGATGGTCGGCAGCGCGACGTTCACCACCGTCGCGTCGAGCACCACCATGAACTGGGCCAGGCAGACGATCGCCAGCACCAGCCAGGGGTTGTGCGTGCGTTCGCGTTGTCGTATGAGTGCGGTCTGCATCGTGAGGAAACTCCCGAGTCCGGTATAATCGGAGGATTGGTTCCGCTTCACTATACGGAACGATGGTTCCGTTTGTCAAATGACTGATCTCGCACCCCATGCCGACCAGCCGTCCGAGCGGCCGCTGCGCGCCGACGCGCAGCGCAACCGCGACCGGATCCTCGAGGTGGCCCGCGAGACGTTCACGCAGGAAGGGCTGAGCGTCCCGGTCGACCTCATCGCCGAGCGCGCAAATGTCGGCGTGGGGACGTTCTACCGCCACTTCCCGAACAAGGAGGTGCTGGCCAGTGCGATCCTCGCCAGCCGCCTGGAGTCGCTGATCGGAGAGGCCGAGCAGCTGGAAGGGGCTCCCGATCCCGGCGACGCGTTCTTCGGGTTCCTGCGCCTGATGGCCGAGCGCAGCTCGGCTGACATGGCCCTGGCGGACGCGTTCACCGAGGCGGGCTACGACGTCAAGTCGGGGAGCGCGGAGTTCAAGGAGCGGCTGCTCGAGACCCTCGGCCGGATGCTTCGCCGCGCGCAGGCGTCCGGCGCCGTGCGCACCGACCTCACGTCGTCGGACGTGCTGGCGCTGATGGCCGCCTCGTGCATGGCCACCGGCCGCTTCGGCCTCTCCGGGGCCGATCGCGACCGGGTGCTGGGCGTCGTGTTCGACGGCCTGCGGCCGGCGACCTGACGCCCGGATAGGGTGCCGCCGGGATGCAGATGCGACAGCTGGGAGCGGGCGGCCCCGAGATCTCGGTGGTCGGGTTCGGGTCGTGGGAGGCCGGCGGCATGCACTGGGGCCCGAACAGCTCCGAGCAGGACGTGATTGCCGCCATCCAGGCGGGCCTGGACGCGGGCATGACGTGGGTGGACACGGCCGAGGTGTACGGGGATGGCGAGTCGGAGCGGATCGTCGGGCGTGCCGTTGCAGGGCGAGGCGACGTGCTGGTGTTCACCAAGGTCGCGCCGGACGAGGGCAGCGGCCTTGCCGCCGGCCAGGTGCGGGGCGCGATCGACGCGTCACTGCGGCGGCTGGGGCGCGATCACGTCGACCTCTACCAGGTGCACTGGCCGTCCGACGACGTGCCGATCGAGGAGACGTGGGGTGCGATGGCCGACCTCGTCGCCGCCGGCAAGGCCCGGTGGATCGGGGTGTCGAACTTCGACCGGGCGCTGATCGAACGCTGCCGGGCGATCCATCCGGTGGCGTCGGTGCAGAACGAGTTCTCGCGGCTGCACCAGGGCGACGGGGAGGAGCTCCTGCCCTGGCTGGCCGCGCAGGGGATCGGCTACCTGGCCTACAGCCCGCTGGCCGCCGGCCGGCTGACCGGCGCCCTCGCGCACGGCCACGAGTTCTCCGCCGACGATTGGCGCAGCGGTCGCGGGGAGTACGCGTCGTGGCGGGAGGAGGAAGACGGCGAGTGGCCGTTCGACCCGGGGCCGATGGCGCGGGCCGCGGCGCTCGTCGACCGCATGCGGCCGCTGGCCGAGCGATGCGGCGCGACGGTCGCCCAGCTGGCGCTTCGCTGGGCGCTCGAGCAGAGGGGCGTCACGGCCGTGATCGCGGGCAGCCGCAACCCCGCGCACGCGCGGGCCAACGCCATGGCCGGGTCGCTGGAGATGGACGCCGCCGCGCTGGCCGAGATCGACCAGCCGGTGCCGTCGTGATCCTGAACCTGCACCGGTTCGGCGCGGCCGACGGCGAGCCGCTGCTCGCGTTGCACGGTGTCACCGGCCACGGGGGCCGGTACCGCGCGCTGGCGGAACGGGGCCTGCCGCAGCGCCGCTGGCTGGCCGTGGATCTCCGCGGGCACGGCCGGTCGTCCTGGGTCGCGCCCTGGACGGCCCGGCGGCACGTGGCCGACCTGCTGGAGACGCTCGACGCAGAGGGGGTCGAGCGGATTGATGTCGTCGGCCACAGCTTCGGCGGGCTGCTGGCCACGCAGCTCGCCGCCGCGGCGCCCGAGCGCGTGCGGCGGGTCGTGCTGCTCGACCCGGCGATCGACCAGGACGGGAACGAGATGCTCGAGGCGGCCGAGGAGACGCGCACCGACGAGGGGTGGGCGAGCCGTGACGAGGCGGTGCGCGCGCGGCGCGAGGGCCGCCCCGCCCAGGCGCTGCCGTTCGTCGACGTCGATCTCGAGGAGGCGCTCGAGCAGGGCGAGGACGGCCGCTGGCGGCTGCGGTTCTGCCGGTCGACCGTGGTGGCGGCCTGGAGCGAGATGGCCGAGCCACCGGTCTCCCTGGCCGGCTTCGCGGGCGAGCTGCTGCTCGTCCCCGCCCTCCAGGACGGCATGGTGGGGGAGGGACTGGTCGAATCGCTCGGGCGCGACCTCGGCGACCGGCTGACGGTCCACGGTCTCGAGGCCGGCCACATGGTCTACTGGGACGCGTTCGACGAGCTCGTCGCGCTGCTGCGCGAATGGCTCGGCAGGGGCGGCGCCTCGAAATCTTGACACGGTGAGGCAGGAGTAAGAGACTCCAGCCACTAATCGGGCAGGACTTGGGGCGACGGCGGCGAACGAGGGAAGCCGTGCATGGGAGGCAGCATGTCCCCGGAAGCAGCGAGGAGCAGATCTCGGCTGCAGCGATGGGCAGCCCGGCGGCGTGCGTGGTCCGGCGCCAGCTTCGAGGTTCGTGTGGCGGTGTTGCTCGCCGCCGCGGCGATCGTGGCCGGCGTGATCGGGGCGCGCCGTGACGACTTCGCCGGCGGGGCGAGCGGCGACTGGTCGCGGGCCGTGCGCGTCGAGGTCAAGAGAAGCCTGGCGACCACCAGCGCCGACCAGCTCGTCTACGGCACGAGGGTTCCGAACGTGGCCCAGCTCCAGGAGGCGACCGTGCAGGCGAAGGCCTATCTGGCCGAGCTGGGGAGCGCCTCGGGCCTGACCCCGGCCGAGCGTGACGCGCTCGGCGTCCGCGCGCGGATCGAGTACACGAGGTCGATCGAGCTGGCCAGGACGACCACCGCCGACGCCGGCTACTTCGGCGCCGATCACTACAGCCGCTTCGACCTCAGGCGCGCGCTGCTCGACGAGCGGCGCGACAGCGTGCGGGGCCTGGAGGATCCGGTGGCGGTCCAGAACGACGGCGACAGGCTCTCCCGGTTCTCGATCGCCGACGGCGTCGCGGAGATCCTCGTCGCCGTCGTCGTGCTGCTCGCGTCCGTCGCGGTCGCGATCGGCGCCGCCGCTCGACCGGCCGTCCTGCGGGTGGGCGCCGGGGTGCTCGTCGTCTCCGTGGCAATCGTCATCGCGGTGGAGCTGGCGCAGTGACGGACGCCACCGAAGAGTCGTCCCTGCGCGGGCCGCTGGCCGTGCTCGGCGGCGTGGTCGCCGTCCTTGCGGCGCTGCTGGGCTTCGTCCAGCTGAACGCGAGCCGGCACTCGGACCGGGCGGCGGACGAAGGCACCCGCCTCGCCGTCGTGATCTTTCGCGACACCACGGCCGCCGGCGGCCGGCTCGACATGAAGAGCATGCTCCTGCGCCAGCAGGCCCAGCTCATGACGAGCGCGTCCGGCATGGATCTCCTCACAGCCGGTGGTTCATCCTCCGGCCTGGCCGCCCTGGCGGTGGCGGACGAGCACGCGGCGAACCGGCTCGGCCGCCTCTGGCAGGCGATGACCGGCACCCCACCTGGCCTTCCGGGAGCGCAGGCGCTCCGCACAGAGCAGGCTGCGCTCCGGGTCCGCACGGACGCGATGGTCGCCCGTCAGAACGCACTGATGGACGACGCGGCACGGTACGGCCGCAAGGCTCAGACCGCAGCGCGAGGCCTCCTGCTCGCGGCCACCGCGGGCGCCGTCCTCACGCTCGCGGGCGCGATCCGCGAACGGCGTCCCGCGAAGGCTGTGCTCGGCGCGGGCGTGCTCCTCGTGATCGCCGCGGCCCTCGCCGGCCTCGTGGCCGCGTTCGTCTACTGACGCCGCTGTCGGCCCTCGTCCTCGCGCGCGCGATCGCGCCATGTCCGACGACTCCGCCGCTCCTCACGGGCGAGCCGGAGGAACAGCTCTCGCTCACTCTCTCGCCGGTTCCGCGGCTGATTCGGCTGCCGCCCCGGCACCAGATACGTCCATGCCATGTGGTTGTTCATGGCCCTGATCATCGCGCCGGATTCGCCCGCCGGGGTTGCGAGATGGTCGCCGTCCGGTGAGCAAGCGGATAGGGGTGCTCTAGTCTGAAACCGTGAGCCGGCGTCTCGTCGTGGCACTGGCGGTGGTGGCGGTCGCGGGCGGCATCGTCGCCATCGGGATCGCGGTCCGGGCCGACCAGGCCGCCCCGGGGCCGCCGCCGACGGCCGGCCACGCGGCCGGCGTTCCGGGCACGAGCCCGCCGGCGACGACCGTGCGTCCGGGGGCCGACCGTGCCAGTTCGGATTGGCCGGTGTTCGGGTACGACGCCGCGCGCACCAACGTCGATCCGCGGCCGACCGGTGTGACGGCGGCGTCCGTCGCCGGCCTGCGCCGGCGCGTCGTCGCACTGCCCGGAACGGTGGACTCGTCGCCGATCTTCCTCCATGGCGTGACGATCGACGGCCGTCGCCGGGACGCCTTCTTCATGACGACGACCTACGGCCGCACGCTCGCGCTCTCGCCTGCCGGCCGGATCCTGTGGACGTTCACGCCGCCCGGCTACCCGTCGACCGCGGGCAGCGCCCAGATCACCACGGCGACGCCGGCCGCGGACCCCGGCCGGCGGTACCTCTACGCCGCCTCCCCGGACGGCCTGATCCACAAGCTCGCCGTCGGCACCGGGCGCGAGCAGCGTCACGGGGGTTGGCCCGTTCGCGTCACCCTCCTGGCGGAGCGGGAGAAGATCGCTTCGGCCCTGAACGTGCGGGGCCGGTTCGTGTACGTGACGACCGGCGGCTATATCGGGGATGCCCCGCCCTACCAGGGCCACGTCGTCCTGATCGACCGCCCCGACGGGCGCATCGCCGCGGTGTTCAACACCCTCTGCTCCGACGTCCACCGCCTCCAGCAGCCGGCGTCGTGCCCCGACTCCGACTCCGCCATCTGGGGCCGGGCGGGCGCCGTCGTCGACCCGGCCTCCGGCGAGATCCTCGTTGCGACGGGGAACGCGCCCTTCGACGGCCGCACGGCGTGGGGGGACTCGATCCTGGCGCTGCGCCCCGACGCCTCCCGGATCAGCCACTCCTACACCCCGTCGAACCAGGCCGACCTGAACGCGAGCGACCTCGACCTCGGGTCGTCGGCGCCGGCGATCCTCCGGGCCGGCCCCCTGATCGCGCAGGCCGGGAAGGACGGTGTCCTGCGCCTCGTAGATCTGGGCGCGCGCGGCACCGGGACGCAAGGCGGCGAGCTTCAGACGGTGCCGACGCCGGGCGGCGAGGCGGTCTTCGCCGCCCTCGCCGTGTGGCGCCGGCCGGACCGCCCGCCGATGCTCTTCCTCGCGAACGGATCCGGCACGGTGGCCTACCGGCTGGCAGGTGCCGGAAGCGCGGCGCGGCTCGCGCCCGTGTGGTCGAACGACCGGGCCGGGACGAGCCCGGTGCTCGCCGGCGGAGTGCTCTACGTCTACGACCCCGGCGGGAGCCTGGCTGCCTACGCGCCGGCCGACGGACGCCTCCTGGCGTCGCTGCCCGCCGGGGCCGGGCACTGGTCGTCGCCGATCGTCGCCGACGGCGTGGTCGCGCTGCCGGTGGGCGACGCGAACGACCACGCCACGACCGGCGAGATCGATCTCTTCTCCGACGGTTCTTGATCGGGCGCGTACGCTGTTGGTCGTGAGCACGACCGTCGCCGGGGTGGGGATCGTCACGGCCCTTGTGGGTGTGGCGCTTGCGAGCGCGTGTCAGGGCGCTGCCCATCCGGCGACGAGCTCGTCGGCCGGCTCGACGCATTCCACGACGGTGGTGGCGGCGAGCACTGCGCAGGTGATGATCACGCCACGCGATGGCGGCACCGGGGTCGCTCCGGGAGCAGGGATCACGGTGCGGGTGTCCGACGGGCGGATCACTGCGGTGCGGGCGCGCGTGCGCGGCCAGGTCGTGGTCGGGAGGATGAGCGCGTCGGGGCGGGTGTGGCGGAGCCGGTGGGCACTTCGGACGGGCACGCGGTACACGGTTCAGGCGACCGCGGTCGATCCGGCGGGGCGGCGGGCGACCGCGACGAGCACGTTTCGGACGCTGGCGCCGGCGCGGACGTTCACGACCCGGATCT
>Ga0157369_10005454_pt1 | contig 14790 bp, 9 predicted proteins | sample C25metaG_FD_113461 | JGI IMG/M metagenome (GOLD analysis project Ga0157369, IMG submission 113461) | Corn rhizosphere microbial communities from Kellogg Biological Station, Michigan, USA - C2-5 metaG | ecosystem: Host-associated > Plants > Roots > Rhizosphere > Soil | place: USA: Michigan...
CAGCAGGAGCACGCCACCCACAGGACCGTGCACGGCGAGGCCGACGATGAAGACGATGCCGACCCCGGCCGCGATCAGGATCGAGTTGCGGCGGGTGGGGCGCACCCGACAAGGTTATTGACGCGGCGTGCGCGGCTTCGCTTTCGCTTTCGGCTTCGTCGTCTCGGCCGGGTAGGTCGGCTCGGGCAGGCCGCGCAGCACGTCGGCGATCTGGTCCATCTTCTGGAAGGTCAGGCCGGTCGTGGAGACATGCTTCCAGGCAATGCGGCCCTCGCTGTCGAGCACGAAGATCGCCCGACGGTTGAGCACTGAGCCAAGGCCGTAGGCCTTGAACACCTCGTTGCGAGTGTCGGCCAGCAGCGGGAACGTGAGCCCGCGGTGCGCCTGGAACTTGTGATGGCTCTCGATGTCCTGGCTGGAGATGCCCCAGAGGTCGGCGTTGAGCCCGCTGAGGACGTCGAGGTCGGTCTGGTAGGAGCACAGCTGCCGGGTGCACACCGGGGTCTCGTCGCCGGGGTAGAACGCCAGGACCAGCGGGCGACCGCGCGCCGCGGACAGCGTGAAGTCTTGGTCACCGGCTGCCGGTGACGTGCCGGGCAGGGTGAAGTCGGGCGCAAGATCGCCGACGGCGGGGCTGTTGGCCATGTGTCCTCCTGGGTCATCCTCTCCTTTCGATTTCGCCTGGCTGGCACCTGCCCCCTTGGCTAGGGTGGTGTCTTCACTCGCCGACACCCAGCCGGACGGAGCCTCGCCGATATGGCCGCCTCGAAGGACGCCACTGCCCGCATCGACAACCTGGTCAGCCTTTCGAAACGGCGCGGGCTGGTCTTCCCCTCGTCGGAGATCTACGGCGGCACCCGTTCCGCGTGGGACTACGGCCCGCTCGGCGTCGAGCTCAAGGAGAACATCCGGCGCCAGTGGTGGCGCGCGATGGTGCAGATGCGCGACGACATCGTCGGGCTCGACTCCGCGGTGGTCCTTGCGCCTGAGGTGTGGGCGGCCTCCGGACACCTCGATGCGTTCGTCGACCCGCTGATCGAGTGTCAGTCGTGCCACAAGCGGTTCCGCGACGACACGCTCCGGGAGGAGTACGCCGAGCGCAAGAAGGTCGCCGCCGGCGCTGACGCCGTCAAGCTCGCGGACGTGCCCTGCCCCAACTGCGGCACCAAAGGCGCCTGGACCGAGCCGCGGATGTTCAACGGCCTGCTGAAGACCTATCTCGGGCCGGTCGAGGACGAGTCGGGCTTGCACTACTTGCGGCCGGAGACCGCGCAAGGGATCTTCGTCAACTTCCTCAACGTCATGACGGCGGCGCGCAAGAAGCCGCCGTTCGGTATCGCCCAGACCGGCAAGTCGTTCCGCAACGAGATCACCCCCGGCAACTTCATCTTCCGCACCCGCGAGTTCGAGCAGATGGAGATGGAGTTCTTCGTCGAGCCCGGCACCGATGAGCAGTGGCACGACTACTGGCTCACCGAGCGCTGGAACTGGTACGTCGATCTCGGCATCAACCCGGACAACATGCGCAACTACGAGCACCCGCAGGAGAAGCTCTCGCACTACTCCAAGCGGACGGTCGACATCGAGTACCGCTTCCGCTTCGGCGGGTCGGAGTGGGCCGAGCTCGAGGGAATCGCCAACCGGACCGACTTCGACTTGACGACCCATGCCAAGCACAGCGGCGCCGACCTGACCTACTTCGACCAGGACAAGAACGAGCGCTGGACGCCGTACGTCATCGAGCCCGCGGCCGGGCTGACCCGGTGTGTGCTCGCCTTCCTGCTCGACGCCCTCACCGAGGACGAGGCGCCCAATGCCAAGGGCGTCATGGAGAAGCGCACCGTGATGCGCCTCGATCCGCGGCTCTCGCCGGTCAAGGCGGCCGTGCTGCCGCTGTCCCGCAACGAGGACCTCTCGCCCAAGGCGCGCGACCTGGCGGCGCTGCTGCGCCGGCGCTGGAATGTCGAGTTCGACGACGCCGGCGCGATCGGCCGCCGCTACCGCCGCCAGGACGAGATCGGCACTCCGTTCTGCATCACCGTCGACTTCGACACCCTGGACGACCAGGCGGTGACGATCCGGCAGCGGGACACGATGACGCAGGAGCGGATCGGCCTCGACGCGGTCGAGCGCTGGATGCTCGAACGCCTCCCACCCTGCTAGGGGTCGCTCGGGCGCCTCGTCGTGGGGCTGGCTGAGCGACAAGATCTGTCAAGGAGGCTTGTCCGCCGGACACGATTGCGCCCTGCCGACGCTTGGGCGACGACAGGGCGCAATCGGTGGTGCGGTGGTCTAGCTCACAGCCGCTTCGGGCCCGCTCGGCCGGATGAGCCGATGGCTGGCATGACCGGCTTCCAGATCGGTCGGCCGGAGTGCCGCCAGGACATCACTCGACGAAGACCTGCAACCGGCATGGCTGCGACCTTCGGTGGTGCCTTTTTCGCCGCCTTCGGGGCCGGCACGAGAACCTCGGCCTTGGCGGTGGCCATCGCCGGCGCGCCGGTCCGGTGAGCGTGACGCTCCCGGGCCTTGACGACGAAGCGACGGGCCAGGATCAGCACCTCGACCAGGAGCAGGATCGCCAGGAACGGGATCCAGCCGAGGCCGTGCAGGCTCGCCGGGATGTGGAAGAAGCCGGGTGAGCTGGTGCCGACGTGCTGCCGGCCGACACCGAGCGGCATGCGCCCGGGCTTGCCGGTGGTTGTGCCCTGGTGGAACTTCTGGCCGAGGACGTTGGTCGTGCCAACGCCACTCGGGTTCAGGTTGGCGTGCGCAGGCAGCTGCCACGTGAACTTGCTGGCGGGCTGGCGGGTCACGACCGTCGTGCCTGTGGTCGCCGGCACGCGGGGCGCCGACGGCTCGATGATGGTCACGACCGGCACTGGCTGGCGGGAGACACCGCCACCGTTGTTGCCACCGGTCTGGGTGCCGCCGGAGCCACCGGTCTGGGTGCCGCCGGTGCCGCCGGTCTGGGTGCCGCCGGTGCCGCCGGTCTGGGTGCCGCCGGTGCCGCCGGTCTGGGTGCCGCTGCCGGTGGTGTCGCCGCCACCCGAGCCTTGCGTGGTCGGCGGCTGCGTCGTCGGGGCGACGTACGGGTTCGTGCGGAAGAAGGCAAGCTGCTTGATCGCGGCGTTCGCGTCCTGCTGCGTTGCCTGCTGGTACGTCGTCGTGCTGCTGTCCGAGGTCTGCGCGGCGTCGACCGAGGTCTGCACCGACGGCATGTACGTGGTCGTTGCCGTCGAGAGCAGCGTCGTGGTCGTGTCCGCCTGGGTCTGAGCCGTCCCGACACCGGTTGGGTCGGTGTCGGCCGTGCTGGCTGCCGAGGTCGCCGTTTGGACGGCGGTCTTGGCCTGGGTGTCAGCCTCGGTGATCTGGCCGAGCGCGGTGGTTGCTGCGTCTGCAGCTGCTTGCGCATCCGCGGCGGCCAGCTTGGCCCCCGTGTCGTCGAGGCCCATCTGGACGGTGATCGCCGGGTCGTAGGAGATGCCCTGCGCCGCCTTCTGGAACCTGGCCACCTGCTGGTCGGCCTGCTTGGCTGCGTTACGGGCGTGTGCCGCTGCAGCCACCGCCTTGCCAACGAGGCCGTTGGCCTGGCCGAGCAGCTTGTGGATGTTGGCTTCGTTCTGCTGCGTGGCTTTCAGGTAGCCCTGTGCCGCCTGCTTGGCCTGCGGGTCCTGGGTCGGCTTCGGCGCCGGCGGGGGCGGCGTGGGCTTGGTGTTGGTCGGCGCAGGCGGAGCCGGCTTGGGGGCCGGCGCCGGCTTCGGCGGCGGGGGAGCCTTGGCGGCGAAGGCAGTGCCTCCGCCGACGAGGCCGAATCCCGCGATGCCGGCCACCGCGGTGGCGGCTGCACGCAGCCGCCACCGGGAGGAAGCCGAGCGGTTAGAGAAGGTCGTCATCGTCAGCTCACACGGTCCCGGTCTGACGGCGCTGGAGGCGCGGCCAGGTGAGGAGCAGCATGCCACCACCGATCAGCACGGCCGCGAGCAGGGCGTCCTGCAGGCTGTTGAGGCCGGTGAAGGGGAGCGTGGTGGCGGTCGGGACCTTGACGATCTTGGTGCCGAGGACGGTGGTCGTGCTGAGCGGGACCACGACCCGGTTGGACGGCGTGAGCGGCGTCTGGTCGGACTGGATGTCCGCGATGTTGTCGATCTCGGTCGGGATTGTGCCTGCAGCGTCGGCGCCGTTGACCGTGACGCCGAAGTGCATCGTGACCGTGTCGCCTGGGTGCATCGTGCCGACGCTCCAGGAGAGGACGCCGTGGCTGTCCGGGCCGGTCGGCGAGGAGCAGCCGTTGGCCGAGCAGTCCGTCGTGCCTGACTTGAAGGTGGTGCCGTCCGGCACCGCGTCGGTGACCACGACGTTGGTCTGGTCGATGTTGCCGCTCGCGGTCGCGGTCAGCGTGTAGGTGAGCACCGAGTTGACAGTCGCCGGCTTGGTGTAGCTGACGGCCTTGGTGATCACCAGGTCGCCGCTTGGCACGTGCACCTGGTGGTGGGTCTGGTTCGAGAAGATGACCGAGCCGTTGTAGGACAGGTTGGCCTGGTTGGTGATGACCTGGTTGTCGACGTCGTCGCTGTTGACGGTGACGTCGAAGGAGGCGTCACCGGACTCGTTCGCGGCGAGGTCGAGCGTGAACGTGACCTCCGAGTCGTTGCCACCCACGGTGCAGGTGGTGGTGCAGATCGCGTTGCCGGCGAACTTCGTCCCGGTCGGGATCGGGTCCTTGATCACGACACCGTTGGCCGCCGTCGTGCCGGTGTTGGCGTAGTGCAGCGTGTAGTGGATGGTCTGGCCGCGGAGCACGTCGCTGCCGCTGGCCGGGTCGGCCGACTTGGTCAGGATCAGGTTGACCGGCGTGTTGACGATGGTCGTCGCCGAGTCCTGAACGTCGATGTTGCCCTCGATCGCGTGCGCCGTGTTGGTCACGCTCGGGACCGCGGTCTGTAGCGCCGTCGCGTGTACGACGATCGCGGTCGTCTTGGCGCCCGCAGCGAGCGGCCCGCCGTTCCAGTCACAGGACAGGTTCTGCTGGTCGTTGCAAGACCACTTGCTGTCCGTGCCGGTTGTGTTCTGGAAGGTGACCGTGCCGGGGATCAGGTCGGTGACCTTGATCGGCGCGGTCGTCGGCGCGGCCGACTTGTTGGTGACGACCATCGTGTACTCGATCGTCTCGCCGACCTGGACCTGCGGGGTTGCCGTCTTGTCGATCTTGATGTTCTGGTCCGGGTTCACGTTGACCGAGGCGCTGCCGTCCTGGTTGTTGACGTTGGCGTCGTCGCTGTTGTTGCCGTTGTCGACGTGGGCGGTGCTGCCGACGGAGCTCTCACCGTTGTCAAGAACAGTTGCCGTAACGGTGACGTCCGGAGCCTTGCCGCCCGGAGCCAGCAGCGGGGTGTAGTCGCAGGTGACCTGGCTGGCGGTCTTGGCGCAGTTGGTCCAGCCCGGCGCGCTGAACGAGGTGATCGTCTGGTTGTTGTCGACGTTGACCTTGAGGTGCTGCGTCATCGTGGTGCTGGCCACGTTGGGCAGGTTGTCGACGTTGACCGTCCAGGTGACGCTGTCACCGGGGTTGACCGGGTTCGGCGCTCCGGACTCCTTCAGCTCGACGTCCGACTTCGGCACGACGAGGTTGGTGCAAGCGCCGTTGGCGACGGTCGGTGCCTCGATCTGGGCGTTCTTGTTGTCCGCGTCGTTCACCGAGTTGTCGGTGTCGCCGGGCGCGCCACCCTCGAACCGGCTGTGGAAGCCGGTCGCGACGTTGAGCGAGGTGTGGTAGCCGATCGCGCAGACGAGCGACGGCAGCGACCCGGTGTACAGGTGAGAGATCGGGCCGATCGCGCAGCTCGCGGTCCGGTGCACCAAGTTGTCGTTGGTGTCCGTGCCGCCGGCCGGCGCGTTCGTCAACCCGACGAGGGTGTTGGGCACGCCCGCCGCATTGGCGAGGGGCAGACCGGGGTTCTGGGCGTCGTTCCAGACGATGCCGTAGCCGGCATCGCTCTTACAGCCGCCCTTCCACGTCAGCGTTCCGGAGATGGAAACGAGATTCCCACCCGCAACCGGAGTGACGGTGGCACTGATGCTGGCAGGCTCCGGGGAGTCAGCGAGCGCGCCAAGCGCGGACGCCGCGACGAACACCCCCCCGATGGCTACTGAAGTGAGTCCGGCAAGGACTCGAGATCCTGACTTACGCACGGTGGTGTCCCCTCCTGCTCCGAAACGATTCCGTTCCGGGGCCGGTCTCACCACTGGCTCCCCGCGACCCGTCCCTCTTTTGAGGGTTCGGTGACCGTTACAGGCCGCGGCTCATAGCTCCCCGTGCGCCAGTCTTTTCAGCGCTCGTCCACGGTTACGCAGAGTGACCGTTTGAGTAAATAGGCCGTTGGGGTGATATGTGGAAAGACGAAGGTCTGAGAGTAGGGTCCGAGCGGGTTCAGCGAGCGTGCCTAACGAGGAGCCACAGCGTGTCCAAGTACGTCTACGACTTCAACGAAGGCAACAAAGATCTCAAGGATCTGCTCGGTGGCAAAGGGGCCAATCTCGCCGAGATGACGAACCTCGGGTTGCCCGTTCCGCCCGGATTCACGATCACCACGGAGGCGTGTCAAGTTTACTTGACACAAGGGGATGAGCCGCCGGAGCTCGCCGCCGAGGTCGGCGAGCATCTGGGCACCCTCGAGCAGGCCATGGGCAAGCAACTTGGACAGCCCGACGACCCGCTGCTCGTCTCGGTCCGCTCCGGTGCCAAGTTCTCGATGCCCGGGATGATGGACACGGTCCTCAACATTGGCCTGAACGACGAGTCGGTCACCGGGTTGGCGAAGCAGGCCGGCAACGACCGCTTCGCCTGGGACTCCTACCGCCGGCTGATCCAGATGTTCGGCAAGACCGTCATGGGTGTCGACGGCGAGCACTTCGACGAGATCTTCGACGCCGTCAAGGACAAGCGCGGTACGTCAAGCGATCTTGACCTGGATGAGAACGACCTCCAGCAGGTGGTTGAGCGCTACAAGGCCGCGGTTCGGGAGCACGCCGGTCGCGAGTTTCCGCAGGACCCGCGCGAGCAGCTGGACCAGGCGATCAAAGCCGTCTTCGACTCCTGGAACTCCGACCGGGCCAAGCTCTACCGGCGCCAGGAACGGATCCCTGCCGACCTCGGCACGGCGGTCAACGTCGTCGCGATGGTCTTCGGCAACCTCGGGATGGACTCCGGCACCGGCGTCGCGTTCACCCGCGACCCGGGCTCCGGCGACCAGGGCGTCTACGGCGACTACCTGCAGAACGCGCAGGGTGAGGACGTCGTCGCCGGCATCCGCAACACCGTGCCGCTCGCCGACCTGGAGAAGATCGACAAGCCGGCGTACGACGAACTGATGTCGATCATGAGCACGCTTGAGAACCACTACAAGGATCTCTGCGACATCGAGTTCACCATCGAGCGCAACAAGCTCTGGATGCTGCAGACCCGGGTCGGCAAGCGCACCGCGGGCGCCGCGTTCAAGATCGCGGTGCAGCTGGTGGACGAGGGGCTGATCGACCTCGACGAGGCCCTGTCCCGGGTCAGCGGCGCGCAGCTCGCGCAGCTGATGTTCCCGCGCTTTGACGACGCCGCCGACAAGAAGCAGATCGCCAAGGGCGTCAACGCGAGCCCCGGCGCCGCGGTCGGCAAGGTCGTCTTCGACAGCGCCACCGCGGCCGAGTGGGCCCAACGGGGCGAGGACGTGATCTTGGTACGACGGGAGACCAACCCCGACGACCTGCCCGGGATGATCGCGGCTCAGGGCATCTTGACCAGCCGCGGCGGCAAGACCAGCCACGCGGCTGTCGTCGCCCGCGGCATGGGCAAGACCTGCGTGTCCGGGGCCGACGAGCTGGAAGTCGACGTGCGCGCCAAGAAGGCGCGCACCGGCGGCACGACGATCAGCGAGGGCGATGTCCTGTCGATCGACGGCACCAGCGGTGCGGTCTACCTCGGCGAGGTGCCGGTCGTCCCGAGCCCGGTGGTCGAGTACTTCGAAGGCAACCTCAAAGGCGACGCCGACCCGCTCGTCGCGGCCGTCGACCGGCTGATCAAGCACGCCGACGCGAAGCGCCGGCTCGGCGTGCGGGCCAACGCCGACACCGCCGAGGACTCCGAGCGGGCCCGACGGTTCGGCGCTCAAGGGATCGGCCTCTGCCGGACCGAGCACATGTTCCTCGGCGACCGGCGCAAGCATGTCGAGCGGTTGATCCTCGCCGAGGGCGAGGACGAGCAGCGCGCCGCGCTCGATGCCCTGCTGCCGCTGCAGCGCGAGGACTTCATCGCCATCTTCACGGCGATGGACGGCCTACCGGTCACGGTCCGGCTGATCGACCCGCCGCTGCACGAGTTCCTGCCCGACCTCACCGAGCTCTCCACCCGGATCGCCGTCGCCGATGCTCTGCAGGCCAAAGGCGTTGAAGGAGAGAAGGTCAGCGACACCGACCGCAAGCTCCTCGAGGCGGTGCGCCGGCTGCATGAGCAGAACCCCATGCTGGGCCTGCGCGGGGTGCGGCTCGGCCTGGTGATCCCCGGGCTCTTCGCGCTGCAGGTGCGCGCGATCGCGGAGGCTGCCGCCCAATGCCGCAAGCAGGGCAAGGACCCGCGGCCGGAGATCATGGTCCCGCTGGTCGGCGCCGTACAAGAGCTCGAGGTGGTCAAGGACGAGGCCCAGCAGATCCTGAAGCAGGTCGCGGACGAGACCGGCCAGAACGTCCACACCCTGATCGGCACGATGATCGAGGTGCCCCGGGCGGCGCTCACCGCCGGGCAGATCGCGGAGGCGGCCGAGTTCTTCTCCTTCGGCACCAACGACCTCACCCAGATGGGCTGGGGCTTCTCCCGCGACGACGTCGAGGGCGCGTTCTTCGGGCGCTACATCGACCTCGGCATCTTCGGCGTCAGTCCCTTCGAGACCCTCGACGCCGAAGGCGTCGGCCGTCTGATCAAGATCGCGACCGAGGAGGGCCGCAAGACGCGGTCCGACCTCAAGGTCGGTGTCTGCGGCGAGCACGGCGGCGACCCCGAGTCCGTGCACTTCTTCCACCAGGTCGGACTCGACTACGTCTCCTGCTCGCCGTTCCGGGTGCCGGTCGCGCGGCTGGAGGCCGGGCGGGCCGCGGTCGAGACCGCGGGCAGCGACAGCCGCTGACCGGTCACGCCCCGGTGGGGGACTACTCCGAACGCGACAAGGAGCGCTGGGCCGAAGAGCCGATCAAGCTCAACCAGACCTCGAGGTCGGAGTTCGAGCGCGACCGGGCCCGGGTGCTGCACTCCGCGGCGTTGCGGCGGCTCGCCGCCAAGACCCAGGTCGTGCTGGTCGGCGAGAGCGACTTCCCGCGCACCCGGCTGACCCATTCGCTGGAGTGCGCGCAGATCGGCCGCGAGCTCGGCGCGGCCCTCGGGGCCGACCCCGACCTGGTCGATGCCGCCTGCCTCGCCCACGACCTCGGCCACCCGCCGTTCGGGCACAACGGCGAGGCCGCGCTCGACGAAGCGGCGACACCGTGCGGCGGCTTCGAGGGCAACGCGCAGAGCCTGCGCGTGCTCACTCGCCTCGAAGCCAAGATCGCGACATCAGAGGGCAGCAGCGCCGGACTCAACCTGACCCGGGCAACCCTCGACGCGGCGACGAAGTATCCGTGGGCCAAGGAGGACAAGAGCACGAAGTACGGCGTCTACCCCGACGACCTTCCGGTCTTCGACTGGATGCGAGCCGGCACGGAGCCGGGCAGGCGGTGCCTGGAGGCCCAGGTCATGGACTGGGCTGACGACGTCGCCTATTCGGTGCACGACCTGGAGGACGGTCTGCATTCCGGCCACGTGCCGGCCGCAGCCCTTGCCGACCCGGCTACCCGCACGTCGATCGCGCAGCTCGCTGCCGACCGCTACTACCCGGGCGAGGTGGCGGAGACCGAGGCAGCCGCCGCTCGGTTGCTCGCGCTGCCGTTCTGGGCGACCGGCTTCGACGGCACCCTGACGGCGCTGGTTGCCCTCAAACGCATGACGAGCGAGCTGATCGCCCGGCTGTCGACCGCGGCGGTGCAGGCGACCCGGGCCAAGCACGGCGACACCGACTTGCGCCGCTACGACGCCGACTTCGTCGTGCCCGACGAGACCCGCGCCGAGTGCGCCGTGCTGAAGTCCCTCGCCGACCACTTCGTGATGCGCCGCGACGAGACGCTGCGCGAGCAGGCGCGGCAACGCGAGCAGCTCGCCGCGCTCGTCGCCGCGGTGCTGCAGCACGCCCCTCGCTCGCTGGAGCCATGGCTCCGCGATGCCTGGGCACAGGCCGGCGACGACGCCGGCCGGCTCCGGGTGGTCGTCGACCAGGTCGCGTCACTGACCGACACCTCGGCGGCGGTCTGGTTCGCGCGGTGGGGCAACCAATGACGATCGAAGTACGACAGGCAACGGTGACGGAGATCCGGTCGTTGCGAGAGACCGTCCTGCGCCCCGGCCTGCCGCCGGAGGCATCGGTCTATCCGGAAGACCGGGAGGCCGTGCACATCGGCGCCTGGCAGCACGGCATCCTCGTCGGCTGCGCGACGGTCTTTCCCGCGGCGTGGCCCGGACCGCCCGAGGTCGCCGACGCCTGGCGACTCAGAGGCATGGCGGTCAGCGCGGAACTGCAAGGACTCGGCATCGGCCGTCAGGTGCTGACCGCTGCCGTCTCGGCAGCTGTCGACGCGGGCGCATCACTCTTATGGGCGAATGCGCGCTCGACCGCGCTGCCTTTCTATGAGAAGGAAGGATGGCAGGTCGTCGGCGCGGAGTTCGTGACAAGTGACACCGGGTTGCCGCACCGAAAAATAGTCCGGGAAGTGACGAATGCCTGACGCGGCGGGAGCAACCGGACACACTGCGAGTGTGTCGCCTGGCGCACCGCCACCACGGGATGGCCGCGACCCGCTGCCGGCCGTTGCGACCCCGCTCGTCGACTCCGCCCGGCTGGCGACCTTCGACGCGCTCTTCGGTCAGTCGCCGATGGGCGCCGGCATCTTCGATGCGGACTGCCGCTATGTCATGGTCAACGACGCGTTGCAGGCGATCATCGGTCTGCCCGCGTCGCAGGTGTTGGGCCGGAGAGTCGAAGACGTGCTCGGCCCGCTCGGCCTGCGGGTCGCGGCCAACTTGCGCACGGCGATGTCGAGCGGCGAGCCGCTGGTCAACCGCGAGTTCGTCGGTTCGACCTTTGCCCACGACGGCCAGCCGAGAGCGTTCCTTGCCTCCTATTTCGGTCTCGCCGACGACACCGGTGACCTCCTGGGTGCGGCCGCGCTCGTCACGGACATCACCGAGCACCGGCGCACCCAGCGCGACCTGAGCGCAATGAACGAACGGCTCGCCTTGCTGTCACGGGTCAGCGCCGCCTTGGCGTCCTGCCTCGACGAGAGTGACGCGCTTCGAGCGTTCGCGAACCTCGTCGTACCGGCTTTCGCCGACCATTGCGCGGTCGACCTCGTCGACGAGGACAGCGGCGAGGTCCGCCGAGCGGCGATCGCGCACGCCGACAACATCCCGGTTGACCACGCACCGTGGCGCGCCCCCGGGCAGCTCGGCGACGACAACGTGCGCGGCGCGATGACCATCCCGCTGCTTGCCCGTGGAGAGGTGCTCGGCACGGTGTCGTTCGCGTCGTCGACGAGCGAGCGCTTGTTCGACCGAGCCGATGCGGAAGTTGCCGAAGAGCTCGCGGCGCGCGTGTCGGTTGCGGTCGACAACGCGCGGCTGTTCGCGCGCGAGACGCGCATCGCGCTCACCTTGCAGCGAAGCCTGCTGCCCGAAGAGCTGCCGGTCACGCCGGGGCTGACAACCGCAGCGGTCTACCAACCGGCTGCGCGCGACGGATCGGTGGGCGGCGACTGGTACGACGTGATCGCCCTGCCATGCGGCCGGGTCGGCCTGGTCATGGGCGACGTCATGGGCCGCGGCGTGCCGGCGGCGGCGTTGATGGGCCAGCTGCGGGCCGCTGTACGCGCCTTCGCGGTCCAGGACCTGCCCCCGGGTGAGCTGCTCGGCTACCTCGACGGCGTGGTCCGCGGCCTGGCCCACGACACGCTGGTCACCTGCGTCTACGCCATCTATGACCCGGTCGACGAGACGCTCACGCTCGCCAACGCCGGGCACCTGCCGCCCCTTCTCGTCACGGCCGACAGCGCGGAACGGCTGGTGGAGCACGGGGTCGTGCTCGGCGCCGGGTCCGCGAGCTATGACCAGATAGAGGTGCCTTTCCTCTCTGGTGCTGTGCTGGCGCTCTACACCGACGGGCTGGTCGAGCGTCGTACGGCGGACATCGACTCGCGGATCGACGCGCTCGCGGCGATGCTCATCGGCCGCGACGAGCCGCTTGACCGGCTCTGCGCCGACGCGGCCGCGATGAGCCGGGACGCGCCCGACGTCGATGACGTGGCGGTGATGCTCGTGCGGCCGAACGCGGCGGAGCGGCCGCGGATCGCGCGTCTCGACGTCGTGCCGCACGCAGCGCGGGTTCGCGACGTACGCCGATTCGCGTCCGAGACGCTACGCGAGTGGGGCGAGCCGGAACACATGACCGAGCCGGTGCAGCTGATCGTCAGTGAGCTCGTCACCAACGTCATCCGCCATGCCGCCGGGCACGCGGCCGGCGTGCGGCTGGAACGCCATGCCGACCGGCTGGTGATCGCGGTGGTCGATCCCGACGCGGCACCGCCGCGACGCGGCCGAGCCAGCCTCGATGACGAAGGCGGCCGAGGCCTGCACCTGGTCGACGCAGTGGCCGATCGATGGGGCGCACGCCCGCTGCGTGGTGGGGGCAAGGTCGTCTGGTGCGAGTTGTTCGCAACAGGCGCGGCCTGACCTGACCTAATCTCGGCCTATGTGTCGGTCCATCAAGACGCTGCGACCACCGTTCACCGAGTCGGTTACCGATGCGGACGTCGACGCGGCCGCGCTGCAATATGTGCGCAAGATCGCCGGGATGCGTGCGCCGGCCGGTCACAACAAGGAGGCGTTCGACGCCGCCGTCGGCGAGGTCGCGGCAGCGACCAGCAAGCTCTTGCACAACTTGCAGATCAGAGGGGCGGCTCGAAGCACGACCGCCTAGACTCGGCGCAGCCACTTCCCCGGCGTCTTTCTCGCGCATCCCGAGGAGGTGGACTTGTCCGGACGGATCCGCGACGAGGTGATCGCGGCCATCCGCGAGCGGCTGCCGCTCGACCAGGTGATCGGTGACTACGTCGCGCTGAAGCCTGCCGGCGCCGGCCGGATGAAGGGGCTCTGCCCCTTCCATGACGAGAAGACGCCCTCGTTCAACGTCAACGTCTCGCTCGGCTTCTTCAAATGCTTCGGCTGCGGCGCCAGCGGCGACGCGATCACGTTCGTGCGTGAGATCGACCACTTGTCCTTCACCGACGCGGTCGAGGTGCTCGCCCGCAAATGCGGGGTCGAGGTCGTCTACGAGCAGGGCGGCGCCGCACCGCGGCAGCAGTCGTCGCAGCGGCAGCGCCTGCTCGACGCGCATGCCGCAGCCGCCGCCTACTTCGTCGAGCAGCTGTCGTCACCCGAGGCCGAGATCGGACGAGCGTTCCTGCGCGAGCGGGGCTTCGACGAAGCGGCCTGGCGGCATTTCGGTGTCGGCTATGCCCCCAACGATTGGGAGACACTCACCCGGCACTTACGCGCGAAGGGTTACACCAACGAAGAGCTCCTTGCCGGCGGCCTGGCGACGCAAGGGCAGCGGGGCACGCCGTACGACCGGTTCCGCGGGCGGCTGATCTGGCCGATCCGCGACATGAAAGGTGACGTGATCGGCTTCGGCGCACGCCGGCTGCGTGACGACGACCAGGGCCCGAAGTACCTCAACACACCCGACACCTCTCTGTATAAGAAGAGTCAGGTGCTCTACGGCGTCGACCTCGCGAAGAACGACATCGCCGGTCGCTACAAGGCCGTGGTCGTCGAGGGCTATACCGACGTGATGGCGTGCCACCTCGCCGGTGAGACGACCGCCGTCGCGACTTGCGGCACCGCATTCGGCGTCGAGCACATCCAGGTGCTTCGCCGGCTGCTGATGGACCAGGACGAGTTCCGGGGTCGGGTGATCTTCACGTTCGATGGTGACGAGGCCGGCCGCAAGGCCGCGCTGAAGGCGTTCTCCGATGACCAACGGTTCGTGACGCAGACGTTCGTCGCCGTGCAACCCGACGGCCTCGACCCGTGCGAGCTGCGGCAGCGCAACGGCGATGTCGCCGTCCGCGACCTGATCGCCTCGCACGTGCCGCTGGCCGAGTTCGCGATCCGCTCGACGCTGGAGCGCTTCGACCTCGACATCCCCGAAGGCCGGGTGCAGGCGCTCGCAGCCGCGGCCCCGGTGGTCGCAACGCTGAAGGACTGGTCGCTCCGTGACGAATACGCCCGCCGCCTGGCCGGCTGGCTCGGCATGGACGAGCAGTCCGTGCTCGCCCGGGTGCGCGGCGGTGAAGCGCCGCCGGAGCAGTCACGCGCTTCCCGTCGCCCGGCCGCGCAGCCGGCGGTCCGTCCCGACCCGCGCGATCCCGGTCTCGTGGTCGAGCGAGAGGTGGCCAAGATCGCCGTCCAGCGCCCCGTGCTGCTCGGCCCGGAGTTCGACGCGCTTGACGCGGTGGTGTTCACCGCGCCGGCGTACGCCGCGGTCAAGACCGCCGTCGCCAAGGCGGGCGGAGCGGCCACGGCGACCGCCGGTCCGGACTGGGTGACCAAGCTCCAGGAGTCGGCGGAGATCGACTCGGTCCGCGAGCTCGTCACCGAGCTGGCCG
>Ga0157369_10005457_pt1 | contig 14782 bp, 10 predicted proteins | sample C25metaG_FD_113461 | JGI IMG/M metagenome (GOLD analysis project Ga0157369, IMG submission 113461) | Corn rhizosphere microbial communities from Kellogg Biological Station, Michigan, USA - C2-5 metaG | ecosystem: Host-associated > Plants > Roots > Rhizosphere > Soil | place: USA: Michigan...
CCAGCGGTTGTTAGCTCCAAACATAGAACCTCCGTCTCTTCTCAATGTTCCCTGTAAAAGGTATTTGTCTTTGTAACCATAGTTTAAACGAACGAATTCTCCAATTAAACGTGTTTTTTGATATGCTTTACTGTCTCCAAAATTTACTACATATCCGTTTACAGAAGTATAGTTGCTCAAAGCAAGGTTATTGTACCCAACATTATCTACAGGAAAATTAGTTGCTGTTGCCTGGAATCCGTCCCCATAAGTGTTTTCCTGCCATGAATATCCTAAAACAGCTTTTATTTTATGGCCGCCTAAAGTTTTATCCCAGTTTAGGAAACTCTCAACAATGTTGTTTGTATTATCATACGAATTTCTTAATGCAGAACCATTTACACCAAAATTAATTAATGTTTTTGTTTGAGGCGGATCTGGGTTATTGTAAAAATTCGCACTATTGTATCTTGAATAATAACTATCATAAAACTCTCCATGAGATGTAGATAATCTTTGGTGTGCCACATTTAAGTTATACGTAAAACCCCAAGGAAGTTTTAATTCTGCAGTAATGTTTCCAACAAGATTATTTGTTTTTGTTTCGTCTGTTCCGTGCTCGATTAAAGCAACTGGGTTAAAATATCCTGTGCTTACAAAGTTTTCGAAAAAACTTCCGTCAGGATTTCTTACCGGTGAAACCGGAAGGTGGCTTACCGCTTGTAAAAGTACTGTATTACGTTGTGGAACATTGGTATAATTACTTGTTGAGTTGGTAACATTAAGACCTATTTTAAGTTTATCATCAAAAGCATATTGATCTACAGATAAACGGGCAATAACACGAGAGAAATCACTTTTTAACAATACTCCTTCTTTTTGGATCGAAGTAATACTTGCCGTATAATTTCCGTGCTCGCCGCCGCCGCTCATCGAAATATTATGACTGCTGGATACGGCACGTCTTGATCTTAAAATTTCTTTCTGCCAGTCTGTATTAGCTCCTTTATCATTTTCCGGCGTAAAGTTCAGATTGTTTTTAGTCGTAAAAGCTCTAAGCTGATCTGCATTCATCATATTCAGTTCGTTCGAAACTTCTTCAAAACCATAATATCCATTATAAGCAATCTGTGTTCTGTCTTTACTTCCTCTTTTTGTAGTTACCATGATTACGCCATTTGCAGCACGGTTACCATAAATAGCTGTTGCAGCGGCATCTTTTAAAACATCGATCGTAGCAATGTCATCTGGAGAAATAATTGAAATATCTACTCCAGGAACTCCATCGATTACATAAAAAGGACCTTGCGAACTATTTAATGTAGATGCACCACGTAAAACTACCGAAGCCGTTTTTGTAGGGTCGCCGCTGGACGAAATATTTAAACCAGAAACTTTACCTTGTAAAAGCTGTCCAACATCGCTGATAGCACCTCGGTTTAATTCATCTGCTTTTATAGAAGTTACAGCTGTAGTTAAGTTTTTACGAGAACCTTTACCATAACCTACTACTACAACTTGCTCTAAGTTAGTAGTTCCTGATTGTAACTTTATGGAAAGATTTGTTTTTGCTCCGTCTAATTTTACTGGCTGATCTTCAAATCCTATAAAAGAAAATACCAGAGTTGCATTTTTGTTTGAAACCGAAATTTTAAATTTCCCATCAAAATCTGTTGTTACAGTATTACTCGTACCTTTTTCTAGTACGTTAGCGGCTGGAAGTGGAATTCCTTTGTCATCTAAAACTACACCAGTCACATCTGTTTTTTGTGCCCAGGTATTAATGGAGAAGCCAAAGAATAAGGCTAATAATAAAAGTTTAAGTTTTTCCATTTTAATGTTTGGTTAATTGGTTAAATAGTATTGACGAAATTAATGGTAAAGAAATGTTAACAAATGGACAAGTTATTCATAAACATGGATAATTTCAATAAAGTCAATGATAATAAGGGTTCGCTAAGTTATTTTTATAAATTTCTATAATTAAAAACTTACTAATTAATCGATTTCGTAAAATTTCATTTCATATATTTTAAGATTATGGTTTGTTGTTGTTTCATTCTAGTTTTCAGTTGATTGTTATTTCTGCTTATTTACGTATTATTTACAATTGAGAGATTTCATTTAATTGTTTTTTGTCCATTTTATTTCCCAATTTTTAATTTCTTCTCTTTCTTTTGTTTCATCAAATGGTGTATTATTGACTGCAGTCTTTTTTAAAGCTGTCAAAAACATTTTCCATCTTGGCCAGTAAAAGCCTTTGTACATTCCCTGCCATGATCTTGAAGCATAATCATTTAAATGACCTTCTCCGCCCCACAGTGTAATTAATGTTTTAGCATTTTTTACGTATAATTTAGAAACTTCAGGCGTGCTTCCATATTCTGATGCCGACTTAACCCAATAATTCAAGCTGTTTAACGGCTGTCCAGACATTGATTTATCTATTTCTAAAACTTGCTTTTCTATCTTTTTAAATAACTGATCGCCTTTAGAAATGTCTTTTTGCTGATAGGCTTTTACACATTCAACTAAGTCTTCATCTATAGAAAGTGAATAATAATGTCTTGAGGCATCGATTAAATCATATTGTATAAAGTTCTTTTTATCGTATTTTTTAGCTTCCACTTTTAAAATGTCCAAAGCTTCTTTTAATTTTTTCTTATCACCGGGATTTCCTTTAAATTCTGTAATTGTCGCCGTTGGTCTTTTAAACAGTAAATAAGCTCCAGCCCTGTCATTCCACCATCTGGTTTCCCAGTATTTGGTACTGTAAACCGATTCTAATAATAATTCCCAAGCCTTAAAAACAGAATCAGATGTCTTTTGTTCGTACCTTGCGTTTAAATAATTTGTAAGCCAGTCTTTAACAGACTGCTCTCCCTTACTCCACGCAAGATCATAAATAAATTCATAAACAATAGAATTGTTGTTTAATCCTTCGGGCATCGCGCCGTAGCCAACCACATTTCCTCTATGCGGATTTTTGAGCAGACTTACTAATTCATTTTTGTAGAAATTTAAATCTCCATATACCGGATTTGATCCTCCATAATTATGTACATATCCGTAAGTCCATTGTTTGCCGTAAAATGCTTCCTGATTTTCCCATACTTTATATCTATCATTGGCATAATCCTGAACCATTAATCGGTCATTGGGTACTTTGCTTAGAAAGGCGCTTGTAGCTTCTTTTGTCCAGAAATTTTTGTTATCTCCAAAAAGCCATCCCTGCATTACCCAAACAGCTCCCGGAGCGGCTTCTTCAATAGTTTCATAAATGGCACTCCCGTAATTGGCAAGTTCTTCATATTTATTATGTTCAGAAACCGGCGGTTCAATTTCATTAAAAGAATCGGCTAAGTAAAAATTAGACTTTCCGTACATTTTGGTATAGATTTCTATAAAACGTTTTCCAATTTTTTTAAACAAAGGATCTTTTGAATCGAGCAGAAAAGTACTTTCAAAACCACCGCCAGACCAAGAATTGAGTTCGGTTATTTTGGCTTCGGGATGTTTTTCGGCGAAAGCCTTTGGAACATAACCGCTAAAAGCCGGCACAACAGGATGCATGTCTAAAGCGCGCATTCTTTCTAATATCTTTTTTTGCAGTTCTTCTTTTTTACTGAACCATTCTTGCGGCAATGGTCCTTCGAGACTGTTTATATTTCCCATGCGCTGCCATGGCAAAAATGCCGGTCCTGCAAAATGACTTTCTAACTGCGTGCTGGTTAATCCGTATTCTTTCCATAATTCCTGCCATACTGCTTCCTGCCCTTCCATTGCGGTTGGGAGATTAATTCCGTGCAGTGCCATCCAATCAATTTCCTGCTCCCAGCGTTTCCAATCCCACCAAGGCGTGGTATATCCAAAAGTACAGGCGTTTAGATATTCCCTATACGGAAACGGAGTGTCTCCTTTTTTGGAATATTTAGGCCATGACTTTGGAAGATTGATTCTGTTTCCTTCCCAGCTCACTAAAACAGCTCCAATATCTCGCAGAAAGTTGTATGCGGCATAGCAGATTGTGGTATTATTTGAAGCTTTAATTTTTACAAGATTATCTGTTGTTTCAATTTCAAACCAATCTTTGTTTTCATTGTTGTTTTCAACAATATGCAGTTCAAATTCATTGACACGACGGCCGACAAGTCTTTCTATAACTGCTGCAGCACTTTTTGTTTTTTCATTATTCTGGGAGTACCCTTTACTGCCATAAAAAAATAACAGCAAAAAAAACATTACGGGCAATTTTAAGGAATTGCTCTTTTTAATTTTAAAATTCTCTCTTTTCATATAAATTGGATATCATTATTATCTCAAATCATCTTACCATAAAACAAAGGGAGATTAAACAGGTAATCTCCCAATAAAAACAAAAATCTATTACCAATAATTAATAATCTTGTTCAATAAAATTCAGTATGGAATATTAGGATTTGAACTGAAAAATAAATGTATATATAATGTGATTCTATAAGATGGATTTATCAATCAAAAGCATAGACATTTTATACAGTTTCTTTTGATAATACAAAGCAAAAATGAAATAGAACCTTTTAGGGAGAAATCACTTTTTTTGTTCTAAACTATATGAAATCTTTATTTCTACTTTCAGCAGGTATTTCTACTCTATTTTTACTGCAAATGCTCAGGAAAAACAACAGTTGATTGGTCACAATAAAATTATTGAGACATGAATTAAAAATGAAGAGGATGAAATTAATTCGTTTGCAATTTGAGATACTGCAAAAATTGAAATTGGAAAGATATTTACTAAATCTTTAAAACAAAAAAAAGATGTTAAAGAAACATTTATATATAAAAAAAACTCCAAAAATTAAATTATTTCTGGAGTCTGTATTGTTTGGATTTTTTCAGTAATCTATTTTTTATTTTTTCTCATGCCTTCTTCTATCTTTTTATTTACGGCATTTTCAACCTGATCAAGTGAGAAACTCGCAGGAAGCTGGCTAGGCGGATATTCAACAAAAGTTTCTAAAAATGCCGCCGCCTGAAATGTTACTTCTCCCATTAAATATGCATTCTTAGTTCTAAAATCATCATACTGATCAGAAACTATATCTGCTCTTTCATAGGGATCCATTCTTAGATTAAACAGTTTAGGAATTCTTAAGTCAGTGAATGGCTCATACCATACTTTGAATCCTCCCGGAGCTTTTTGTTCCCTGAAAACGCCTTTCCAGTCTCCGTATCTGTATGCTACTAATTCGGCATCATCATTAAAATAAGCAAATTCCATCCTATTTCCCTTTGGCTGTTTTCCAGTCAGATAATCCAATTGATTATAACCATCCAAATGTACTTTAAAATTTTTGCCGTTAACAGACGTTCCTTTTAACAGACGTTCTTTAATATTGGTATCTCCAGCTGCAGCTAAGAGCGTAGGAAACCAGTCAAGCGCCGCAATTATTTCAGTAGAAGTGCTTCCTGCCTTGATATTACCCGGCCAGCGAATAAAAGCGGGAGAACGAAATGCTCCTTCCCAATTAGAGTCTTTTTCACTTCTAAAAGGTGTTGTAGCAGCGTCTGGCCATGAAAACTGGTTAGGGCCATTATCTGTAGTAAAAATAACGATCGTATTTTCTGCAATTTTTAAATCATCTAATGCTTGAAGTATCTTTCCAACATTCATATCCATTTCGATCATACCATCAGCATAATCATTTCCTTTCATTCCGCTCTGCCCTTTCATTGATTCACGAATATGAGTAAAAAGATGCATTCTTGTAAAATTCATCCAGGTAAAAAATGGTTTATTCCCCTGAGCCTGTTTTTTTATAAAATCAATACAAGCAGCAGTAGTTTCATCATCGATAGTTTCCATTCTTTTTGTAGTCAAAGGACCTGTATCTTCAATTTTCCCTCCTGCATACGTATGAAGAACACCGCGAGGAGCATAAGATTTAAGAAAAGCAGGATCATCTTTCGGCCAATAGGGTCTTTCTGGTTCCTCTTCCGCATTTAAGTGATAAAGATTTCCAAAAAATTCATCAAACCCATGATTGGTTGGAAGAAATTCATCACGATCGCCAAGATGGTTTTTACCAAACTGCCCAGTTGCATAGCCTAAGGGTTTAAGAGCCTGTGCTATTGTAATATCACGTTCCTGTAATCCAACTGGAGCACCTGGGATACCAACTTTTGACAGTCCTGTTCGCTTAGCGCTCTGTCCTGTTATAAAAGATGCCCTGCCAGCCGTACAGCTGTTCTCAGAATAATAATCTATAAATTTCATACCTTCTGTGCCTAATCTGTCAATATTTGGTGTTGTATAACCAAGTAACCCAAAGGAGTAAGCACTGATATTTGTTTGTCCTATATCATCTCCAAAAATGACTAAGATGTTGGGTTTTGATTTATTGCCCTGCGCTGCAGTGTTTGTAAAAATTACTAGTATAAATAAAAGTAATAAGACAGAATTTCTTTTGATTTCTTTTGATACACTCATTGGAAAAATTTTTAAGATTTTAATTTAATTTGGTACTCCAATTCAGAAACTAAACACTTGTAAATTTATTCCTATTTTTACCTTCTTAATTGTTATTTATGCAAAAACACGTTGCAGATTATAATCTGCAACGTGTTTTTGGTAATAAAAAAAATTTTCCTTCTTCAGTCCATGCAAGCCTCCCGAGTTTTATTCTTTTTTTAATAATCTCCTAAACTGCGTTTACTGTTTTTTAATCAGTTATTCTTTAATACCATATTAAAGATCAACCTTTATGTCATTGCCGCTTGTGCTGATTTTAGGATTCCCATTTTTAAGCAGCTCTGACAGCAGATGGTTAATTTCTGATTCCTGCATGCTGTAATCCAGCTGTTGATCTGTATTAAAATGGAATACCAGCAGCGTGGCTTCTTCAGCATTTTTATTGTTTACGGCTGCGGTGCTCCCTATATAATCAAGTTCAAGCTGTCCAACGTGCAGCAGATCTGTGACAAAATGGAGATCAGTTTTTTCAGGAAGCAGCAACTGCCCTGTTTTGAATATAATAGTGTGTTTGTACATGATTTTTCGTATTATAGTTATGATGTCCGTCTGAACAGTGTTCTACTAATTAAGACATTAATTTATTAAAAGTTCCTTAGTGTGATTTCTTTGATTTTATGTTTTCCATGCCTAATTGTTTGATTACAGCAAATCAGTTACAGTATTGATTTTTAAGTCAAGAAAAGACTAGAAATTAATTAATCCTGCAAGAAATTCTGAATAATCTGCATTGAAGCTGCTTCACAAAAATCTAAGCCAGAATAATCAGGATTAAGTCCGCCTATGTACGGCACCGCCATAATGTACAGGTTTTTATTATAGGCTCCGTACTGATCAATAACTTGAAAATTGTCATTTATGGCTATGCCTGAAACATTCATAAAATAGTCACCAGCCTCATCTTTTTCTACTAAATTCTCATTGAGTATAAAGGCAGCATGACCGGCTTGGTTCGATTTAAATTTTAAACGTGCAGGACTTACGGCTTTCTGTGACAACAGTGATTTAAAAGGAAAATTATTGTATTCAAGGTGAGGCTGGCCTACACAGTCAATAAATGTTTTATAATAAACTGAATGTTTTTTCTGATCATCATCACTGAAGTGATATACTATTCCGCCGTTAAGCTGGGGTTCTATTGTACTGTCAGAGCCTACAGAAATTAGATCAAGCACACCTGCATGATGAAGAGCGAGAAGTTCTTCACAGGATTTCTGCGGAATAAAGGCAATTACAATTGAAATAAGCGGCATGAGGACTTTCTGCAGCCGCTGCATGTCTTCTGCTGAAAGATATTTTGCAGGATGGTTCATGGCAAAACTAAGCACACCAAGCATCTCTTTCCAATAAATCGATTCCTGTCTCTTAATTGATTTTTCTGCCTCGGCATATTCAGCCCTTAAAAGCAGGAAGGGATCCAAACGCTCGCGGAGTTTCATCATTTCTTCAACAAAATCTTCAATTGATAAATCTTTGATGCGTTCATAAAAATCATAATCCCTGTCACGGAATATCTCTTTAAAATTCTTTTCAAATACAAAATCCAGCGACAAAAAACCATTATTATTTTTTCTATGATCTTCTATTTCATCACTGGTTAATAAAGAATCATTGAAAAGCCGCGAATCTTCCAGATGGAATCGTACAGCAGGAAGCATACCGTTTTTCGAGTGCATCATAATTTTAAATTCGCTGCTTTCAGGGAATAAAGTAAAAAGTAAGTTCCCGTCTTTGTCTGATTCAAATGAACCATTGTTTCTTGCAATAGTCCTCACTGCATCTATCGCTGTCAAAGAAGAGCCTTTAACTGCAACAGTATGATTAAACTTCTGCACTAGTTTTTGCGGAGGATAAGGAGCATCGTAATAACCTGGAATTTTTCCTTCATGAGTTCTCGGCCAGTTATGTCCTGTGCAGATAACAGCTGAATCAAATACTTTTGTCTGCCCTGCTTCGGTTTGAATCTCTACTGTACTGCTTTTTGTATCATACTTAATATCAGTTACTACACTTTGAAAATGTATTTCTGAACTGATTCCGGCTTTAGATCCCGCCTCGATCAGCATTTCAAATTGTGCAGCAAGATATTCCCCAAAAAACAATCGGGGAAATACTTTGTAATCGTTAAATTTATGCGGATTAATTTTAAATCTTTCAAGAAGTTCCGGAGGCGCAATGTGAACCCATTCAGACATTGGAATTACAATATCCGGAACCTCATTACCGGAAACATTGGTAATATGTTCATTGTTTGCACCTTCACTGCTGTATGGCATTCCTGAACCAAGCTGTGCTTTACGTTCAAAGATTTCTACTTCAAAATTATTCTTTCCAGATTCAACCAATCTTTTATATACAAAAAGTCCGCTTGGACCTCCTCCTATAATTGCAATACGTTTTTTATTGTTGGCGGTCATTGAATTTACATTTTATAAGGTTCGGATTATTATCTTCAAGTAAAAACTACTGATGTCTAAGAGCAGTATTTCTATTTTTTATGATGTGTTTGACACCTGATAACCTGAAGATGAAATGCAGTATTCAGCTTTTTATCCTATACTTTCAAATTTTCGCATTCCAGACATAAATTTAAATCAAATAAAGTTCTGCCTCTTACAGAATCTTATCTATAAATTACATGATATCATTTATTTTAAGTTTGAATTATTTATGCCTTACCGATTTTTTCTAATATTATCAGCAACTATTAATTTTGAAATTCAGTAAATTCCGTTTGAAAGAAAACTAAATTTATGATGTGATATAAATCTAATTATAGATTTTTGTCATCAGAGTTGATCCCTAACCCACAAACAAAGACAAAATGAAAGAAATAATAGCGCTTTCAGACAAAGAGGTAACCATTAATAGAAATGAATTCCTAAAAGTAAATGGCAGTATAGATAGCAATTTATACTATATAGAAAGCGGCAGCATGAGAATTTTTGTTTTGGATGGCAGCGATGAACAAAACATTAGATTTGGATATACAGGAAACTTAATCGTAGCACTTGATTCTTTTCTAACGGAACAACCTTCTAATTTGTGCATTCAAGCCATAAAAAAAACAGTTTTAAAAGTGATAACCAAAAAACAGATTAATGAATTTTTAGCCTTGAAAAACAACCAGATTTTATGGATTGAAATTTTGGAAAATCTTGGAGTCCAACAGCTGGAACGCGAAATTGACCTTCTGAAAAATTCGCCGAAAGAAAGATATGAAAGAGTCTTAAAACGAAGTCCGCAGCTTTTTCAGGAAATTCCAAACAGGCACATTGCAAATTATTTAAGAATGAGTCCTGAAACTTTATCACGCCTGAAAAAGTCTTGATTTCAATCAAGATTTATAAAAATCTATTTTTTGACCTTTACATAAAAATTAAATTTATGCAGTCAGAAAAATTTATTACGGCTCTTTTAGAGCAGACAGAAAAGATTATACAGGAAGCGGAAAAACTAAAAAGGTATGATTTAAATGTATTAACCTGGAAAGAAGATGAAATTTCCTGGAACATTCTCGAATGCCTGGAACATTTAAACAGGTACGGGAATTTTTATCTGCCGGAAATAGAAAACAAAATCAAAAATGCTGACAGCAGTTCTGAAATTGAATTTAAAAGCGGATTAATAGGGAGTTACTTTGCAAAAAGCATGCTGCCTAAAGAAAAATTAAACAAAATGAAAACTTTTAAGGATAAAAATCCTTTAAACGAAAAACTTGACAAAACGGTTGTCGATCAATTTATAAAGCAGCAGTTCAAATTGCTTGATTTGTTAAAGCAATCGCGAAATGTAAGTTTGAATAAAGTAAAAATTAAAATATCGATCTCAAGATTAATCAGTCTAAAACTAGGCGATACTTTTGAATTTTACATTAATCATATTATAAGACATTTAAAGCAGATAGAAAAAATACAATCGCTGGCTAAAATCTCTTATATAAATTGATAAACAGGCGTAAGACTATAAAATACAAGCTTTAATTTTTTGGCAGGTAGATCCAAAAAGTTGTTCCCTTTCCTGGTATACTGGTAAAATTAATGGTTCCGTTATGGTTTTCAATAATACGTTTGCACAAGGCCAGCCCAATACCATTCCCGCTGTACTGATCCCTTTGGTGCAGGCGCTGGAACATATCAAAAATTCGTCCTGAATATTCGCTGTCCATTCCAATTCCATTATCTTCAATTGAAATTACATGAAAATTCCCTGACGGAGCCTGAGGATCAAAAGAGGTGTTGCTTTGGGCTGAAATTAGACGGTACGATATATTTACTGCCGGGTGTGCTGTATTAAATTTTAATGCATTATTTATTAAATTATAAAACAGCTGGCGCAGCTGGGTTCCTATTCCATTAACAGCTGGAAGCGGACTTAAATTTACAACGGCTTTTTTTTCTTCAATAATAAGACTCAAATCTTCTAAAGTCTGTGCAACGATATCATTAAGATCAACTTCTGCAGTAAATTTATCATGATTATTGACACGGGAGTAATTAAGAACGTCTGAAATCAAATTAGATAATCTGCCGGCTGCCATCGTAATTTTATCAAAATAATAAAGCGTTTTCTGCTGCTCGGTCAAATGTTCTGCAGCTCTTGAAATCATAATCATGATTTTTCGCAGCGGCTCCTGAAGATCATGACTTGTTATAAAGGCAAACTGTTCCAGTTCCTTATTTTTGAATTGGAGTTTTGAGTTGGCACTTTCCAGCTCAAGCTGAATTTTTCTAAGCTCTGAATTATCCTTCAGCGCTTCAACAATCATTTTTTGGGCATTATTATTTACAAAATAAATAAGCCAGCTGCCTACAGAACCATCTTCGGCTTTATTTGGCATAATAGAAATATTATGCCAAATATAAATGTCTTCTTTTTTAATACGAATATCGGCAGAAAAATCTCCTCTGTTTTTTTTTGCATTACTCCATCCTTCAATAATCAGCTGTACATCGTCATGATGTATAAATGCGCTCAGGCTTTTTTTGTCAAAAGAAAGTAAAGGAACTTTTAGATAAAATTCAAATGCATTATTTGCCAGCAGCACCATGTTTCGGTCATTGACGATGCAGATTAAAACGGGAATTGTATCCACTAAGTTTCTATACCTGTTCTCACTTTCTCCCAGCTTTTCTGAAAGTGCTACAAGCTCAATATTCTTTTTTCTGATTTCATCATAAGCAGAAATTGGCGGTTCGTATTTGAAATAATCTGCCAGAGTATTGATCTTTGCATCTGAAAGAAGCCCGGGTGACGGGACTTGATGGCTTAAAGTTGTTACTGATTTGTTGTCAGCATAATTATATTCTATATTGCCTGATATTTTGGCAGCATATTTATAGGCTTCAGGATTGCATTTTTTAAGATCGACTTTATCGGTAAGCACGGCCATTATTTCTTTGTGGCTTGCTCTAATGGTATTAATTCCCAAAACCAGCACAGAATTTTTCCCATTGGCAATGGAGCATCGTGCCACTTCTGAAACAGCTGTAGAAAAACGGGTCTGAGCCGAAAGCGGCATACCGCACATTTCAGCAATTTTCATTGACCGTTTATGAGCCAGTATGAGGTCCATTTCATTGTCTAGATTAATTTTTACAATTTCCTTCATAAAGCCTTAAATAATTTTTCCAACCAGAACCGTAGCATCATCAGTTCCTCTCACATTGTCTTTATACAAGGCAGAGGCAATAATGGCCGGACTCTGTTTAATTATAGAATTAAGTTCGCTTAAATTCCATCTTGTTCGAAGCCCATCGCTGTGCATGATAATAATCTGATGTTTTTGATAAGGAACAACTGTGCTATTGATCGTACGGGGAATATTGTGACCTATAATACCATTATACGGGGTATAGGTTTTATTATCAAGTCCGTTGTAGATACGTGTATTTATATTACCTATCCCGCAGATATTCCAGGTCTCTGCTTCAAAATCAACAGCTGCAATAGTAGCGACAAGTCCCCTGCTTTTTTTAACATGTTCATGAACATAACGAAGCACTGCTACAGGATCATTTTCAGCGCATAGCTTAAAAGCCCTGACTGCCTGTTCTACTGCTTCGTGAGCATTTGCCCCGTGGCCTAATCCGTCTCCAACAAAAATTTGGAAACCTTTTCTGGTATATTTAATATGATATCCATCTCCGCACACGCGCTCACCGGGATAGTTTACGCTTAATGCCGAGATATCCAACCCTGTATTGGAATTTGGAATGCAAAGATCAGTTTTATCACAAATTTTAATATATTGAACAGTTCCCCATCCGCGCATTGAATAAATCTGAAAATCATTGCTTAATCTTTTAATAGCACCAATTCCCTGTCCCAATGTGCTCGAGGTAGAATAACCGTCCTTCATTATCTTGGTAATATTTTCAATACCAGTTCCTTTATCAAGACAATATATTTCTATCTCATTACAGCTTCCATTATGATGTGACCGATACAACAAGTCACCGCCTCCTGCATATTTAATAAGATTAGAAGTAAGTTCGGCAATTATAATATCGGTTTCAGCAGCTCTGTGCGGTTTGAATCCTAACTGAAGTGCTAAATTATGTATTTCTCTTTTGATGAACGCGACAAGGCTCCGATCATCAATTTTGTAAACGGAAAAAGTATTATCCATTTTTCCATTTTATTATAGTAACGGTTGTACCATTTCCTAATTCTGTTTGTATATCAAATTCATTCACCAGCCTTTTTGTGCCCGGCAGGCCAAGGCCTAAACTTTTTCCGGTGCTGTAGCCATCCTGCATGGCCAGAGAAATATCTTTTATGCCCGGTCCTTTATCAATAAAAGTTACGCGTACTCCAAGATCACGGCCGTTGCTTACAGATTCTATAATGACCTTTCCTCCTCCTCCATATTTGAGAAGATTACGGACAAGTTCGCTTGTAGCAGTAATCAATTTGGTTTGATTTAAAATACTCATTCCAATTTTTACGCCATACTCCTTTACGCGGTTGCGTAATGGAACTACATCCTGCTCTTTTACAATAAGCAGTTCTTCTTTATTCGTTGCTGTCGTCATACGTCTGCTCCTCGTTATCGCCATTGTACATTTTCGCGCGAAGCAAATCCATGCCTTTCTCAACATTTAAAGCACTAATAACACCGTTTAAAGATAATCCAAGTTCAACCAGTGTAATAGCAACCGCAGGCTGCATGCCCACCACTACTGTCTGTGCATCCATAATTTTTGACATAACGGCGATATTTCCCAAAATCCTTCCCATAAAGGAATCGATAATGGAAACTGCTGATATATCAATCAAAACGCCCTTTGAATTGTTCTTGTTTATAGTATTTATTAAATCAGATTCAAGATTTTCAGCCAATTGGTCATACAAATCAACCTGTATGGTAACCAGCAGAAAATCTCCCATCTTGAGTATTGGAATTCTTTCCATGTCAGTAATCTTAATTCGTTATTTTCTTTTCACAACCGTAAGCTGTAACATTTCAAAGGCCGTTTGAAGAGCGCTTGCAAGCGAAGCTTTTGTAATAATTCCAGTAAGATCTATTCCTAAATGCACCACAGTCTGTGCAATTTCAGGGCGAATACCGCTGATTATGCACTCTGCTCCCATTAATCTCGTTGCACTCACCGTTTTTATAAGATGCTGTGCTACCAGTGAATCTACCGCCGGCACACCTGAAATATCAAGTATGGCTATAGAACTGCCTGTATCTACAATTTGCTGCAAAAGATTTTCCATTACCACCTGTGTTCTGGAACTGTCAAGAGTTCCTATAATAGGAAGTGCCACAACACCATCCCAAACACGGATAACCGGTGTCGAAATCTCACTGATTTCGTCAATCTGTCTTGAAATGACATCTTCACGTCCTTTCATATACGATTCAAAAGTTAAGATTGTCATGTTATCCAGCAGCGTAGATAATTGTAAATTAGCGTTGTATAATTCTGCAGAATCAGATGCTGTTTCTGAAAGAATTTTAGAAGCTGCTTCTTTAAAAGCAATCAGATATTGTGCATTTTCGCGGGGAGAAAAACCACGTCTGCCTCTCGAACTTGAAATTCCGATTAACAGGTCATGAACTTTTTCGAATTCGTGTGATTCAGTATTTCCGTTTGAACGCTGTAAAGCATCTAGAAAAAGAGCGGCGAACTCCTTTGATTCTTCTTCTTCTGTTGTTCCATCAGTAGATCCGTTTGCTTGTAAAAGCTGAGACCATGTGGTCAATAATTTGTTTTGGTGCTCTTTCAAGCTTGCCAGGAGATTGTTCTGCATTTGTTGTGATATTTGGATATTCATGTA
>Ga0157369_10005458_pt1 | contig 14782 bp, 17 predicted proteins | sample C25metaG_FD_113461 | JGI IMG/M metagenome (GOLD analysis project Ga0157369, IMG submission 113461) | Corn rhizosphere microbial communities from Kellogg Biological Station, Michigan, USA - C2-5 metaG | ecosystem: Host-associated > Plants > Roots > Rhizosphere > Soil | place: USA: Michigan...
CGAGCTGCTCGCGAAACCGCTCGAGCTTCTCGACATTGCTGCCGGAGACTGCGAGCCGCGCCCCCCGCCCCGCCAGCGCGTTGGCAATGGCGCTCCCGAGCCCGCCAGAAGCCCCGGTCACCAGGGCCGTCATTCCCGAAAGGTCAAACATGCTTTCGTCACTCCCGCGAAAGCGGGAGTCCGCTTTCTTCTTCAAACTCGTGCCGCCGCGAGGCAGCGGGATCCCCGTTAGAATTCCTTCGCCAGCGCTTCGACGTCCTCGATCGTGACGACGCTTACTACCCGTGCGTCCGGAACGGTGCGCTTGACCATGCCGCCAAGCACCTTGCCGCCAACCTCGATGAACTCATTGACGCCCACATCGAACATGTTCGCGACGCTCTCGCGCCAACGGACCATGCCGGTGACCTGCTCAACCAGTTGATGGCGGATCGCGTCGGGGTCTGTAACTGGTTGTGCAGTCACGTTGGCGAAGAGGGGCACCGCAGGCGCCTGAACCACGACGTAGCCGAGCGCATCGGCCATCGCCTCGGCCGCGGGCTGCATCAGCGAGCAATGGAAGGGCGCCGAAACCGGTAGCGGGATGGCCCTCTTCGCACCCATGTCCTTGGCAAGCTGCACGGCGCGATCGATCGCACCCTTGGCGCCGGAAATGACCACCTGGCTCGGGTCATTGTCGTTGGCGACCGTGCAGACCTCACCCTCGGCGGCGGCGTCGGCAATGCTCCGCGCCAGCGCGAGGTCGGCGCCGAGCAGCGCTGCCATGGCGCCCTCACCCACCGGCACCGCTTCCTGCATCGCCTGGCCGCGTAGGCGCAGCAGCTTGGCGGTGGTGGCAAGGTCGAACGAGCCTGCCGCGCAAAGCGCCGAATACTCGCCGAGGCTGTGACCCGCGACGAAGTTCGCGACGTCGGCAACGCGAACTCCCATTGTCCGCAAGACCGCGATCGAATGCGCCATGATCGCCGGCTGGGCGTTCTCGGTAAGCCGTAATTCCTCGTCCGGCCCTTCGCGCATCAGCCGGGAAAGCTTCTGGCCGAGCGCTTCGTTCACTTCCTCGAACACGTCGCGCGCCGTCCGGCTGGCATCGGCGAGGGCAGCACCCATGCCGACCGCCTGGCTGCCCTGCCCCGGAAAAATGAACGCGCGCATTCCGCTTCCTGCTCGTCGGCCCGATGAAAGGCGGCGGCCTAGGCAAAGCAGGCGCGATTGCCAAGCACTGCGTTTCATGGGACGCGGCATTCGTGACCATCGTCCGCGACCATAAACTCGGCGTCTGGATGACCGGCGGCCTGGTCGTCGGCTCGATGATCGGATCGGGCATATTCATGCTTCCGGTCAGTCTTGCGCCTCTCGGCATGAACGCGATCGCGGGGTGGGTCATCAGCATCTTGGGCGCACTCGCCATTGCCTTTGCCCTGGCCAGTCTGGGGCGCTCGGGCCCCGGCGGAATCCATGCCTACATCGAGCGCGCGTTCGGACCGACGGCGGCATTCCTGGTCACCTGGGCCTTCTGGATCTCCAACATCGCGGCCCAGGCGGGGTTGGCGATTGCCACGGCTTCGGCCTTGTCGCGCCTCGTTCCGTCGGCCGGCGGAGCGTCCGGGATCGTGGCGGTGGGAGTGGGCTCGGTCGTGGCTCTGACCCTGGTCAATCTGCGCGGCGTCCGCACGTCCGGCGGCTTGTCGCTGATCACCGTCGCGATCAAGATTCTCCCGCTGTTGGCGGTGGTGGTCATTCTCCTGATGCACAAGACTTTGGGGAAATCGTTCGTGCCGATTTCTGGTAGCCCCCTCACGCCCGCCAATCTTGCAACTGCAACCGCGCTGACTCTGTTTGCCTTAACCGGCTTTGAAAATGCGACGGCGCCTGTCGACAAGGTTCGCGATCCGGCGCGAACCGTCCCTCGCGCGATCCTCGGCGGGGCGGCCTTTGTCGGCCTGATCTATCTTGCGTCGAGTAGCGGCGTGATGCTCCTTCTGCCTGCCGACAAGATTGCCGCATCACCCGCGCCATACGCCGACGTAATCGCCGTGCAGTGGGGCGAGAAGGCCGCGCTTCTGGCGGCGCTGACGATCGCCATCAGCGCCTTCGGCGGGCTCAACAGCATGATCTTTGCGACCGGCGAGCTTGGCTACGCGATGGGCCTCCGCGGCGACCTCCCCCCGATCATGGCGCGCACCGGCCACGACAATATCCCCGTCGGCGCCCATGTGGTCGGCGGCACGCTGACGGTCCTGCTGATCCTCGCCAATGCGAGCAAGGCTACGGCAAGCCTCTTCACCTTCGTGATCCTGCTGTCGACCGCAGCGATCCTTTTCGTTTACATGCTCGGTGCGTTCGCCGCGTGGAAGGCACAAGAAGCCGCGGCGGCAAGCCGCGCAATCCTGGTCATCGCGCTGCTGTTCATCGCCTTCGCCTTCTACGGCGCGGGACTGGAAGCGGACTTGTGGTCGCTCGTCCTCCTCGTGAGCGGGCTTGCCATCCGCTTCATCCTGCGTTTGAGAGCCGGCTCCAACCCGGTGGCGGCGAAGAGTCCAGCCGCGCCTCTGGAATGAGCTTCCTCAGCCTTCGCGCGAAGCTCCTTAGACAAACCTCGCTCTTCGCTAGTGGCCCCGCCTTATAGCTCGGTGACTGCATCCCCAGTTGCACGCGCGTGATCAGCTCGGTGTCTTCGGCATTCACGCGCCGATTGATGCGCCAATTGAGATGCCGCGCGACTTTCATCTCCCGCCGATCGTCGGGAAGCGCATAGCTGATCTCGCGGATCACGGTCTCGGTCGCGCTCACGGGGAGGAACTGCATGAAATCCACCTGATCGGGGTAGATGTCGAAAGCGACATTGGGAAAAAGCTTGTAGTAGAGCCACTTGCGCTGGTGTGTCGGCGGCAGGCGTTCGACGGCCGGCAAGTAGCGCTGGTACGCGCGCTCCGACGGATTGGCGGATTCCTCCTCGACCAGATCGCCTTCCATTCGGTCGACATGCGCCTTCGCCTCGATCCAATAGTTGCGCCCGAACAGCCGCGTCAATCCCGGGTGGCCGACCGCGATATGGAGATGGTCGGAGTAATTGTCGGCGATCGTCTTCCAGTTGAGCGGCCGCGGCCGAAGAGTCACGCGGCCTAGAACCCGCAAATCCTCGAAGCGATAGGGCGCGATCTCGGCCTCATAGGGCGCCATCATCTCGGCGACGGGCGGCGCGCCGGGCTCCAGAGCAACGAACAGGAACCCGTGCCACTGTTCGAGCGCGACCGGCAAAAGACCCAGAGCTTCCGGCCGCAATCCTGGATATTCGCCGCGGTGCGGGACGCCGACGAGCCGGCCATCGCGGCCATAGCTCCACGCATGATAGGGACAGGTCAGCACCTTTGCACAGCCGCCGTTTCCATCGACCAGCCGCGAGCCACGATGGCGGCATACGTTGGCAAAGGCCCGAACGGCGCCGTCGTCCCCGCGGATGACGATCACGCTTTCGCCGAGATACTCGAGAGTCCGCCAGTCACCCGGCTCGCGGATCTCGCTTTCATGGCAAACGACCTGGGGCGCGGCCCGCAAAAACGCTGCTTTCTCCGCCTCGAGGAATTCGGGATCGAAATAGAGCCAGCCCGGCAGGCTCATGCCGTCGAGCGGATCAGGTCTTGGCTGCACCGACTTCAACTGCGTGGCCATGGCCCGCCCCTGCCATGAGACGGGCCACGGCCGCAATGCGTCAGAGTTCTACCTCGCTTAGTATCCGCCGCCGTGCCGCGGGAACTGCGCGTGGATAATCGTTCCCGAGGGCAGCTGGCACTGGCCAATTCCACCGCCCGCCATGCCAGAGCTTGGGCTCATGAGCGTGAAATGGCAGCGCATGAACCCGCCCGGACCCTGTAGGTTGGCGAGAACCTGGCCGCTGTAGTGGATGATGGTCTCCTCATCGGGACCCCACGGCCCCCAGCCGCCCCAGCCCCGGCCGAAACGGCCGAACGGGCGGTGCCAGCCGAAGCCCCCGCCCCATCCGTACCATAAAGAGCCATAGTCGCTGACGCGGCTCTCCTGAGTGATCTGGAACATCGGTCCCTGGAACACCTGACCGTTGCTGAGCTGCGCAACCATCGTGCCGCGCGTCCCGCCGGTTTCGGTCCAGGTGAAATTGGCGCCGAGGTTCCCGTTGGCCGTGGCGCCGGTGCCGATGCCGGTAGTTGTACAGCCAGCGGCGGCGATCGCTAAAAGCGACGCCGCTGCGGTTCTGAACGAAAATGCAGTCATGTTGTCGCTCCTTTCCAAATGTAGAACGGAGAAGTTGGGCGGCGGGTCCCTCGGTTGTTGGGAACCGGTGGGACTCGCTCGGGCAGAGATTACGCCACAGCAACATTCCCGCTGATGAACGAAACGGTGCGAAGCTTGCCTTTCCTGTCGCGTTTCGCCATAGGCGCGCAACTCGCGCACGGCCCCACCGCTGCGCCTGCAATCTTGAACGACAGCCGGAGGGGCGTCGCACTGGGCGGCGTCAGCGATCGGCCAAAAGAGAGACTATAAACATGCCGCTCTACGAGCATGTTTTCCTTGCGCGCCAGGACCTGGCTCAGGCCCAGGTGGATGCGCTCGCGGAAAACGCTACCAAGATCATCGAAGACAATGGCGGGAAGGTCGTGAAGGCCGAGACCTGGGGCCTGCGTTCGCTCGCCTACCGCATCGCCAAGAACCGCAAGGCTCATTATGTTGCTCTCGATCTCGATGCCCCGGCGGCGGCGATCGCCGAGCTTGAGCGCCAGTCGAACATCAACGAGGACGTGATCCGCTTCCTGACCATCCGCGTCGACGAGCTCGAGAAGGGTCCATCCGCGATGATGCGCCGAGGCGACAAGGATCGTGAGCGCCGTCCCGAGCGCGGCGATCGCGACGACCGCCCGAGCTTCCGCCCTCGTGAAGAGGAGGTCGAATAATGGCCCGGGCCTTTTTCCGCCGCCGCAAATCCTGCCCTTTCTCGGGCAAGGACGCGCCGAAGATCGATTACAGGGACGTTCGACTGCTCCAGGGCTTCGTCTCGGAGCGCGGCAAGATCGTCCCTTCGCGGATCACCGCCGTCTCGTCCAAGAAGCAGCGTGAGCTGGCCCGCGCGATCAAGCGCGCCCGCCACATCGGGCTGCTTCCCTACATCGTGAAGTAAGGAGAACGACCCATGGAAGTGATCCTGCTTGAGCGTGTCGAGAAGCTCGGCGCCATCGGCGATGTGGTGAAGGTCAAGGACGGCTTCGCGCGCAACTATCTGCTGCCGCGCAAGAAGGCGCTCCGCGCCAATGAGTCGAACCGCAAGGTGTTCGAGGCCAACCGCGCGCGCATCGAGGAAGAGAATGCCAACCGGCGCGGCGATGCCGCGAAGGCCTCGAAAGGGGTGGAAGGCAAGAGCGTCCAGCTGATCCGCCAGGCGTCCAACACCGGCCAGCTCTACGGCTCGGTCAGCGCCCGCGACATCGCCGAGGCGCTGGACGGCGTGGGCGCCAAGGTCGTCAAGAGCCAGGTCGTGCTCGACCGTCCGATCAAGGCGATCGGCCTGCACGAGGTGAAGATCGCGCTTCACCCCGAGGTGGTGGTGGTGGTGAAGGTCAACGTCGCCCGATCGCCTGAAGAAGCTGACCTGCAGGCGCAGGGCGTCGATATCATGGAGCAGATGTTCGAGCGCGACACAGCGGCATTCACCGAAGAGTTCGAGCCTGGGCTTGAGCCCGGCGTGACCGCTGAAGCGCCGAGCGAAGCTCCCGCCGCGGAGGCTTCGGCCTCGGAGGGCGAAGGCGAGCCCTAAGCCCCCGCCGACCACCGCACCGGCCGCAGGGACTAAGCGATGCTGTAATAAGCGGCGACACGGTCAAGCGCGAACGTCAGGACCAGCTTCCCCGCGCGCGCGGGCCATCCAAGCGCCGTTTCCGCGTCGCGCATTCCCTCGCCGGCACAAACGACCCGCCAGAGAATGTCGGCTAGGCCCGGCCCGGCACAAGCGATGGCGGCCTCGAACCGGCGCTTGGCGTCGATCTGCGCGCCAGTGAGGTCCGGACCCACGGCGGATCCTCCTCGTCCGCGCGCGACCGGCGCGGCGTCCCAGGTCATGGTCACCCGCGGAGCTAGCTCAGCGCGTTCCCAATCGGATCGCAACCGCTCTCCCGCATCGAACTGACGTTGGTTGACGAGACCGCGAACGAACAACCAACCGAGCGGAGACTCGGTCAGGTTTACGGTCACGGAGCGCCTGGACCCACCCCGCTGCCCCACGACTTCGTGGTCGAGCGATCGTTCGGTGAGGAGACGAGACTGGACTGGTCGAGGCATCACTTCTCCCTTGATTCGATTCGAGGCCACTTGGCACAACGGCGAAACTGTAGGACAGAGAGAAAACCGTTCTGGTTCAATTTGAGGTAAAGGGATGATCACGCGCATCAGGGAAGTGAGACGCGCGCGGGGGATGACGCTGGATGATGTGGCTCGACGATGTCAGCCGCAGACGACCCCGCAAACGATCGGCCGGCTTGAAACTGGCACTCGGACCGTCTCGGTCGGCTGGCTCAATCGGATCGCGAAAGCGCTCGGAGTGGAGGCACAGGATCTGGTTGAAGGCGACGACAGCGCCGAGCTGAAGGTCGCAGCGGTCCTGGGGCCGGGGGGAGCAACCGCGCCGCGCAAATCCGCGATCGTCGTCCCTCCCCGGGTCGGGGACGGCCAAATTGCTGTTCTCGTGGCCTGCAGTCTTGGCGATTATCGCGCCGCTGACGAACTGTGGTGCGAAACGCTACCGCCCGACGCCTACAGCCGCGCGCTCAACCGCGATGTCCTCGTGCCGCGTCCCGCCGGACGCTTTCTCTTCGGCCGGCTGATCAACCGGGATGGAGAGAAACTGCAAATCCTTCCATTGGATCCCGGCGGGCGCCAGCAGGTCGTCGCCAATCCGCCGTGGCTCGCGGTCGTCGTCAGGCTCGTGCGGACTCTCTAGGTATGAGGCGTTCTTGCCGCGATTGCCCCCGCGTGCGAGTGGGACGAATGGGCGGTTAGCTCAGCTGGTAGAGCATCTCGTTTACACCGAGAGGGTCGGCGGTTCGAACCCGTCACCGCCCACCAACTAGAGGGTCGATCGCGAAGCGTGCAGTCTAGATCAACTCGCCGACGATCTTGAAGGTCGAATCGACTTCGTCCGCGTCAATCTCGACCGTCATGTCCGGATTGAACTGCCGCAGTTCAAATGTTTTCGTCGTTCGCCGCACAAGATGCATGATCAGAACCTGTTCGGCGCCATTGTGGCTCTCAGCCGTAGGGAAGCGAAGCCGTGCCAAGATCTCATCGCCAATCGCGACTGGCGAACGGGGAGATACGGCGACGCGCGAGCCGGGACGGAAGCGAGGCGACATCGAATCGCCGACAATCGTAAAGGCAAATGCCTCGGAATCGCCGGCGAGGCTTGAGGGGCGGGGCAATTGGTCAAGCACCTCTCGAGGCCGAAGCTCCGTAAGCTCCACTCGACTGCCCGGTTTTCGCCATTCTCCGAGGAGGCTGGAGGCAATAAGTGGCAGTGGACGCAATGGAGCGGGCCTCCACGCGTGGCGTGTGTCGCCGATATGGCCCGCAGCGGCACCTGCCCCCGACTGCCGCGGCTCAGGACCTACGCGGAGCGCTTCGAACTCGGCGAGCGACGACCCCGCTACTGAAAGCAACTTCTCAAGTGTTCGCCGCGATGGATTTCCGTGTCTGCGCATGTCGGCCCAAACGGTGCGGCTCACGCCGGCCTTCACGGCCCACGCATTTGGCGACAAATCTTCGGGCCTGAAGCGCATGAGGTCGCGGTAAATCTGGGATTCGCCGACTATCGACACGGAAGTGAATATCCCGTTCGAAACGACTTACAGCAACGTTAGACATTTCGGACGTTTTTACCTTGACAAGACGTCAGATTATTCTAACGACATCGCTGAATGTTCGACGATAGGCTAGATGAACGCAACTTGCCCGACCTCGGCAAAATAAGCGCGCAGGGCGTGGCTCGTTTCTGGAGCAAGCTCGACGAAGACGCGGCGACCGTCATGGGGGTCCGAACGACGAGTGAAGAGCTCCTGGCTGACCATCGTCTTGAGCCATCGCAGTGCAGTGGTGGCGGGCACCGCCGCGGCAATGCAAAGGCTGGACACGGGAACCCGCAGCTGGGCGATCTCGGCCTGCAGCAGATCGAGGAGCATGTCCCATGCTGGATCGGCAAACAGTTGCTCGGGGAAATAGCGGGCGCGCAACCGGCGCGCGCGAATGACCTTGCGAACCGTTTCTATCGAAAGCGGCGGCGCCTCGGTGACTCGTAGCCGCTCGGGCAGTCGCTGCGGCGCTACAGGATCCGTGGAAAGACGGGCGAGAGTCGAAGCGATCCGGCTGACTTCTTCGCTGAGCTGGCGCAACCGTTCAGCATTCCGATCGCGGTCGACATCGCGGACCGTAGACGCACTCCGATGCTGCGCGGTCGCGATCGCCAGCGCGCCAAGGCGCTCCGCCTCATCGGCGTCGACGATCAGTTCGACCTCTCCCTCAACTTGGGCAGCGACCGCGTCGAGTATCGCGCTTTTGGTCGAGACCACAGCGGCGTAACGACCGTCGGCAACATCGCGGCTGATTCGGGTGAGCAACTCGTCCATTGCCCCCCCGCCGTCATGGTCGAGCTCGATCCACACCGCCGCCGCCCGCCCCTGCAGGTCGAGCCGTCCGCCGGCCAGCTCAATCGACATTGTGTCGCCTACGCGAAAGCCTCCTGCTTCGATCGCCGGCATCGCAGTCGCAATGGCTTCACTGCTGGTAGCGGCAACCAGGACGGGTGCGTCGCCGAAACAGGTTGAACTGGATGCAACGGTCGGAAAAGCGTCCATAAAGGATGCCCCTATGAGAAGATCAGGACCGAGCCCCCCATTGATAACGCGCATTCCGGACGAAAGTCAGGTCATTTTCGCCTCCATAACGGAGGAAGCAGTAGATGGCCGGTTAACAGCTTGTTAAACGGCCGGAGGGGGGACAATCGTGCTGGATATTCCGATCGAAAGCCTGCCATCCGAGCGCGCTCGCTGGCTCGGGGAATTGTCCGCCGCGCTCAATCGCGCAGCAGAGCTCTTGCCGGAGCTCATCCTGTCCAGCCACGACCGGACGGAAGCAATAGAAGTTTATGCACGGATCGAAGCAGTTCGATCCGAAATTCATTCGCTGCACGCCTGCGAGTCGACGCAGTGCGGGACTGAATTCAGTTCAAAATGGAGACAGTTCCAACCGCACATTATCGATGGATTCTGCTGCTAGGCGCCCTCGGACGTGTCCCCACGGCCTGCGAAGGGATCCAGATAGCGGTCAAGCCGCGGTGGCTTCCATCCCGAAGTGGCGACGAAAGCGCGGTTCAGGAATGCGCGCTTGCCGTAGCGCAGCGCTGATCCATCGGGCGCGTCGACCAAGCCTCCGGCGGCGAGGAGCAGCGCATGGCCCGCCGCAGTATCCCACTCGCTAGTCGGGGAGGCGCGGGGATAGATGTCTGCTTTTCCCTCCGCGACGATGCAGAATTTAAGCGACGATCCAACCGCAACATAGTCGCTGCTGCCGACGGCTTGGTCCAGATAGTCGATGGTCGCTTGATCGAGGTGGGATTTGGAAGCGACCGCAGTCAGCTGATCGCCGGGCTGCCGCGTTCGGATCTCGCATCGGCCAGCCTCGTCGTCGACCCAGGCGGCCTTTCCCACGCAGCCGCCATGCAGCCTCTGAGTTGCTGGAGCGAAGACCACCCCCAATCTGGGCACGCCGTCCTCGATCAGTCCGATGTTGACCGTATACTCATCGCCGCCCCGAACGAATTCCTTGGTCCCATCGAGCGGGTCGACGAGGAAGAAAGTCTGGTCGTGTGCCGGGATGCGACCGGCGGCGACTTCCTCCTCGGCGATCACGGGAATGTCCGGGGCAGCCCGGGCCAGTGCCGCGAGGATGATCAGTTCGGCCGCCCTGTCCGCGTCCGTGACGGGCGAGGAATCCCGCTTCGCCTCCACCTCGAAGCCCCGCCTGACGATCTCCAGGATCGCCTCCCCTGCTTCACGCGCCGCTTCCGCTAGATCGTCGAGCAGACGAAGGTAATCGATCATCAGCGCGGGGCCATCCGGATTCCGCCATCCAGCCGTACCGCCGCCGCGTTCATGTAAGAATTTTCAATCATGAAGCAGGCCAGCCGCGCGTATTCCTCCGCCTGGCCGAGCCGTTTTGGAAAGGGAACCTGAGCGCCCAACGCGTCCTGCACATTGGGAGGCATCATCGCGACCATCGGCGTCTTGAAGATGCCGGGCAGGATCGTGTTCACCCGGATGCCCTCGTTCATCAGGTCGCGCGCGATTGGCAGCGCCATCGCCTGCACGCCGCCCTTGGATGCGGAATAGGCCGCCTGCCCAATCTGACCGTCCTCGGCAGCCACCGAAGCGGTATTGATGATCACCCCCTTTTCCCCATCGTCTCCGAGGGCTTCGAGTTGAACCATGCCGTAAGCCGAATGAGCAACGCAGCGGAAGGTGCCGATCAGGTTGATCTGAATGGCCAGTTCGAACTGCTGGATCGGGTAGAGCCTGGGCAGTTTGGTTTCCTTGTCTCTCGAGACGGTCTTCGCGGCATTGGCAACGCCGGCGCAGCAAACCAGCACACGTTCCTGCCCATTAGCGGCGCGGGCTTTGTCGAACGCATCTTTGACCTTTCCGTCAGAAGTGACGTCGACTTCGCAAAAAACGCCCGCAATCTCGCGAGCGATTTGCTCGCCGCGCATGGCATCGCGATCAAACAGGGCTACCTTGGCACCACGTCTAGCCAGCTCCCGCGCCGTCGCCTCACCCAAACCCGACGCCGCGCCAGTTACGACTGCCGGCACTCCGTTGACGTCCATTCTTGCTCCCTCAGGCGGTTTCGCCCGCTATGCGCTGAACGGCGCGGAAGACAAGACCGGCGACCCAGACGGAAGGAACCAGAACCTTGCCGGGACATGCTGATGCGTCGACCGGGCCGCGTCGACGAGCGTCTGGAATAGAGGGTGTGGAGACGGCATGAACCTGGTAGTGCTGCTTCTCCCGTTCCGACGAAGTGACCGAAAAACCGCTTCGCCGGCGCATTGGGGTTTGTAGGTGGTGCGATCCTGCTCGATGTGTTGACTGCCCGCGGCTTCAATCGGGAGACCGGGCGAACCTTCCCGGCACGGGACGATTCGCGACCGCATAGATAGCAGAACAATTCATCGCGAATGCATATTGGACTGCGTACGATTCAGTATAGATTCTCGAGAGTGTTCGTTTGACCGGGGGCTTGGCGGTGGGTTTGAAGATTCGCAAACTAGCGTTGCTCGGTTCGGCCGTCGGCGGATTGCTCGCCGCCTCAGCAGGACAATGCCAGGTTGGCGCGACAATTCCGGCGACGCCAGCCAGCGCGAGCATTTCAGCCGACGTCGCATCGCTTTATCAAAGCTATGGCGGGCTACAAATCTGGTTCCGCAATGGCATGGACACCGCTGCAACCCATCAGTTGGTCGCAATCCTGCAGCGCGCTCCGTTTGATGGCTTTCCGGAGGGGCCCGCGCTCGCGGCTCAAGTGCAGACGGCTGTTTCGCGGGCGGCCTCAGATCCCGGTGCCAAGGCAGCGGCGGAACAAACTCTGTCAGCGGCATGGGTGAGCTATGTCCAGGCGCTGAAGCGTCAGACCACGGGCATGATCTACGCTTATCCGGTGCTCAAGCCTCAGGGCACCCGCGCGAGTGACATTCTTCTGACCGCAGCCGCGGCTCCGTCACTCGACCAATATCTGACAGCGACATCCGCGCTCAATCCGGTCTATGGCGAGCTTCGCGATACGGCGTGGGCCGAAGCGCAGGCGAGCGGCGATATGACTCCCGATCCGCGGCTCCTCGCTAATCTCGATCGGGCGCGGTCAATTCCGGCAAAGGGCCGGTTTCTATTGGTCGATGCCGGCAGCCAACTCCTCACCCTGTACGAGGACGGGAAGCCGGTCGATTCAATGAAGGTCATCGTCGGAACCGACCAGCTTCCGACGCCGATGATCTCGAGCATCATGTATTACGTGACCTACAACCCTTACTGGCATGCGCCCGATCACCTCGTCCGCAAGACCATCGCGCCGACCGTGCTGAAACAGGGGCTCGGCTATTTGAAATCGCATGGCTACCACGTTATCGACGAATGGAGCGAGAACCCGAAGGTGCTCGACCCGTCGACAATTGACTGGAAGGCGGCGGCCGCTGGGAAGCTGCATCTTCTCATCCAGCAGGACCCTGGGCCGCTCAATTCGATGGGCAGGCTCAAGTTTCCATTCCCGAACCCGGAAGACATCTACCTTCACGACACCCCCAACAAGGCCTTGTTTGCGAAGGATGTGCGCTTCCTCAGCAACGGATGCGTGCGTGTCGAGGATGCAAATCGCCTCGGTCGTTGGCTCCTAGGCCACGATCCGGAAGCCCCGAGCGGGGATCCCGAGCTTCGGGTGCAAATTCCGAAAGGCGTTCCTATCGTCCTCACGTACCTCACCGCGCATGTGGAGGACGGGAAGGTCACCTATGTCCCGGACATTTATGGCTGGGATACAGCACCGCCGACGCAGTTCGTCGCGAGCAACTGACGAACGGCGGGCTCGCTCCGTTCCAAACCGACCGTCAGCCGCTCCACACGCACAAAAAAGAACCGGCCCGGGGCGATCTGCCCAGGCCGGTCTATTTTTTTCAGTAGCGCTTAACCGCGCTCTGGCGCCGGTGCAGGCGGCGGAGGCGGAGGCGGCGGAGCCGGACAGGTGTCCGTAGCCGGGATCACCGAACCGTCCGGGCAGGTCTGCGTCGCCGGAGGCGGCGGCGGAGGCGGCGGAGGCGGCGGAGGCGGAGGCGGAGGTGGCGGAGGCGGTGGCGGCGTATAGAAATTGTAGATCAGGCTCGCCAGCAGGCTGTGCGAATGCCACCGGCCCTCGACCGAATAGCTGATGTTCGTCGTGCCGCCGAAGTGCAGGCGCGCCGTGTTGAAGAAACGGTACTTCAGGCCGACATCGATATTGTTACTTATCGGGAAGCGAACGCCGGCAATGAGCTGCCACGCAAATGCTTCGTGGCTGTCATTGAGGCGGAAGCTGGTAAGAGGCGGATTGGGGAGCGGCGAGCCGGGCGTGCCGAATCTCGAGTCCGTGACGGCTGTGTCGTACTTGACGCTGGCGATGCCGGCACCGCCGCCGAGGTAGCCCGATGGACCCTCGTCACCACCGAAATCAACGAGGCCGTTGATCATCCCCGAAAGGGTGGTCACATGGCCGTCTGCATCGAAGAAGCCGCCGAGCTGCTCGTTCTGCAGCTGCTGCGCGAAGCCGATCTCGCGAATGCCGGCATGCTTATAGGCAAGTTCCGCTTCGGCGCGGAACGGACCAAAATCATAACCGCCAAGGAGGTCGACATCGTATCCGACATGTTGACGGAAATCGACGCCCTTAGATACATCTAGCGTGTTCGAGCGGAAATCGGTCTGGAAATGTTCAGTGACCATCGGCCCGACTTCGAGCCCGACGTAGGGCGAATTGTCGCGAGCGACTGCTGGCGTAGCGAGCGCCGTCGACGCGAGCGCCATCGCAATGGACAGCTTGCGCATAGTAATCCCCTTCCAACTGCGTTCGAGTTGAACCGCTCAAACACATTATGGAACCGCTGGTTGCCGCGCAAGCGGGGGTTTGCCGCGCTCTGTTGCCAAAAAGCCGCAGTCGATTTGGCGTCCGGTGGTTAAATACTTGCAACACATGTGTTTTATTATATCGCGATGAGCCCGTGCTGACGCATGGCCGTAAGGATTAAATCTACCGCTGCCCGGGCTTCCTCATCGATCATCGAGCCGCCGGCCGGATCGGCGATTGCCGCCGCTTGGGCTCCGATCACCTGCTGTCCCCCGATAACCAGGCTCGACGCGCGAACCATTCCGATCTCCCACGTGCCGGACCGGAAGTTTGCCCATTGGTCAGCGGACTTCACGTACAGGGACATTCCCTCAACCGGCGCTGTAAGGCGCCAGCCGCCGCTCGTATAGGCCGCCACGAACAAAGGCTTCCCAGCCCAGTCACCGGTGGGCGCGTTGCCCAGAATATAGCAGCTTCCGATCGCCGGAGAGCTTGGCGGATCCTGTTGCGGCCCGTCTTCCACCGCGCCGGCGACCAATGTGTCGAGCGTCTGAAGTGCCTCATTGTGGGTGAACTCCTTCTGCGCCTGCCCGGCGCTAAGGAAAGGCAACCCAAGGCGAGCCGTCCCGCTCATGGCAATCTCCTAGGAAAGGTTGATGTTGAGCTGACAGGGCCGCGACGAGGCGAAGTCGCCGATCTGCCTCACCTCGATCGCGATCTCGCCCGCGCCAAGCGTCGCCACGTCGGCCGCGGAGACCGCCAGGCTGGGCTGTCCCACCGAATAGTCGAGATCGCTTCCGGCACCCGTCAAAACGACGCGATATTGCTCGCTCGTCTCGCCTAACGGCGCGTCAATTCCGTCAACCCAGATGAAACCCAGCCGGCTACGCCTGGTCCATGACAGATGAAGGTCTCCAGCCACCTCGACCTCAACCGCAAGGTCGACGGGTGCGGGAGGACGCTGGCTTTCGCCGCCGAACACAATCGAAACGCCTTGACCGGATGTCGCGCTGGCATCGATCGTGGTACCAACGCTCCAGATCGGCAGCGTCAAAGGCTGCACGGTTCCGGGGCTCAGCAAGCAGAAGGTTTCGCCTGCGGCATGACCCGAACAGGCCCATTCCGTTCC
>Ga0157369_10005460_pt1 | contig 14776 bp, 13 predicted proteins | sample C25metaG_FD_113461 | JGI IMG/M metagenome (GOLD analysis project Ga0157369, IMG submission 113461) | Corn rhizosphere microbial communities from Kellogg Biological Station, Michigan, USA - C2-5 metaG | ecosystem: Host-associated > Plants > Roots > Rhizosphere > Soil | place: USA: Michigan...
CGGGCCGGCCTCGATCGCCACCAGCAGGTGCTGCTGCACACCGGGGACGCCACGACCGGCGGCAACAACACCGACACCATCATGGTGCTGCACGTCTCGCCGGGCCGGCACCTGGTCACAGCCATGTCGCTCCCGCGTGACCTGATGGTGCCCCGCTACCAGTGCGACGCCGGCGGGGGCCACCCGGGCCAGCAGGCCAGCCCGGGCTCCTACGAGCGGATCAACTCGCTGCTGGCGATCGGCGGCCCGCAGTGCCTGTGGAAGACCGTCGAGCAGGTGACCGGCATCCACCTCGACCACTTCATCGAGGTCGGCCTGGGCGGGTTCGTGAACGTGATCAACGACCTGGGCGGCGTTAACGTGTGCGCGCCGTTCAACGTCAACAACACGGTCTCCGGCCTGGTCCTGCCCGCCGGTGAGCACCACATCGACGGGGTCACGGCGCTGGCGTTCTGGCGGACCCGGGAGAACATCGGCGAGGGGTCGGACCTGCAGCGGATCCAGCGTGACCAGTTCATGTCCGCGCAGGTGGTCAAGGGGATCTTGGCCACCGGGCTGCTCGGCGACCCGATCAAGCTGTTCCGGGTGCTCAGCGACCTGGCGCCGAACCTCACGATCGACTCCGGCATGAGCGTGACCGACCTGCTGCACCTGGGGCAGAGCCTGCACGGGCTAGACAGCAAGGACGTCCAGTTCGTGACGACCCCGGTGGGGGCCTGGCCGTACGACCCGAACGCGGTCGGGCTGGCCCAGCCGACCGCGGACGCGATGTTCGCCGCGATCGCGCATGACGTGACGCTGCCGAAGGGCGCCAAGGGCGGCGCGAGGGTGAGCGCTGGCCCGTCGGGGGCGTCGGGGGCGTCGGGGGCGGCGACTCCGTCGGCGAGCGTGACCCGGGGCGGGGCGCCCGCCTTGTCCGCCGGGAGCCGGAAGCTGGCGGCGGACGCGACCCCGTCGGCGACCGCGGGCACCGCGGCCACCCCGACCGCGGGCGCTACCGCGGGCGCGGGCGCCTCGCCGTCGCCCGCGGATTCCGCCAGCGGCATCAGGTCGCTGGCGGCCAGCAACGGTGGCATCAACGCCGCGGCGGCCTGCAGCAGTGACGCCGCCGCCTTCGCCGGCCCGAACAGCCCCGCCTACCCCTGATAACAGCAAGGGGCGCGGGGGCGCGGGGGCGCGGAGGCGCGGAGGCGGGGGGGAGCGCAGGGCGGCGAGGCGGAGGCGGGGCGTTACCAGGAGGGCTCAGCGGCGGCGTCGGCGACTGCTTCGGGGAGGCGGCGCATCGCGGTGATCCGGCGCTCGGCGAGCTTGGCCGGGTGCCCGGTGAGGTCGCGGTCGACCCAGACCGAGCGCAGGCCCATCCGCGCGGCCGGCAAGATGTCGTGCACCCAGCTGTTGGCGACGTGGATCCACGACGACGGCGTCGCCCCGGTCAGGTCGGCGAACCGGCGGAAGTGCGCGAGGTCGGGCTTGTACCCGCGCACCTGCTCGGCGGTCACCACCACGTCGATCGGCACCGGAAGCCGGGGCGCGGTCGTGGCGAACAGGTCATCGTCGCAGTTGGTCAAGACCGCCAGCCTCCACCCGGCCCCGGCCAGGGCCGAAAGCGCGGGGCCGGCGTCCGCGAAGACCGGCATGTCCGGCCAGGCTTTCACGAAGGCCGATTCCGCGCTGCCCCGCAGCCGGATGCCGGTCCGCTCGCCGGCCATCCGCAGTCCCGCCGTGAGGATCTCCCGGTACGGCAGCCACTCCGGCCCGGCCTCCAAAATCAGTTCCGCCTGATGATAAGCGGATATCAGCCGCCCGCTGTTCGGGCCGGCCACCGGTTCGAGCGCGGACTGCATGCAAGCATTCCAGTCCGCGAGCGTGCCATAGCAGTCGAAGGTGACCCACCTGTCGTCGGCCATCGCTACCTCCCGCGAGAACCTTCGGAGCAAACCTCCTCATTAGCGTGCATCTACGGTAACTGTTGTTAACTCACTCTGCTCCCCGCGCGGCCATACAACAGGCCGCACTAAATCCCTGGCGTACCTTTGATGGTTTTCTGCCTCATCCGCCACGCGGCGATGGAAAGTCCGCGAGATCATAGGGGGAGAGGACAACGAGGAGGCGCGTCAATCATGGCCGATGACGAGTTCACCTACGCCACTGGCTTCGGCAACGAGTTCGCGACGGAGGCGGTGGACGGCGCGCTGCCCGCCGGCCGGAACTCGCCGCAGCGCGCACCGCTGGGGCTGTACGCCGAGCAGATCAGCGGGACCGCGTTCACCCAGCCGCGCGGGGTGAACCGCCGAACGTGGGCCTACCGGATAGTCCCGTCGGCGAAGCACCCCAGGTTCACGCGGATCCCCAACGGGCACCTGGCGGGCACGCCCTTCGACGAGGTCGAGCCGGAGCCGAACCGGCTGCGCTGGGACCCGCTGCCGTTGCCGACGCAAGGCCAGCGGCAAGACTTCATCGACGGCCTGTACACGATGGCCGGCAACGGCGACATCCGCACCCGCGCCGGCATCGCGGTGCACTTGTACGCCGCCAACCACGACATGACCGACCGGTACCTCGTCGACTCCGACGGGGAACTGCTGCTCGTGCCCGAGCTTGGCGCGCTGGTCATCCACAGCGAGCTGGGCTCGCTGCGGGCCAGCCCCGGCGAGATCGCCGTCATCCCGCGCGGGATCCGGTTCCGCGTCGAAGTCCCCGACGGGCTGGCCCGCGGCTACGCGTGCGAGAACTTCGGCGAGAACTTCCGCCTGCCCGAGCGCGGCCCGATCGGCGCCAACGGCCTGGCCAACGAGCGCGACTTCCGCACGCCGCACGCCGCCTTCGAAGAGCGCAACCACACCGTCCAGGTGGTGCAGAAGTTCGGCGGCAACCTGTGGGCCGCCGACTACGATCACTCGCCGCTGGACGTCGTGGCCTGGCACGGGAACTACGCGCCGTACAAGTACGACACGGCCAGCTTCATGGTCATGGGCACCGTCAGCTTCGACCATCCCGACCCGTCGATCTACACGGTGCTCACCAGCCCCAGCGACACCCCCGGGCTCGCCAACGCGGACTTCGTGATCTTCGCCCCGCGCTGGCTGGTCGGCGAGGACACCTTCCGCCCGCCGTGGTTCCACCGCAACATCATGTCGGAGTTCATGGGCCTGGTCCGCGGCACCTACGACGCCAAGGCCGAGGGGTTCGCCCCCGGCGGCGCCAGCCTGCACAACACGTTCGCCTCGCACGGCCCGGACGCGGCCACCTACGCGGCCGCCGCCACGGTGACGCTCGCGCCGCGCAAGCTCGAGGAGACCCTGGCCTTCATGTTCGAAAGCCGCTGGACCCTCACCCCGACCAGGCAGGCCATGGAGGCCGCCCACCGCCAGCCCGACTACGACGCCGTCTGGTCCGGCATCGAGCGGCACTTCCGGTAATTCCCTCCGCAACGACCGTGGGCTGACTGCCAGTTGCCATCCCGCGCCCGGGGGTTAACCGGTCACCGGCACCAGCGGCAGCCCGGGTGCCCATATCCGCAGCGCGCTGGCGGCGGGCTCGCCGCTGTCGCACGCCTGGTTCGCGTTGACGTCCTGGCAGGCGGTGATCGCGTCGATGCCGCTGACCCGGCCCCGGTAGGTGAAGGTCGCCGTGCCATCGGCGCCGGTGGTGGCCTGGCCGGCCCCGGTGTTGGCTCCGGTCACCATGAACAGGACGCGGGCGCCCCTGACGGGTGCGCCGGACGCCGTGGTGACCCGCGCGGTGAGGGTGCGCGCGCCGCCGGCCGGGTCGGTCGCCGACGCGGGGCTGAGCCGGATGGCGGTCGCCACCGGGGCCTTGCTCGCCGCCGGCCCGGTGACGCCGGGCGTCGGCCAGCTGGCCGCGCTCGCGCTGGCCGCCCCGAACAGCGCGGCGCTGGCGACGAGGGATCCGGGCACCGCCAGCACGGCGAGGCTGCGGCGATTGGCTGGTTTCATGGGCAATGGGTTCCTGAGGTCGTAATTCCATTCAACTCCTGACCGCGATTCGCAGCCTAGCGGCTGGCTGAATCCTCCGGGTGGCAAAAGCGACACCAGGCCTGCGGCCGGGTCTGATTTGACCGGCTCGCGAATATTGTCGGCGAGCTTTCGGCGAACTTACAACGGGCCGCTGGCCTGGGCGTTTCATTTCCCGCGCGTTCGGGGGCGCGCAGTGGTATCGTCCTTGCCTGCGTGCGAGGGCGTAAGTCCTCGGAAATTCACCACGGAAAAGGACTAAGTCGTGGCGATTGTCCCACCGGTGGCCGCGTGATGGCCGGCCTGCGCGAAGTGCTTTCCAGGCGGCCCGCGGTAGTGGCGGCGGCCTTGGCCGGCGTGGTGGTCGTCGGGGCCGGGTCCTGGCTGGCGGTGTCCGCGGGCGCGGGTACTCCCGCCGCGCGGTCCAGCAGCCCGCCCGTCACCACGACCCCCGGTAAGGGCGGCCATCCGGTCCCCGCCCTGGCGGGGGTTACCCAGGTGGCGATCGTGCTCGCCAACTCCCCGAGGTATGACAAGCCGAACCACCGCGTGCCGGGGACGGTCTTGTCCACGTGGGAGTACCGGCCCTCGATCCTCCCGGTCATCGCGACCCGCCCTGGCTGGGTGCGGGTGCGGATCCCGCAGCGGCCCAACGGCTCGACCTCCTGGCTGCCCGCCGACGATGTCGCGCTAAACGCGACCACCTACCGGATCGTCATCAACGTGACCACCAGGCAGCTGGCCTTGTACAACTACGGCAAACAGGTCTTCACCGCCCCGGCCGGCATCGGCACGACCACCGACCCGACCCCGCCGGGGCATTACTTCCTCGCCTTCGACGAGGCGCCGCCGCAGCTCAAGGCGGGGTATGGCCCGTTCGTCATGGTCACCTCGGCCCATTCGCCGAACATCGCCGACTGGGAGGGATCCGGCGACGCCCTCATCGGCATCCACGGCCCGCTCGGCGAGGACGCGGCGATCGGCACCCGCGGGGCGCGGATCTCCCACGGCTGCATCCGGCTGCATGAGGCGGCGCAACGGAAGTTGCGCGCCGTGCCGCCCGGTACCCCCATCGACGTCGTCACCAGCTAGGCGCGGCGGGGGGCCGGCCCCGGGGCCCGATGCGCTCATTCACCGTGAACAACGCGGTGCTTTTCGGCATCATTCGTGGCATGACGGCCAACGACGAACCGGGGACGGCGGTCGCCGCGGCGCGCCTGCTTGATCAGCTACGGGTGTCGGCCTACCACCGCAAGGAGACCGCCGCCGCCCTCGCGCGGCTCGGCGACCAGCCGAGGGCGGCCGCCTACGTTGAGCTGATGCGCCTGATGGCGATGGGCCGGGCCGAAGACCCCGCCCGGGACCTGCGGCTGGGGGCCGGCGACGAGGACGGCGCGTTCCAGCGGCTGTACACCGCCCGGGCGCTGGGCGCCCTGGGCCCGCAGTACTCCGCCGAGGCCGCCGCGGCCCTGCGGTCGGTTATCGCCTTGTACCCCGGGTGGATTCGCGTGCAGGCGGCGCGGGAGTTCGGCACGCTCGGCGAGCCGTACCAGCCCGAGGCCGCGGCGGTCTTGCGGCGGGAGGTCGGCCCGGACAAGGACCAGTACTACGGTGGCACCAGCGTCAACCTCGACGCCGCGCGCGCGTTCGCGACCTGGGGCCCGGAGTGGAAGGACGAGTCAGCGGCGGCGCTGCGCCGCCTGGCGGGGGAGCGGCGCTGCTACCGGCAGCGCGCGGCGGCCGCCGTCGCGCTCGCGGAGCTTGACGAGGCCTACCGGGACGAGGCGCTGGCGTTCTTGATCGACGCCGTCTCCGGCACGGGGCTGTCGGAGTCCACGGCGATCCCCGAGGCGGCCCAGGCCGCCCTCACGCTCAGCCCGTCATCAGCCGGCCAGGTCGCCGGGATCCTGCGCGCTCACCTGGCCGCCCCCGGCCTCAGCGCGGAAGAGCGGCATTACGTCCAGCAAGCCCTGGCCGCGCTCGGGTAAACCGGCGCGAGCCAGCAGGTGAACGGCGGCCAAGCATCGTCTCGTTGAGTGGAAGATGGGCTTGGTTAGCTCACTGCCCAGAGCTCGCCGGGGTCGCCGTAGCAGTCGCCCAGGACCAGGGTGGGGCCGGCGGCCGTGCTGTTGCCGGGGTCGGCCAGGCACAGGCCCGAGTCGAACTGCTGGATCTCGCCGTCGGGCAGCGGGAACCACAGGTTGCTGGCGAACGGGTTCGACGGGCTGAAGCAGGGGCCAAGCTTGACCCGCGCGCCGTCCAGGTACGCGATGGTGCCGTCGCTTTCCGCGACCGCGGTGGCGACCCAGCATTGCCTGGCGTGGGTGACCGGGAAGACCTGCGGGGTGGAGAACAGGTCCCACTTCTGCGGGGTGGTGCCCAGGCAGGGCCCGATGGTGACCGGGGTGCCGGTGGTGGTCTTGCCGCCCGGGTCGTTCACGCACATGCCCGCGATCGCCGACATCACCGGGCCCGGCGGCACGGTGAAGTCCTGAGCGGGCAGCCCCGGCAGGCAGTCGAAGATGTCGGCCTGGGTGCCGTTCGCCGTGGGCTTGCCCATCAGGTCAGCCGGGTCGTCCAGGCAGCGCCCGCTTGCCGGGTTGGCCAGCGTGACGGGGCTGTCTTGCATCGACCACTCCTGCTGGCCGCCGCCGGTGCAGGGCATCAGGACGACCTTCGAGGCGTTCGCCTTGCCGGTCCCGCTGATGGTCAGGCACTTGCCGTGGATGATCAGCCGCCCGGCGCCATCCGGGTTGGGGTCGGGGAGGTAGGTCCACTGCTGCCCGGCCTGGCCGTCGCAGGCGAACAGCTCGATCTTGGTCCCGTCCTTGACGCTGTTGCCGGCGTCGGTCAGGCACTTGACGGCCGGGGGCTCCAGGGTCAGCCGGACCGGGCCGGTGACCCGGTGGTAGGCGGTCCGCAGGTCCGGCGCCACGACGATGCGGAATGACGCCGACCCGTGGGCGCCCGTCCCGTCGGTCGCCGTGACCGTGACGTGGAAGGTGCCGCTGGCGGCGGGCAGCGTCCCGGAGACGCGGCCGGTGGCCGGGTTGATCGACAGGCCCTTGGGCAGGCCGGCGGCCGAGTAGGTCAGCGGCTGCCCGGCGGCCGAGTCCAGCGCCTGGACCGACAACGCGAACGGGCGACCGACGCCGACGTCCCGGTTCCCCGGGTCGGTGACCGTGATGAGGCCGCTGGCCGGCGGCGCGAACGCGGCGACGCCGCTGGGCGTCCCCCAGCCGGTCGGGCCGTCGTACCCGGCGATCGCGTGGCACAGGTACGCGCGGACGCTCTCGCAGTGGCCGTTGGAACCCGACGTCACGTCGTTGAGGCTGGCCGCCCGGCCGGGCAGGTACAGGTAGCTGGCCGGGAAGGTGCGCGGCGGCGGCTGGCCGGCCAGCGCGTACACCCCGGCGATGATCGGGGCCGAGGCGCTGGTCCCGCCGACCGCCTGCCAGTCGACCGGCTGCCCCTCGAACGGGGTGCTGTCGAAGACCCAGACCCCGGTGTTCGGGTCACCGACGGCGGATACGTCGTTGTCGGTGCGGGCCAGGCATCCGGTCGGCTCGGTGTTGTCGGCCCGCTGCCAGGCGGGCTTGGCCCAGCCGGCCGCGCAGCCCGAGCCGGTCCCGTTCCACGCCGTCTCGGCCCAGCCGCGCGACGCCTGCGGGTCGCGGATCAGCGACGTCCCGCCGACCGACGTCACGAACTGCGACGACGCCGGGAACGCGGTCAGGTACCCGTTGTCCCCGGAGGCGGCGACGATGGCCACGCCGGGATGGTGGAAGTGCTGCTCGTCGCTGGGCTGGGCGAAGCCGCCCCAGCTGTCCGACACGTACAAGGCGCCCAGGGCGACCGCTTCGTCCTGCGCGACCTCGAGGTCCGTGGAGAAGTCCGAGTTCGCCTCCACCAGCAGGATGTGGCAGTTCGGGCAGACCGCGGTCACCATGTCGATGTCGAGGGATTCCTCAACCTCCCAGCCGCCGCTGAGATCCGCCTTCGGGAGCGGGGTCGCCGCCCCCTTCTGGTTGACCTTGGTGACGCAGCCAGCCCCGGTCGCGGTGTCGCACGCGGGCAAGCCCCACTGCTGCCGGTAGGTGGCCAGGTCAGCGGCGGCGTTCGGGTCATCGAAGGCGTCCACGACCGCGACGGTCTGGCCCTGGCCCCCGTCGGCGGACGCCGTGGCGAGGGAGTACGCGCTTTGCAGGTCCGCCGGGTTGTACGCGCCGGGGGTCACCAGGTTGGGCCGCACGGTCGTGGGGTGGGCGCTGGCGTGCACCGCGCTGCGGATGAGGGCGAAGCACGACACCCGTCTCGCGATTGGCGCAGCGCCGCAGGCCTGCCGGATCCCGGCCGGCAGCTTCTGGCCGGGCGCTGCCGTCCGCGCTAGGCCGGGCTGGTGGGCGGCGAGCGCCGCGCGCGCCGCGGAGCCTGGCGGACCGGGGCGGTCCACGCCGGAACTCGCCGGGGCGGCTCCCGCGACCGCGAAGGACGCGACGGCCGCTACCGCGACCGCGAGCCTCCCGAACATCCCCGCCACTGCTCGCATTGTCGCTCCTCGCGCGTTTTCCCGCGGATCAGGCCACGGGAAATCTGTCATACGCGAGCGGTGGCCGCAACCTAACACGCGTTGATTTCTGTCACACGTGATGTTTATTGACGGTGACCACCGTGGATGTATGCCCTGGCCTGTGGTTTTTTACCGAGCGAGGCGGGTTTTGGGGCGCGCGGGCTATCGTGGCGGCGTGACTCGCAGCGCCAGAAGCACGGATCTGATCATCGTCGGGGCCGGACTGGCCGGGGCGGCGGCCGCCTGGGCGGCATCGGCCCGGGGCCGGTCGGTCGTGGTGCTGGAGGCGTTCGCGGCCGGGCACAAGCGCGGCAGTTCGCACGGCAGCGCGCGGATCTTCCGGCACGCCTACGCCGACCGGCTGTACGTGCGGATGATGGCCCGGGCGCTTTCCGCGTGGGAGCGACTGCAGGAGGATTCTGGCGAGCAGTTCCTGCGGTTCACCGGGGGCATCGACTTCGGGCCGGGCCGCGACCCGGAGGGACTGCGCGCGGTCGTTGAGTCCTGCGGCGTCCCGGCCGACCTGCTCCGGGCGCGGGAAGCGGCCGAGCGCTGGCCCGGCCTCAACTTCGACGCCTTCGACGCCGCTGGCGGTCATGGCCCGGGAGGCCCGGTCATGTACCACGCCGCCGCCGGGGTGCTCGACCCCGACCGCGCGATGGCCGCGATGCTGCGGCTCGCCCGGGCGCGGGGCGCCGACGTCCGCTTCGGCGCGCGGGCCGAGCGCGTCATCGTTGGCGGGGACAGCGTGACCGTCGCGACCGCGAACGGACCGGTCACCGCGCCGGTGGCGATCATCGCGCCGGGCGCCTGGATCGCCCCGCTGCTCGAGGGCCTGGTGGACCTGCCTCCGCTGCGGGTCACGCAGCAGCAGGTCTTTCACTTCGCTCCGGTGCGGCCGCCGGCGCCCGGTGCGGCTCCCTGGCCGATCTTCATCCACGACAGCGACGACGGCTGCTACTACGGCCTGCCCGGTGGCCGCGACGGTGCGGTCCCCGGCGCGATCAAGCTCGGGGAGATGGGCCGCGGCACCGTCACCACGGCCGACGCGCGCGACTACGCGGTGGATCCCACGGAACGACGCCGGGCGATCCGCTTCACTGCCAGGCGCCTGCCCGGGCTGGTGAGCGAGCCGGTTAACGAGGCGAGCTGCCTGTTCACCGAGACCGCGAACGAGGACTTCATCCTGGACCGCCGCGGCCCGCTCGTCATCGCCTCCGCCTGCTCCGGCCACGGCGCCAAGTTCGCGCCGCTAACCGGCGAGATCCTGGCCGGCCTGGCGGACGGCCAGCCGCCTCCCGAGGCGAGGTTCACCCTCGCCGCGCACCGCGCCGCCGGGGTTGGCTTATCCCCGGGAGAAAGTAGCCCGGACCACGCCGACTTGCCCTTCACCGCCGATGACCGGGGCGGTGGTCAGCTCGGCGGGCGGCTGCGCGCCCAGCCGGGTGAGGATGGCGGTGGTGATGGGGGTGCGGGCGCGCTGGTTACCGTCGTCAATCTTCAGCGCGGCGGCGGTGCCGTCGGCCAGCGCGAACGCGTCGACGCCCTCCGCGCCGGACTTGATCAGCAGGCCGGGGATGGCCACCATGAGCCGCCGCTCGTCGCGAGTGGTGCCACTGGTCCACTCCGGGAACTTGCGCATCGCGTCGGCGACCTTCCGCTCCGGCGTCCCGTCGGCCGCCAGCACCAGCGCGCGGAACGCCCGGGCGAGGCCCGCCAGCGTCAGCGCGAACAGCGGGGCGCCGCAGCCGTCGACCCCGATGGCCGCGATCGGCTCCAGGGCCAGTTCCTCGATGGTGCGCATGATGTGAACCTGCAGCGGGTGGGCCGGTTCCCGGTAGGTCTGCGTCGGCCAGTCATTGGCGATGCAGGTCGCCAGCATCGCCGCGTGCTTGCCCGAGCAGTTGAAGCGAATGCGGGACTCCGGAGTGCCGCTTTCCCGGACGAGCCGGCGCGCGGTCGCCTCGTCAAGGGGCAGCGAGGGCGGGCATTGCAGGTCTGCCTCGGTGAGGCCGGCGATGTCGAGGATCTCGCGGACGCCCGCGACGTGGTAGTCCTCGCCGGAGTGGCTGGCCGCGGCCAGCGCGAGCAGTTCCCCCTCCAGCGGCAGCCCGGCCCGGAGCATCGCCGTGGCCTGCAGCGGCTTGTTGGCCGAGCGAGGGAACACCGGCGAGTTGGCGTTGCCGGCGGTGAAGGCGAACGTCCCGTCCGATGCCACGGCGGCCAGCGACCCCCGGTGCCGGGACTCCACGAACCCGGACCGGACGACCTCCGCGAGTACCGGGTTGGCGTCGGACATGTCAAGCATCACGTGCAGATTATTGCGTGCGCGTCACCGCGCGGGTGGAGGTTGTGTCCTAATAGCAGCGATGATGCCGTGATCGTCCGGTAAGGGCTCGGCGGTGACGGGCGGCTCGCGCGGTGCGGCCGGGCCGCTAGGCTGACTTGCCGTGCGAGCAGTTGTGCAGCGGGTCACGCAGGCGAGCGTGACGGTCGACGGGCAGGTAGTCGGAGCCATCGGCGAGCCGGGCCTGGCGGTGCTGGTCGGCATCACCCACGATGACACGCCGGCCAAGGCGGCTAGGCTCGCGGCCAAGCTGTGGGGGCTGCGCATCCTGGACGGGGAGAAGTCATGCTCCGACGTGTCGGCTCCGTTGCTGGTGATCAGCCAGTTCACCCTGTACGCGGAGACGAGCAAGGGCAGGCGTCCGACCTGGATCAACGCCGCGCCTGGCCCGGTTGCCGAGCCGCTGGTCGCGGCGGTAGCCGCCGAACTGCGCGCGCTGGGCGCGCACGTGGAAACGGGCCGCTTCGGCGCTGACATGAAGGTCGCCCTGGTCAACGACGGCCCGGTGACGATCATCGTGGAGCTGTAGCCGTGACCGTGGATTTCCGCGCCTGAACCCACTTTCGTGTGTCATTTCCGGTGCCAGGGCACCAGAAATGACACACGATCATGATCGGCGCTGATAACAGCAAGATGCGCCGAGCGCGAGTGGCGCGGAGCGCGGGTGGTTCGGGGCGCGGGTGGCTGGGGGCGGGTTAGCTGGGGATGCCGAGGCTGGTGCGGGTCAGGCCGGCGGCTTGGCATTGCGGGCGGGCCAGCTGGGCGGTGCGGTCGTTGGTGGTGTAGGCGACCTTGCAGTATGCCTTCGCGTCGGCGCCGCACTTGTGGACTAGCTCGCCGCCGGTGCTGCCGGCCAGGTTGACGTTCACGCACCCGTTGGCCGAGTTGCCGTACTTGTCCTCGGCGACCACGCCCCAGATCGAACCGCCGATCACGGCCGCCGCGATCAGCGCCGAGACGATGATCAGGATCCGCTTCCCGCGCGGCGACATCTTCTCCCCGCCGGCGTTGGGATTGGACTTGGAGTAGACGCCAGTAGGGGGGCTGGTCATCGTCATCGGGCCATTCTACGAGGTATGGGCGATTTTCCGGCCATCTGCGGAGACCCCCGCTGCTTGAAGTTATACGCCAGGACCGGTGACCGGCTACGGCGGTGTTAGCGTCGGCGATACGGCGACGCGCGACCGCGTGTGCCGCAACGGGTGATGAAAGGTGGGGATCGTGGTCAATCGTGACACGGCATGGCCGGAGGGGACGCCCTGCTGGGTGGACCTCGCGGTAGATGACATCAAGAAGGCGATCACCTTCTACTCGGCGCAGTTCGGCTGGGACATCGAGGAAGGCGGTCCCGAGGTCGGGGGCTACTCGCTCGCCAAGGTCGGCGGCCGCAACGTGGCCGGCATTGGCCCCAAGATGGGCGGCGAGCAGCAGCCGGCCATGTGGACGACGTACCTGGCGGTCGATGACGCCGACGGATGCGCCGCGAAGATCACGAACGCCGGCGGGCAGGTCATCATGGGCCCGATGGACGTCATGGACCTGGGCCGGATGGCCATGGCGACCGACGCCACGGGCGGCGTGTTCGGCATCTGGCAGGCGGGCCTGCACACTGGGGCGCAGGTGGCCAACGTGGCCGGCGCGCAGACCTGGAACGAGCAGATGAGCCACGACTTTGCGGCGGCCAAGAAGTTCTACGGCGAGGTCTTCGGCTACGAGTTCGGTGACATGAGCACCCCGGACTTCGCCTACGCCACGCTCAACGTCGACGGGCGCCCGGCCGGCGGCATCGGCGCGTACCCGCCGGGCGTGCCAGCGGGCATCCCGGGGTCATGGGCGGTCTACTTCGGGGCGTCGAACACGGACGCGGCCGTCGCCCGGGCCACGGCCGCGGGCGGCGCGCTGGTGCACCAGCCGACCGACACCCCCTACGGGCGGATGGCCATGGTGACCGACGACCAGGGCGCCGGCTTCTCGCTGATGTCGGTGCGCGAGGAGTAAGGGGCAGGAACGATACGGGCACGGGCGAGGTGTTCCCCTTAGCGGGGGAACACCTGGCCGTCGAATAGCTTGCGGGCGGTGCGGATGACGCCGGACCGGATGACGCGCGGCGGGGTGCGGCTGGCGTCCAGCTCGACGTCGACGCCGACCGCGCCGCTGGGGTGCTCGACCGACAGGCGCGAGCCGCCGGGCAGTACCGCGATATCGTGGCCGACCGCGCCGGGCGTCAAGACCGCGGTGCCGACGCTGACCGCGCCGAGCACGCCAATCGACTCGTGCACCCGGACCGGGATGTAGGTGCGCGTGCAGATCGTCCCGCCCGCGGCCGGCGGGGCGACCAGCGACACCTTCGGGATGGTGGTCGCCGAGACGTCGCCCAGGCCCATCGCCTGGCCGGCCGCCACGCGCAGCTCCTGCACCCGCTCCCGCAAGGCCTCGTCGGCCTCCAGCTCCGCCACGGTCTCGTACCCGGTCTTGCCGAGGGACGAGGCGGCCACGACGACCACCGGCATCCCGTTGTTCACGCAGGTGACTTCGAGGCCGCCGATCTCGTCGCGGATGTTGCCGGTCGGGAAGGCCGAGCCGCCGGCCGGGGAGTCCTCGAAGTCCAGCACGACCGCAGACGCGGTGCCCGGCACCCCGTCGATGGCGGCGTCGCCTGAGTAGCGGACCACCCCGCCCGGGGTGGCGAACGTCGCCGTGACGAGCTGGCCGGTGTTGACCATCCGGATCCGCACGCGCGTCACGTCCTCGTGCGGCGCGGCGCGGTGGCCCGCGGGCACCACGCCGCGCTCGACCGCGAACGGGCCGATCCCGGCCAGGATGTTGCCGCAGTTCTGCTTGTCGGTCACGATCGGGGAGTCCACCATGACCTGCAGGAACAGGTAGTCGACGTCCACGCCAGGGTCAGCGGACGGGCCAATCACGGCGACCTTGGACGTCAGCGGGTGCGCCCCGCCGACGCCGTCGATCTGCCGGGGATCCGGGGAGCCCATGATGGCCAGCAGCAAGATATCGCGAGAGGCCGGGTCGGCCGGGAGGTCACCAGCGAGGAAGTAGGCGCCCTTGGACGTCCCGCCGCGCATCAGCATGCAGCGGATGCCAGCAGCGGGAAGCACAGGGCCGTCGGGCATGGTCATGGGGTCATAACTTCACCGGAACGGCGCGAGTATTCCTCGGCCGAGATGTACTCCAGCCGGGCCAGCTTCGGCCGCAGGTCGTACATGTCCAGGCCGAGGTCGCCGTCGGCTAGGCGTGCCCGGCTGGCGTCCTCCTTGGCGACCCGCGCCGCCGACGCGGTCACCGCGGCGGCGACATTGACCCGGGGCACCACGCACACGCCGTCGTCGTCGGCGACGACCGCGTCGCCGGGCCGGATGACCTGCCCGCCGATCACCACGGGCACGTTCACCGACCCGGTGGTCTCCTTGACCGTGCCCTGGGCGCTGATGCTCGCGCTCCACACCGGGAAGCCCATCTCGCGCAGCTCCTGGGAGTCGCGGACCCCGCCGGCGGTCACCAGCCCGCGCACGCCGTGCGCCCCCAGCGAGGTGGCCAGCAGCTCACCGAACGCGCCATCGGAGGACGGCGACGCCGTGGTGATCACGATGATGTCCCCCGGCCGGGCCTGCTCGACCGCCGCGTGGATCATCAGGTTGTCGCCGGGCCAGCACACCACGGTCAAGGCGGTGCCCGCGATCCGGGTGCCCTGCTGGTTCGGCCGGATCGCCGGGCCGAGGTAGCCCTCGCGGCCGATCGCCTCATGCACGGTGGCCACGCCGTACTCGGCGAGCTTGTCGACTTCCGTCAGGTCCGCGCGCGGCGGGTCCGTGACGACGACGTTAAGCAAGGGTGCCTCCTACAAGCTCGAGCCGGCCAGGGGAAAAC
>Ga0157369_10005461_pt1 | contig 14774 bp, 15 predicted proteins | sample C25metaG_FD_113461 | JGI IMG/M metagenome (GOLD analysis project Ga0157369, IMG submission 113461) | Corn rhizosphere microbial communities from Kellogg Biological Station, Michigan, USA - C2-5 metaG | ecosystem: Host-associated > Plants > Roots > Rhizosphere > Soil | place: USA: Michigan...
ATTCTAGGGGCGGCGAAGAATTTCAACCGCTTGATGTGGGAAAGAGTAAATTTCCACGGCAACCAAGGGGCGCTTTTCGTCGGCTTTCTCGGCATTCTAGGGGCGGATCATCGGCAAACTGGGGGCTATTGTCCTGAATGATCCTGACCCAATCCTGTAGTTAGCAGCGTCCCTTGTGGATTTCGTGTTGAGCCCCGTTAAAGCCGCGCGCACTTGCCGGAAAAAAGCTCGTAGCGGACGGCGAGACTAAACCCCCGATACCATTCACTTCTACGCGACGCCGACCATACAGACAAGTGAATTCTGGGATCGGTGAACGCCGCGCCGTTACTCGGATCTGACGCATTGCAACATCAATGAAATTCGTATGCTGCAGAATGGATCGAAATCAGTTGATTTTCGCAATCTATTGCTATAATTGAAGCAAATCATTTTCATTTATAAATGTTCCGGTGTATGTCAGTGGATACAGCTATCCATGCCGCCACCGAAAAGCGTCGTTGAGCTTGAGGCTAGACTATGCACGAACAGCCTGGGGCCGATGTTAATCCGCAACGGGAGCAATACTTCTATCAGCACTACGGTGATGTGAATCTGTCCGCGGCGGAAGGTCTCAGGCGTGGACAGAAGGCGGCGATTCACGCACTTGTCGGCCACTTGATATTGAGGGCCGAACCTGCAATCGCCGTCCTGCCGACCGGAGCAGGAAAGACGGACGTTGCGATTCTCCTCCCTTATATTCTGAAAGCAAATCGCGTCCTATTTGTTGTCCCGAGCGACTCGGTGCGTAGCCAGGTTGCGCAGCGGTTCAAGTCCCTTTCGCTTCTGAAGAAGATCGGAGTTTTGGACAAAGCCGTACCCGGACCAAACATAAAGAAGCTTTCGAAACGAATCACCACCCTGGAAGAATGGGACGAATTGCGCAGCTACGATGTCGTCGTGACGATACCGAGTTCAATCAGTCCCCTTCTGAAGGGAGTATTTCAACCGCCCGAAGACCTGTTTGATCTGCTATTGATCGACGAAGCCCACCATAGTCCAGCGAAAACCTGGCAAGCGGTTCTGGACGCGTTTCCCCATGCCAGACGAGCGCTCTTCACAGCGACACCATTTCGGCGCGACAAGAAGCAGATAAAAGGGACGATCGCGGTAAATTACTCGCTTCGTGAGGCGAGGAAAGACAACGTCTTCGGTGACATCAATTACCGGCCAGTTACGACGATTCCAGGAGAAGATTCCGATACCGCCATCGCCCGCGCCGCAGAGGCCGCGCTGAAGGCGGACCGGCAAAACGGACTCGAACACTCGATCCTTGTTCGCGCCGACAGTATCCCGCATGCCGAAGCCCTTCTGGGGAGATACAACGCCGCGACAGAACTCAACCTCGATGTTGTTCACAGCCACTTCACAGCGAAGAGAATAGATCACACTATCGAACAACTGCAGAAGCGGGAACTCGACGGTGTCATCTGCGTGAACATGCTTGGTGAGGGCTTTGATTTTCCGAATCTAAAAATAGCTGCGCTTCACGCGCCCCACGCCTCCCTGGGCGTAACGTTACAGTTCATCGGCCGGTTTGCACGGGTGGGGGATGAAAAAATCGGCGCAGCCCAGTTTTTTGCTGTACCGAGCGAGATTGATGGAGAAATGGAGGTCCTCTTCCGCAACGAATCCGTGTGGCAAGACTTCATCGTAAATCTTGCTGAAACTCGGGTGCTCGCAGAGGACCAACTGCGCGCAGATCTTGCAACCTTCGAACCGCCAACGCTTCAGGAAGCAGACATTGAAGAGCTGTCGCTATATGCACTTCGTCCGATGTATCACGTAAAAATCTACAGAATTCCTGAGAACGTCGATTGATATTTCCCGCGAGATCGACCTGCCAAAGCCTTTCGAGGTCATGCACCGCCAGGTAAGCACAGATCTCACAACCAGCGTGATCGTCGCCCGCGAGCAGCAGCGCCCCCGGTGGTCGGACCAAGCCCGCTTTGGAAGAATCGAATACGAACTGTTCGTCATTTACTACGATCACGCCGGCCGCTTTCTGTTCCTCAGCGCCTCACGTAGGGCGGATTCGCTGTATCGAAAGATTGCGACGGAATACTTGGGGTATGCACCAAAGGGGCTGCCTCTCTACATAGTGAATAGAACGCTCGCTGGACTAACCAAGATTGAGTGCTTTAGCGTCGGAATGAAGAACCGGTTGCACACGGCGAGACAGGAGTCATATCGGATGCTTGCCGGTCGCAACGCACACCAGGCGATACGCAAAACAGACGGGCGCCTATTTCACCAGGGGCACATCTACTGCGCTGCGTTGGATGGCGAGGGCAGGTCGATTTTACTCGGCTATAGCAGCGGTTCAAAAATTTGGAGCGGTGGAAAGGGAACAATTCCCCCTTGCCGGCACGATGTGGATAGAACTGCCAGTCCATGACAACGCCTTCACTAAGCCGTCTAATTTGCCACCTTGGGCCGGATCAATTTCCGGATAGCCATCGCCAGGAAATACCTCGCCAAGATAGATCACATTTGCGGCATGAAAATGCGTAACCGCATCCGCATTGCTGTACCCAGGCGGTTGATGAATGACGTGGATCCTTCCCCGTTCAGGTCGAAAGTCAACACCTCCGAGAATGCTACGCGCGGCCGATCGACTCCCAGCTCGACTAAACGAGGTGGCAACGGCCGGGGAGCGCCCATGACATGCCCGCCGAGGCGTTCGAGCGCATTTTCCTGCATCGCAACAAATGCTCCGCGCGGTCCCCAGCCGGCGTCACCTTCGGAATGGGCCGGGTCTTGCGGGTAGATCACCACATACCGGGCGGCAGACTTCGTGCGGCTTGCATGCTGATTTGCGGCGTGCTCGCGGCTGACGGCGTCCCTATGAGGAGCGCGCCATCCGGTCCAACCGAGGCGACGACATTCCCCGAGCTTGTGGCAAACACTAGCACGTTGGCCAAAATCTCTGTGACCTCCACACGTTCCTGAGCGCTCGCTGCGGACTTGCCCGTTAGCCAGACAAATCAACGACATCAGCACAATCGTGCGAAAACGCGCGCAGTTTTGAGGAAAAATCATGACGACCGTTCTAGGGTTGGCCACTGGCACCTGTATAGGACTATTCGACTTTCGTACACATTCGTGGAGTCATTCACAACGCAAAGCGACGATTGGATCGAGGCGCATCGCCCTCCGAGCTGGAACCAAACCCGCAATTGCAGCTATTGTCATAAGCACCAGCGAAACGGCGAGAAACGTGAGCGGGTCGTGTGACGACACGCCGTAGAGCATGCCAGCAATCAGTTTTGAAGAAACGACCCCACACGGCACTCCAACAGTAACGCCAATCAACGCGAGAGCGAGCGTTTCAGTGATAACCATACGTTGCACCGCAGCGCGCTGCGCTCCCCCGGCTATGCGGATGGCGATCTCTCGGGATCGTCGACTGACGTTATAGGCCATCAACCCGTAAAGACCGATGGCAGCGAGCAGCAGAGCTAGTCCGCCGAAGAACGCTGAGAGAATGGCCGTGACGCGCTCCCTATAAAGCGACCGGTCGATTTCTTGCTCCACTGTGGTGGTCGAAGCAACATACTCGTGTCCCAACGATTCCACAGTGCGTTGTATTGCGTCAGTTAATGCCATTGGGGAAATCCTTGCCTGGACAAACAAATCGGACCAACCCATATAGTCTCCGTATTGCGTGGAAGGCAAATACAAGGTGGGTGGCTCATGCTTTCGCAGATCGTAGAGGCTGGCGTTGCTTACGATCCCAACGATCCGAAGATTCTGCCATTTCGGAAGCGTGGTGATGTCAAGCTGTTGCCCAATTGCGCCATTCTTGGGGAACAACTTCTCCTCGAGATTCTTGCTTACAATCGCGACGCTGGGCCGATGCTCGTCATCCTGCCAACTGAAACCGCGACCGCGAAGCAGACCAATGCCCATGGCTTGGAGTGCTCCCGGCATGAGCATCTCAACATTCGCCCGAATTTCTTCGGTGCCCGTCTTGCTGATTCGGATTTTTTCGGTCCAAGGTAATATGCTGGCAGGTCTAGTATGCACGAGCCCGGCGGCGGCAACTCCCGGAAGCCCGGCAATCCGGTCCGTGAGCATGTGGTAGTAGTCGATCCGAGCGAGATTGGTGTACCCGCCCGGCTTTGGATAGAGACGCGCATCAAGAGCGCCGTGCGTCCGAAAACCTGGCTGGATGGCATGCAATTTCTGAACGGTACGAATCAGGAGCCCGGCGCCAGTGACCAGGACAATCGACAATGCCACCTGCGCAATAACCAGCGCCTTGCCCAGAAAACCAGTGCCCGATGCCATAGTACGTGCACCGCGTTGTACCGCTGCATGGGGATCTTCGTTGACAGCACGCCACGCGGGAGCCATCCCGAAAAGTACTCCAGTGAGAATCGCCACCGACGCCGTGAATCCGAAGACTCGCCAATCCGGAGAGAGATTCAGGGCAGCCGGAACGACGAAGATTTGCCCGACAATGAACGCGGCCAAGGCTGAGCTACCCCAAAGCGCGAGCCCAAATCCAGCCAGAGCACCCGCGATCGAAAGCGTGAGGCTTTCTGTGAGCATTTGCCGGACGAGCCGTGCACGGCTCGCCCCGAGAGCGACGCGTACACCCAATTCATGGCCCCGCGAGGCAGCACGAGCAAGCATCAAGCTCGCGATATTCACACAAGTCAGCAGTAGTACAACGCCGGAAATCGCTAGCAGGAGGTAAAGCGATTTTGTGAATTGCCTTCGCAAAAAGGAAGCACCTCTTGCGCCCGATTCCACTTTGAGCTGCAATGCCATAAAGTGGCTCACTTCTGTCGGAGTCCGATCCAGCGGGGCCATCGCCTCACGAATCGCCGGCCACAATGATTCGAATTGCGCCCGCGCCTGTTCCAATGTGACGCCCGGCCTCAGGCGGCCCGCCGCTTCCAACCAACGCCGGTCTCGCCGATTCAAGCGCTTTTGAACGTCGGCGGGACCGCCAAAGAATAACGGCTGCGCCGTGATCGGAACTGTAATTTCGGGCTCCGCTTCGGCGCTGATCCCGGTAAATCCCTGACGTGTCACGCCGATCACGGTGAATGGCACCCCTTCGACCTTGATCACCTTACCGATTACGTCTCGGGCACCACCGTAATGACGCTGCCAAAAACCGTAACCGAGCACAGCTACCTGAGCGGGCGCTGCTTTTAAATTCACGTCGGCGGGCATGAGAGCACGCCCGATCTCTGGAACAGCAGCTAGTTGAGAATGAAAACTTCCCGTAACGGCCCAGATGTCAGCACGCGAGAGTACGCCGTTGGTCTCCACATTCAAGACCGCATCACCCCACCAAGCAAACATGTCCGAGAACACCTTCTGGTCACCAGCAAACTCTTCGAACATCGGCAGGGATAGAGCAGTGAACGAATCATCGGGGCTATGAGCGCCTACGCGAACGAGTTGTTCAGGGTGCGGAACCGGCAGATCCCGCAATGCCAGAGTGTTGAGCAGGGAAAAGAGGGCGGTGTTTGCGCCGACTCCAAGAGCAAGGGTCAAAACGGCGACGATAGTTACCGCTCGATTCTGGATGAGTGTTCTTACGCCGAAACGGAGATCTTGGATCGCAGTTTCGAAAAAGACCAGAAGATCGATATCTCGCATGCGCTCTTTCAGAAGAGTTGAGTTACCGAAACGGCGGTGGGCATCGAGATGCGCATCTTGCGGAACCATGCCGGCCGCCACATTTGTTCGCTCGCGCATCTCAAGATGAAAACGCAATTCCTCCTCGATTTCCGATTCGAGTTTGGATGATCTAAAGAGAGCACGAAATCTGTTAGCAAGTCCCACGGCCCTCTCCCATCAAGCTCTGCTAGTCGCGACATTCAGGACAGCCGCCACTGCTTCCGTTAGGCGTTGCCAACTGAGCTCTTCATCGGCCAACTGCTTGCGTCCCTTCGAAGTAATCCGGTAGTACCGCGCACGGCGATTATTCTCGCTTGCCCGCCATTCGGCGCTGATCCAGCCTTCCTGTTCCATCCTGTGAAGGGCGGGATAAAGCGAACCCTCTTCCACGCGCAAAACTTCCTTTGAAATCTGCTGAATGTGCAAGGTAACACCCCATCCGTGCATGGGCCCTTGTTCCAGCGTTTTGAGGACCAACAGCGCCAGAGTACCTTGCAGAATGTCAGTCTTGCGTTTTGCCATTCCTATAGACAACTATAGGAATTATGCGCGCCTTTAAAGATGCTGTCAAGCAAGTACCATTTCCACCAAAGACAGTGATCACCAGTTCGATCCCGAGAGTGAGCCGATGCGCTCTTGTTTTGATTTCGCTGATGCTGAGTGTCTTCGCCACAGCGCAGCAGCCGCCCGGTCCCTCTGACACGCAGATTCTGCAACAACTCGTTGCGGAAGTGCGTCAATTACGGCTCGCGCTCGAACGAACAAATTCAGTCAATTCGCGCCTGCAGATCACGCTTCAACGTATTCAGGTACAGCAGAACCAGGTCAATCGGATCTCGGGCCAGCTTGAATCTCTCCATAACGGAATCGTGAGATCGGAAGCCGAACAGGGCCAAGCTTCGAGCAACCTGGCGGATCTTGAGAGCCGAATTGAACAGGAGCAGAACCCCAACACTCAAAAGACGCTCCAAGGAGAACAGAAATATATGAAGGCCGCGGCTGAGCAGAAGGCGCGTGTTGTTCAAGACGAGCGGACGAGAGAAGCTGAATTGACATCTGCATTGCAGGCGGAGCAAGCGAAATTGAGCGAATTGCAAACGCGACTCGATTCTCTTGAGAAATTGATCGAACCGCAACAAGCCCAATAAAGACTAGGACTCCTCGAGGTGACTGACCTCCACGCCGCCTCGCTGTTTATGGGTCACGGTCGCGTCAGATTGCATAGTCAGGATGTGCGCCGGCCTCCGGATCGAACCCATGATTGCACTGCGCGACGACTGAAAAAGAGTCGGCTTTAAATCGATTGGATGTGCGCTCAACGCCGGAGCCCTGACCGACAAATTGCCTCGAACAGGCGAAATCCGAAGTCTTCCGGTCCTTTGTCGAAGGGTTGGCCTTCATGATTTATCGCATTCGTGACGTGAGCAATCAGACCCACGGAAGCACGGCGCGCCTCAGCAAAAGCAAATAGGGAGGCCGCTTGCATTTCGACGGCGAGCACACCTTCGTTCGCGTAATGTTCAAGCTGCTCACGAGTTTCCCTGTATGGCGCGTCGGTTGTCCAGACACAGCCTTGTGTGACGGGCAGATCGAGACCGCGAAGCTGCGCTTCCAACGATTCAGCTATTCCGCTGCGTGCATGGACCCTTTCGGCGGGAGGCAAATAGTGGTACGAGGTCCCCTCATCACGAATTGCACTCGTCGCTATAACCAGACTCGGAAGAGGCAGCGAATCAAGTACTCTGCCGGCTGAGGTAAGCCCGACAATCAGTTCTGCGCCCGAAACGCAAAGTTGCTCGGCCACGAGCACCGCATAGGAACCACCGATGGTGCGAGGAATGATGCCGCAATCGATTCCATCCACTTTCATTCATGGTCGTGTGAAAGCATGCCCAGGACGCACAAGGACGAGCAAGTCCCTTGGCATTGACCCAATCAGTAAGATCACCGTGAACGCTTTTGGCGCCGATACCGCGCTCAGCGCGAACAGCTCGAACGAGTGCTTCTGGAGTGAACGCACTCGGAGAAAAATGTGGGTGACTGAGAAGAGGAATGGATTCAGCCATGAAGTTCAGAATGGGAATACGCTCACGGGCAGATCATTAAGTTTCGACTGGATATCCTTTGGCCACCCAGTCGGTACGGAAATTTGTCGGCAAGTCGAGCAATCCGAGACGCTCGAAACCCAGTTCCTTTAGAAGGCGATAAGCGGGCCGGAGATTCGGGCAATTCTTCATTGGGCAGCAGCCGCAATAAATCACGATCTCTTCATTGCGGGGCAGCGCCTGAACAGCCCTTCGCAGTGCGGCGACACCCTCCGGCTTATTCGCAGGTCCGGCGAACTGAGCATGAGGGATGTGTTTCTGCCGGTACAGCACGGGAAATGAAACGCAGATCGTATGAAGTGGCTCTTTCTGGCCGCTTAGCCGTTTCACGAAATCGGCGGGTTCGATCAATTCGGATTTCGACCGAGGGTCGGATATGGTCTCGTCGCCTTTCGCCCTCGCGATCAGCAGCGAACTAGCCGCCGAGCTAAGGAAACTGCGTCTGTGTATCTCTGTCAATTTGTAACTTCTCCCTTCACCAAATGCGGTCCCGCTGTAGCTGCCCCGCGAGACGTCTCTCGTATAAGGACCCAGGCAAAGATGCCCGATACAAAAGTCAGCAGGCCAGCCACATGAATGGCCCATGCCAGGCCAAATAAGTTGGCGACGAATCCAGCGATCAAGGCTCCTACCGCATAACCAAGGTCTCTCCAAAATCGGTAAACACTAAACGAGCGCGCCCGCCACGTTGGATGGGCGACATCCCCAATTGCAGCGAGGAGAGACGGATACACCATGGCGGTTCCTAAACCGAGTAGAACTGCGCCGCCCAAACCGGTCGTCCACGGGTTGATCCCTGCACCCAATGCAATGAGCGGATGCGCTAGAGCTTGGGTCCACATACCCCAGACAATCAGCCCCTTGCGTCCCCAGCGATCGGACAATGGCCCGCTTATGATCTGACCTCCCGCCCAAACGAAGGGATAAACCGCCTTGATGACGCCGATGTGCTCTACAGGCAATCCGTGAGCAGCAAAGAATAAGGGGAAAATGCCCCAAGCCATGCCGTCGTTCAGATTATTCACGAGGCCGGCTTGACAGACACCGAACAAAGTCTTATTTCGCCAACTCGTAATTGCGAAGATTTCGCTGAATCCTGTGGGCGCGTCCGCTTTCGATGCATCTCGTCTGGACTGCTGCGACTCGTGTTCAACATGCCCACGTGTCTCACGAGCAAAGAAGGTGCTCAGAATCAGACCTGCTACGGCGTAGGCGATTCCCAGATAAAACGGCTTTGGACGGAGCCCGGCGGAGGCTGCGATGTATCCGGTCAGCAAGGCCGTCAATCCGACAGCGCCATAGCCGGCAAATTCGTTCAATCCCATAGCGAAGCCGCGCCGAGCCGGTCCTGCGAGATCGATCTTCATCAGCACCGTCATGGACCAGGCGAAGCCTTGGTTGGCTCCGAGCAGCACATTGGCGGCAATGATCCAAGACCAGTCCGGCGCGTGGATGATCAGAAACGGAACTGGAAGGCCAACAATCCACCCCAGAACTAGAATCGGCTTTCGACCCCAGCGATCGGCCATTTGACCGGCGATCAGATCCACGATCGCCTTTGTGACGCCGAAGCTTACGATGAACGACGTTATGACGGACGTGGAGGAGATATGAAACTCATTGCGGCCGATGAGCGGGACAACGGTGCGCTCTAACCCAACCATTCCGCCGACAAAAACGTTGATGACGATCAGCAGAAGAAATTGAGCGAGATTCGGCCGAATGCCTAGCTGGATCGGCTCCTTCCCGGCTCCACTATCTGTAGACAAGTGCCTAGCTCGACTCTGCAACGCTCGTAGCCTTCGGTTCGGCGATGCCCTGATTTATCGCTCGGACCCGACCGGCGCCAGCGGGCGTAGGCGGAATGCTCTCCAGCATGTGTCGAATGAATTCGTCCGGATTATTGATCTGAAATGCTGGATTGAACCGCCGTTCGAAGCCAATCGTCGAAACCGGTTTGCCACTGAGCGCTCGTCCACACACTGATCCGGCGTACGCGCCTGGAAGAATTTCCAAATAGTCAGGTAGCTGCTTCAGTCGTCCGATCGTTTCAAATAGTGCACGCGCTCCCACTTCCGGCTCCGAAGCGAGTTCCGTTCGACCGACGTCACCGACCATCACTGTGTGTCCGGTTAAGAGAAACCACGGCTCCGGCGCTCGTGTTCGATCCGTCACGAGGAGAGAAATGTGCTCGGGCGTGTGTCCCGGCGTATGCAGTACTTGGATCGACACGTTGCCGAGATCCAAAACGTCGCCCTCAGTCACTCCACGAAACACATATCTGGCACGTGCGCTTTCGTGAAGAACATACTGCGCCCCTATGCGCGCGGCGAGCTCACGTCCGCCGGAGAGATGATCGGCATGCAGATGTGTATCGATCACATAGCGGATTTGAAGACCGCTCTCCTCTGCAGTCCGCACATAAAGCTCGACATCACTGATGGGGTCGCACACGGCGCCCTGAGATTTGCCGCCTCAGCCAAACACGTACGAAGCGGCGATGACGGGATGGTGGTGCAAGAGTTGACGAAGAATCATTTGTGACTCCTTCTCGGGGCAATCGCGCCGGTTGCGAATGAACCGTGCGCAATGGGATACCCCTGAATCTTCCACTCCGGAAAACCGGATTCCAAACGACCCGCCTTGAACCCTTTGGAATGCAGAAATTCGACAGCTTCATCGGCGAATACGCAATGGGGACCGCGACAATAGGCCACGATCTTTCGAGATCGAGGCAATTCTGCTAGCCGGGAACGAAGCTCCGAAATGGGGAGAGATCGCGCTCCAGCGATGTGGCCGGCCTCATACTCCGGAAGCGGTCGCACGTCGAGAACGACCAAACCAGGATCGTCGAGCCGTTTCTTCAGCTCTTCCTGTGAAACGGCCTGAAGGCTTTTCCGGTCATGTAAAAAAGAGCGAACTAATTCTCTAATTTCGCTAAGCTGCTTCTCCCCCGTATTGCGCAAAGCCATCCAAAGGTCGAGTACCGAGTCATCTCCCAGACGGTAGAACGCATAAGTGCCCGCACGCCGAACTTCGACGAGCTGTACGCGGCGTAGCACCTGCAGATGTTGCGACACGTTGGCAATAGGCTGATCGGTCTCGACAGCCAGCGCTTCAACAGTCCGCTCGCCCTGGGCGAGCAGGTCTAGGAGCTCCAGGCGCCGCCCACTGGCCAGCGCATTCCCGAGACGCGCGAGACGATCATACAGTTCGTTCTTGAACTGGCGCTTGGCTTTCAAATCCATTGTTCAATTATTACATTGAGCAATTGATACGGCAAGAATACATTGCCACTGCTCGGCACACCCTATGCTCTCGGGCGCCACAGTCGCGGACTGCGCTCGTCGCTATTGACAAGTCTGGAATTATTAGATCATAATTGACACTGTCATGAATGACCTAGTATTGTTGGCCGCGCTGCTAGGAGGTCCAGCTTACGGATATGCCTTGAAAAGGACCGCCGGCCTGATCTTTGGGAGCAGCGCCCTGCACAACAACGTGGTCTATCCATCGCTCAAGAAATTCATGCGGAACGACTGGGTGGAGCAGAGCAGCGTGCCGGGCAACCGCGGACAACAGCGGAAACAGTACCGCATAACCGCCACCGGCAGGAAATACCTGCTCGAACAACTGGGAACTTTCGGTGAACGGGAGGCGGCTGACGACGGAGCCTTTCTTTTCCGCGTAGCTTTGTTTGGTGCGTTACCCAAGGAGAAGCGCGAAGCGATCATTGCCGCGCGCAAATCGTTCTTAGCTTCACGCGTCACGCAACTCTCAGAACTGCGAGAGATAGGGAAACCGAGGTCATTCGGCTCCGTGGCGTTGGACCGAGTTCAGGCTGTAGTGGAGGACGAACTGCGGTGGATAGGACGGCTCGAAAACGAACTTGAAACGAAGAAAGGAGATTTGGAATGCAGACAGATACTTACACGCCGGGCTACAGCACGCCGGTCGTAAATTTCATGGGGCAACGGACGGCGGAGACTCACGCCGGATTCTTTCTACCGCAGTTGGAGTCTGGCTGGCGCATACTGGACGCGGGTTGCGGTCCCGGCACGATCACGATGGAATTGGCACGGAAGGTGGCTCCAGGACAGGTTATTGGGATTGATATCGAAGACTCCCAGTTCGGGGGTGCGCGCGAGAAAGCTTTGCGCGAAGGTCTTACTGTCGAATTTCGGAAGGCAAGCGTGTACGAGCTTCCGTTCGAGGACCGATCTTTCGACGCTGTCTTCTCCCACGCGCTACTCGAACACCTTGGTGATCCGCAGGCTGCGGTCTTGGAGCTCCGGAGAGTACTAAAGCCTGGAGGTTTGATCGGTCTACGAGCAGGAGACCTGGGCGGACTTCTCATTGATGCAGCATCGGAAGGACCGGCTCAAGCCTTCGGCGCATATCTCGCAAATCAGAAGGAAAATTCGAAAGATCCAAATGTGGGCCGCAAGCTTGGCCGACTCATACGGAACGCCGGATTCGCAGTTCAGAAAATGACAGCCTCTTACGAGGTGATTACTGAAATGCTTCTGAAGCTCGGACCGTCCTTGGCCGAGCAGTTCGCAGGTCCCGGTAGCTTTTGCGCCTTGAAAGATAAGGCCACTGACGATTCGCTTTTTGTCGCGCTTGCGTGGTGTGAGGCGACGGGCCGTGCGCAATGAGCTATGGGCCGGAGCACATTCTTGCGTTCGCTCCGACTCGCTCTGGAAAAGGCGTCGGCCTGGTTATTCCCACATTGCTTTCCTGGGAAGAGAGTGCGGTCATCTACGACATCAAAGGCGAGAACTATACGAAGACGGCGGGATTTCGCGCCAAGTATGGTCAAGTCTGCTTTAAGTTTTCTCCTGTAGAAGATGGCTCTTCCGCGCGCTTCAATCCACTGGCTGAGGTTCGGCTCTTTACCCCTCGCGACGTTTCGGACGCACAAAATATCGCCGACATGATCATACGTAGTGGCGAAGACAGCCCGATGGAGCGGCACTGGGAAGATACGGCTGCGTCGCTAACCACTGGCATGATTTTGCACGTCTGTTACAACGCCGCGAGCGAAGGGCGTGTTGCTTGTTTAGCAGACTTAGCCGCTCACTTCACGCGCCCAGGAATTGATTTTCGGGAAACGCTCAGCGAAATGCTGAGCTTTCCACACGACCCACATTTTAAGCGCAGCTGGAGCACTCCCTCTGGTCTCAAGACTGCTACGCACCCGGTTGTGTCCGAGAAGGCGCAAGAAATGCTGGACAAGGAAAGCAAAGAACTGTCCGGTGTCCTCTCGACCGCGAAAACCGCGCTGGCGCTCTATAGCGATCCGCTCGTCGCTCGGAACACCAGCGCGAGTGATTTTACGATTGATGACTTGGTGAACTATGAGAGACCAGTTTCCCTCTACCTGGTTGTGCCGCCATCCGACAAGATCCGAATGCGCCGACTCATCCGGCTGATGTTCACGATGGTGGTCAACCGATTAACGGAGCGCATGGCGTTCGATGGCGCAGAGCAAAAACGCAACAAGCACCGGTTGTTGTTCCTGATTGACGAATTCCCTAGCTTAAACCGAATGGAGATCTTTGCGGATGCGCTGTCCTACATGGCTGGTTATGGCCTCAAGGCGTACCTCATTACGCAAGACATCAGGCAGATCGTGGATGCTTACGGCCAGAACGAAAGCATCGTCTCCAACTGTCACATGCGGATTGCGTATGCCCCCAACCAGTTCGATACGGCCGAGTTGCTATCGAAGATGACCGGGACCAGAACCGTCCAAAAAGCGAGTTTCAATTTTTCCGGTTCGCGGTTTTCGCCGGTGATGTCACATGTCAATGGCACTGTGGACCACGTCGAACGCCCGCTGATGACAGCGGATGAAGTGATGCGGTTGCGGCCGCCCCTAAAGGCCGGTAACGGCAGTTCCGAGGAGATCGTCGCGCCCGGCGACATGCTGATTTTCGTTTCCGGCCATTTCCCGATTCTTGGCATGCAAATGCTGTATTTCTTTGACCAGGAACTCCAACGCCGGGCCTCCATTCCGCCGCCTGTTCGCTTGCAAACTCTGGATGGCCTCTCGATCATCAACCAGAGACCGATCGATCGCACGAGCAATGTGATCAGCAGACCAGAACTTGGCGATAACGAGGAAATTACGAGTCATGATTCAACCGTAAGACTTAAAGTAAGCTTTAAGTCAAGAGGCGTCGTGACGATTGGAGAACTTGCAGAAAAAAGCGTCGTGCCTACTTCCACCATTCGATATTGGGAAACTATTGGCCTGCTGCCAAAGCCTGTACGCGTCAGCGGCCAACGGCGGTATGCTCTGGACGCCGTACGTCGACTCGCCGTTCTTCGGTTGGCGCAAGCCTGCGGATTTCGGCTGGAGGAGATGCGTCATTTGCTACACGGCTTCGGTCCCAGTGTTTACGATCCCTGGTCGGTGGCAGGTTCTGGCACGCAGAAAGCAGCAGGAACTTGATGAACAAATGGCCGGTCTCAGGGCGATGCGGCGGCTCGTAGATCGTGTTCTGCAGTGCCAATGTGCGGAATTGTCTGAGTGCGGGCGCATTGCTGCTTCCGTAATGCAGTTGGCCGCAGAATGAAGTCTCTGTTCTGGTACATAATGGCAGCCATCGGCGAGATTGGCGGTTGTTTTGCCTTTTGGGTTTGGCTGCGACTCGGGAAGCATCCTCTCTGGACAATTCCTGGCACCCTTTCGCTGATTCTATTTGCTTTGGCTCTGACACGCGTTGACGCAGCTGCGGCGGGCCGGGCCTATGCAACATACGGGGGAATCTACATCGTTTCGTCGTTGTTTTGGCTCTGCATTGTCGAAAAGACGCAACCTGATCGCTGGGACGTAATGGGGGCCGCGATTTGCATCATGGGAGCGGCCGTCATTCTGTTTGGCCCGCGCAGTCTCTAGCGATCCAGTACGACGCTCCGCCGGCGTCTGGCCGAAAAACCGAAGCCCTGCAGATAATGTGGTTATGCCAAAGGGACGGA
>Ga0157369_10005462_pt1 | contig 14773 bp, 5 predicted proteins | sample C25metaG_FD_113461 | JGI IMG/M metagenome (GOLD analysis project Ga0157369, IMG submission 113461) | Corn rhizosphere microbial communities from Kellogg Biological Station, Michigan, USA - C2-5 metaG | ecosystem: Host-associated > Plants > Roots > Rhizosphere > Soil | place: USA: Michigan...
CAATAGTCAGGGAAGTCACAGGGCCCCTTTTGTACTTGACGGTGAAGGCTTTGACTGGGTGCCCGCGCCGGGCATTGTCGACCTGACGATCAGTCAATTGTGCAGCGGACTGGGTATCAACCTTCAGACCTACGCCTATCTGGCTCTCGCCGTGGCCGGCGCCTACACGCCCAATCCGAAGTTGCCGCGCAGCAGGGCAGTCATTTCGAGCTTCTATCGACTGGTGGCACTGGCGCGAATGTTCGGGATCACGCCCGTAGAAGCGATTTCGCTGTTGAGCCTGGTCGGTGGGAAAGCGTGGCTTGACGGTCTGGCGGGAGAACCGAGCATCGATCCCGCAGGGGAAGGTCCGGATGCCTTGCACCTGATCGAAGCCATGCACACCTGTGTCCAGTGGTGCCGTCAAAGCGACCTGCCGGTGCTTTGGATGTTGCAGCACGTCTCGCCCTTGCTGCCGGTGAGTGAAGCAACGGATCGCGACTTGCAGTTTTTTGAACAGGTTCGCGGCTTGCTGCCCGCAGCGCTATTTTCCGAGAGCGCCCTGATGATGGCGGGCGTGCCAGTTGCAAGGGTAGATAGCTGGATGCAATTGCTGTCGATCGAGGCCGCAGGTCTGCAGCCCCTGATTGATGATGATGGTCTGCTGCTGTCCCCCCCCGGGACAGCTGAGGAGTACCGCCTCTTTGTCCTGAACAAACTCCGCTGGGCGATCAGGACCGCTCTCGGCGACCTGCCCCCCGCAGAACTTGAAACGACACTCGCGGTCATGCTGACAGTTTTCAATCAGGCCAGCGAGGCGCAGTCATCGATAGTCCAGGAAACCCTTGCCGTTTACGCCAATATTGCAGCCGAGCAAGTCCTGTCAACGCTCAATTGGGCTGGCGCGACAGTGTTCGGGTTATTGCGTCAGATAAAAGACTTGCCGATAACCGAAGCCGAACAACCGCGTCGCGCACGCAATGAAAGTCCCCCTGAACTGCTTGGACTTCTTGCCCAAGTGCGCCGCTTCAGTGAAATCGTCACACAGCTCGGCTTGAGCGCAAGTCTGCTGGAGTACTACCTGGCCTATGGATCACAGGCCTGGATCGGCCATCCGCCGGAAGATTTTTCGTTGTCCACACTTTACTACCTGACGGTGATGACCCAGGCGATTGCCATCAGCGAGCAGCCTGAGCAGGACTTGCTGGACTACTTTCAAGAGGTCAATGAGCTGCGTGAAGATCTCAGCGGTGATGCGCTGACGCTGGCGCAAAAGGCAGCGGAAGTCAGGCTGGCGCTCTTTTTGGGCTGGAGTGTACAAGACGTGCATGAATGTCTCTTGCACATAGTACCGGCGACCAAGGTGCTGAAAAATCTTCCTCAGCTGGACGTTCTGATGCGCCTGCGCAGGCTGTCTGCAGAGAGTGGCATGGATGCCAAGACCATGCTTCTGATCGGCAAGCTGCCGGAAGAAGACGTCAGCAATGCATATGAAGCGGCTGCCGAGTTCGCCCTCCTCAGCGAAACCGAACCGCTGGTTCCCGTTATTCCGGGGGCGGGCGATCTGGATCAACTGGTCAATGTGGTCTGGACATTGAGCCCTGCCACGGTCATCGCCAACAAACCCGGTGAAAAAGCCGTATATACCGTTACTGTCACCGACGCCAACAACAAGCCGCTCAGTGGCCTTCGCCTGAACTGGCAAACGACGTTGGGCGACATTGTCAGCAACGACACCAATCTAGAGGGTGTACTCACCGCGACCTTCACGCCGGGGGCGTTGCCGGGCAGAGAAACACCGCTCTTCTGGCCTGCACTGTTCGAGCCGAGACCCGCAGGCCCCGTTGATATTGTCGTGGACCTGACCTCCATGACGCCTGAGAAGACATCACAGCTGCCGCCTGGCAGTGTCAGGATCGGCCAGACTGTCGCATTCAGCATCCAGTTGCTGGATGACTACGGCAATCCCGGCAAAAAACGCAAGGTTGAGTGGAGCTGGAGCTTGCCATCGCCAAGCGAAGAAGTCGCGATCATTGAACCGGATCATGGCGTTACCGATGAGCAAGGCCGCTCACAGGTAGTTGTCTCCAGCCATACCGGCGGCACGTTCGAAATCATCGTGAAAAGCACTGATAGCGGCATTACAGCCTATTTCGATCCCATCACGTTCGAAGATAACGAGCCGGCTTCCTGAGGGTATCGCTTTTTCACACATTTGAACTCAAGCCATATTCCAAGGAGAGAGGACGATGAATTCGCATGTCACTGGCACGTTGCTGGAGAAACACCGCTCGGCATTGATCGATTTTTGTATCGGCGCACTCGCGCGCAAATCCGGGCATGATTTCCTCAAAACAGAGGCGGATCTGTCGGAGTTGTTTCGCACCGACGTGCAAAACACCCTGGCCGTAGAAACCTCCTACGTGGCAGAGGCGACGAGTTGCGCTCAGCAGTTCATCGATGCGGTATTGCACAAACTTGAGCCGGGTTACCAAAGTCACACCTTCAACCCCGAACTGCTTGAGCGTTGGAAGCTGGAAAGAACCTATTCCGAATGGGCCGCAGCGCAATTGATCCAGACTCATCCTTCCAGCTATATCAACGCCTATGTGCGTCAACGCAAAACCAGCCTGTTCAGGATTCTCGAAAACGATCTCAACCAGACCCGCCTCAGTGCCGATTCGGTTCTGATCGCGCTGCGCAACTATCTGCAAGCCTTCGAGCGGATCTGCAATCTTGATGTGATCAGTGGCTACATGGACGGCCTCGAGCCTGCCGACTCTGTTTATTGCTTCATCGGCAGAGAACGCGTTCCTCCGTACCAGTACTACGTACGCAAGGTTCGCGTCGAACTGCTCAAAAGCAGTCGCGCGGTCAATCCGGCGGCTTGGGATGAATGGCAAGCTGTCGATATTCCAGCGGTGAACGGTGTCCTGGACATGCGCCCGCTGATCTGGAACGGCCGGCTTTGCGTGGTCTGGGCACAGTGGCGTGACAAAGTCACCGGCAAAACCGCGGAAGATTTCATCCCCCACAAGCTGGACATCAACCTGGCGTTCATGACCGAGAACGGCCAGTGGTCGGCACCGCTGAGTCTGCACAGTTCAGAACATGCCGACCCAGTGACGCGCCCCGATCCGGTCCGGCTGATCGCCACGATCTGGACCGACCATCAACACCCCAAAGGCAAGCTGGGGGTGTTGCTGACGGGGACGGTGATGGGAGCAGCAGTTGATGAAAATGGCGACCGGGAAGAGGGCAGGGCAGAGCCCAGACCATTCAACCAGTTCGCTGTGTTCGATGTGCTGATGCGCCCTGTCACGGATTCAGGCGCCTGGCTGACGTCTGCCCGGGACGACCGCTTCCTCACTGCCGAGACAGTTCAGCACCCACTGGGCAGCCAGGTCACCATCGTCAGCGAAGATGCGCCGGCCGGCAGCATGACGCCGTATCTGGATCTGAATGTCTTCGCGTTGCGAGTGGGTGAAAACGATGTGCTGACCGTCGATGGTCTATGCCGCCCGACCCCACTGGATGGCAACGACGTGATGATGAAGCTGACAATCCTCGGGGATCCGCCGGCTGGTGATCCGCCGCCTGTTGAAACCATGCAGAAACCCGCAGGCAACTGGACAATGCCACTGCGCAAATTCACGCGGACAAAAGGCACATGGCCAAATCCCACGAGTTTCTCGCTGGGCACTGATGCAGCGGGATACGGCAGGAAAAAATTCGATCTGAGCATCGTCGACCTGATGGACTTCATCCCGCCAACCCTGTTGAAAAACACCATCGATGCGGCGCAGTTTCTCGACCTCAACCTGGGCGCGGACTACGCCCTCAAGTATGTGCGGCTCAATTCCCTGTTCGGCCCCGAACTGGTGCAGCGCGCCAATATTTCTCCGGACGCGGTTCTGGATTGGCAAACGCAGCACCTGAAAGAGCCGGGTCCTACAGGCATTCCTGCATTCGAAGAACCCAACGGGCCTTTTGACGGTGCCAATGGCCTGTTCTTCTGTGAACTGTTTTTCCACGCGGTGCATCTGGTGGCAACACGACTGCGCGATGAGGATCGGTTCAGCGATGCGCAGCAATGGCTGCATTACCTGTTCGCTCCCCACGCTCCTGCCGACCCCGACGCGGTGCCAGATGCCCGTCCGAGCTACTGGCGTTGCCGTCCGTTGACCGGTCCAGGCAACTCTGGTGCCGAGAGCCTTGCCCCGCTGGACCCGGATGCCATCGCCTATTCCGAGCCGAAACATTACAGGCTTGTAGTATTTGTCGAATACGTGAAAAACCTGATGGCATGGGGAGACTGGTATTACCGCCAGTTGACTCGCGAAAGTCTTGCCGCTGCCCATCTGCGTTACGTGCAGGCCGGGTTTTTCATGGGCAAGCCACCCTCGGGGAGTACCGTCAGCCGTTGGCAGGCGGTCACTTTGGGGGCGTTGCTGGAAGACTGCAGCAAACGCCCGGATCTGGAAAAGTTTGAACGCGAATTTCAGTTCAGTCTGGCAGACATTCCCGCAGGCTCTGATGTCGCCCCACAGTTGGGCCTGTTGGCCTGCGGCCCTTTCAAAATTCCGATCAATCAGGTGTTGGTAGACTGGATCGAGGCGCCGCAAAAGCGCCTGTTCAATCTGCGCAACAATCTGACCATTGACGGTCGTCCGCTGGACATACCGTTGTTCAGCCCGCCGGCTGATCCCAACCAGTTGTTGCGTGACCGGGCAGCCGGCAGCAATGGCAGACCGCGCTCGATGGGGCAGACGCGGGTCATCGCTTTCTATTGGCGGGGAGCCTTCGAACTCGCCTTGCGGGCGGTGGAAACCATGCAGCAGTTTGCCGCAGAGATACTCAACGTGCTGGAGCGCCGTGATCGCGCTGAACAAGAGGAACTGCAGCAAAGCCATCTCGTCGAGCTGGGCAATTACGCGCTGACCGTGCAAGAGCAGACCATTGCCCAGATGGAGGCGGTGGTCGTATCGCTTACCGAAAATCGGCAAAAAGCCGTCGAGCTTGCTCAAGCGTATGCGACACGCTACGAAGAAAACGTATCGGACGCCGAGTATGCAGTCATGTCCAACCTGCAACGCTCCAAGGAACTGGCGATGCAGTCTTCTGCGCTCAGGACGGCGGGCGGAGCGGTCGCAGCGCTGCCGAAGATTTTCGGCATGTCCAATGGCGGCGCGCTGCCTGAGCAAATACTGTTTGCCTCTGCCGACCTGTTCAATATTTTGTCGATCGGCGCGCAGGCGGATGCCGACAAACAAGGCACCAACGAAACCTATCGCCGGCGACGCGATGACTGGGCACTGCAACGTGACCAGGCACTGGCGGAGGTACGCGCAATCGATGCGCAAATCGTAGCGCAGAATCATGCTGTGGCCGCCGCCCGAATCAACCTCGCACAGACGCTCAGGGCGAACGGTCAGGCGGTGACGATGTACAACTTCCTGAAAAAACGTGCGACCAATGCCGAGCTGTTCAACTGGATGCTCGGCCAGCTCAAGGCGTTGCACTATCAGGCCTACGATGCGGTGGTCAGCCTGTGCCTCAGCGCACAGGCGTCACTGAGCGCGGAAACGGGTAATTACGCAGTAAACCCGCCGCCCCAGGTGTTGCATGACCAATATCATGGACTGACCGCCGCCAATCATCTGCGCAATTACCTGCTGCTGCTGGAGCGTGAGTATGTGCAGCGCACCGAGCTGAAGCTGCAATTTGTGAGGACCATCTCGTTGCGCTCGTTGTGCGATGACGTTACTGACCCTCAACCCGGTATCGAAAACTGGGCGCACGCGCTGAAGCAGCTATGCGATACCGGAGCGCTGGAATTCAGACTCACGCAGTTGCTCTTCGACCGTGATTATCCGGGGCACTACTGCCGTCAGATCAGTTCAGTGGCTGTCACGCTGCCGGTCGTCGCCGGGCCATTCGAGAACACGCGAATGATTTTGACGCAGGTGAGCAATATGACGGCCACTCAGGCCACGGCGCAATCGGTACAGTATTTGCTCGATCCGACAGGGGATGTAGCCCCCGTCGATGTTGTGCATAACGTGCGCAGCGGTCAGCAAATCGCGATTTCGCTGGCCGTCGGTGATGACGGCACGTCTGCGGTGAAACCGGAAGAGGGCCTGCTGCGGCCTTTCCAGTTTACCGGCCTGACCGGCACCTTCTCGTTGTATTGCCCCTGGTTTGACCGGGCTCGCCAGGCGCAACAGCTTGCCAGCCTGACTGACATCATTTTCGAGATTCACTACACAGCCAGAGCAGGCGACCCGACGTTTACCCAAAAAGTCATGGATCTGGTGATTGAAGCGGAAGAAAACGCAGAAGCTGCAGGCAATGGAGGGCGCGGTCATGCCTGAAGCGATCATCCATGCACGCGAGAACCTGGTGAACGATGGCGAGTTTCTCCAGGGTTTGAGGCTGTGGCAGAAGCAGGGGCGCGTCGATAAGGAATCCGAGCCTTATCAGGGTAAGGATCAATCCTTTCTGGCTGCGCGTAACGAAGGCAAAGCGTGGCAAGACATCACCTTGCCCAAGTCATCGGCTGACAATACGCGTTATGTCCTGAGCTTCCTCTGGGAAACCCGCCACACTCAGCCGGGCTTGCTGTCGGTGCACAAAAATGGCGTCCGGGTCGAACACTTCGAGCTGCCGCCCGGCCACGCCCGCGACCGCGAACAGGACCAGATCCGTCTCAACGCCGGGCTCCCGCTGGATTTGAAACCGAACCTTTTCCGTGAACCGCTGATGTCATCGTTTGTTGCGGGCGATGTTTTGCGAATCGAGATAAGCAGTCCGAAAAACGCCCCTTCCTCACGGGAAAAAGTCTGCATCACCTGCATTGATCTGCAATTGGAACTTGATGAACCGAAAGTGCAGAGCATCATCCTGGATGAACATGCCCGCACGGCCGGCGCTCCGCTTTATCTGTGCCTGGGCTCCGAGATCCTCGGCGGGCACCGGGTGCGGTTCTGCCTGGCGGATGATAGTCCGTGGTTCGGCACTCAGGCAGCACTGGCCATTGCGAACAATCCCATGGGAGCAGTCACTGCTGAGCCCCGCTGGGAAACCAACCAGCCACTGACCGACGAATGGGTCATCAACTGCCCGCTGCTGGACGATGCGCAAGACTATGCATTCACATTGAACCTGATCAATCAGTACACCGCCGAGCCCTATGCGATGCAGGTGTCTTTGGGGCATCACCGTCTGGTGTTTCAGGAAACGCGAGAGGCGGCTTATTACCCGCTGCTCGGCGAAAGTGTTTCCCTGGGCGTGAAAGTGGTGTCGCCTTACACCGGTCAGGGCGTTGGCGGGCGGACTGTAAACTGGTCGATCGCGGGTGACGTCATTGGTGTCTGCATTACCGATCAGCAGGGTTGGGCGTATATCGATTATTCGCCCACCAGCGAGCATGTGGGCGATGTGGTGATACAGGCTTCGGTTGCAAGTCCTTATGACGTTGACGGGGTGGCGAGGGAAGATTTCGCGGTCAAGGTTCTGGCTGAAAGCCCATGGCTGCATCTTGTGATTTTTGAAAACGGGGTCATTACCGAATGGCCGGAGGACGGCTACCCAAATCGTGGTTCGGCGCACATCATTGATGTATCCATACCCAGGGACAACCCGTTGCGAGACCTGCCGATTTCGCTGCATTGGTCCGGCGACCCCGCCGACGATTTGGGAATAGCCGTCGAGCCGGCACTGGGTGAATGGCAAGAACCAGCGGCCGGCCTGCGTTGGTCGCTTGCTGCGCAAGACAAGGTCGATGGCCAGTTCGGTCTGTTTCTGGTGTGCTCCAGATTACTGAAACCGTCACCGATAAAACGCATGTTCCTGGCACGCAACAAAGTCGAAATCGGCGAGGTCCGCGAGGCGGACAGATCGCCCGTACTGGATGAAAACGAAAGCGCGCTGCTGCGGCTGCAGGTCGTTCATCACACCGACAGCGGCGAGAAAAACGGCGTCATCGGCGCGCAGGTCGAATGGAGCATGCCGGGGGGCAAAACCGTCCATACGACCTCAGGCTGCGACGGCTGGGCGGGGGCGTGGTGCAAGCCCCTGGAGGTGGGGGAAACCACCGTCGATGTCAGCGTCAGGGCGCATTCCCAGGCGCCATCCGTTCCCTGGTCATTCAAGGTCAATGCGATCGCGACCAGCCCCTGGAACAGCAGGGTGCGGATTTTGCTTGATGGTGCCGAGGTCGAGCGCAACTCACTTGGCCTGCTCTGCCATCGCGGGCAGAAACATGAGCTGGAGATCTTGCCGCTTACGGAAGATTGGCGTGACCGCAACGTCAGCCTGCACTGGCGCGGCGACGATCCTCGGATCGGTCTGCACATTCCTGAATTGGATGTGGCCAGACCTCTCACCGGTCAAGGCCTGAGGTGGACGCTCGATGCTACTGAAAGTGACGTGAGCAGCCTCTTTCAATTGAGGCTGCACATTGACGGCAACGAGGCGGATCGAGAGTTGACCGGGCGGCTGTTCTGGCAGGAACCGAGCCGGGAAATGAGCCTGATGCTCGACCAGATCCACGCCGCGCTGGATACACAGGCTTTTTATCCGTGTCTCGCAGCGGCGCACGACTTCAAGGTCCTGCCCCAGGCTTTGAGTCCACTCACCGGGCTGGATATCGTGTTGGTATGGTCGGGAACTGCGGCAGAGGAACTGGACGCGCAAGTATTTCCAGCATTGGACTCGACGCAGAAATTGACTGACGGTGGTTTCGTCTGGTCGCTGGATTTCTCTCGTAGCGCCCGGCCCGGGAAGTTTCAGTTAACCGTGTCGCTGCCCCAGCTGGCCCTGTCATCAGAGGGCAAACCCATGGACCTGGCGCACAACAAGCTGCGGATCGCGCAATGGCACGAGACCACGGTGACTCCGGTGGTGGGTGGAGAATCGTTATGTCTGTGGGCTCGTGTGATCTCGGCATTCTCGGGCCTTGGTGTCGGCCAGGTTCCGGTGCAATGGAAGGGCAGCGCCGAACAGGTCGAGCCCACCGATGAGGAGGGGTGGAGTGCTTATGCCCACGCGCCTGCAGCCGCCGGAGAACAGGCAATCACCGCAGCGATATTCAGCCCTTACAACGCGTCCAGCGAACAGCGCTCGATGAAGGTCAGGGCATTGGCCAGCGATCCCTGGAAGGGCCTCACGATCAGCGTTGACAGGGGAGAGCCGCAAGCCTTTGGTGAAAAAGTCCTGTTCGCACGCCGCTCGCTTGATTACCGGATCGAAGTGAATGCCGACGAGGGAAGTCAGTTATTCGAACGCAATCTGAGCCTGGGTATTGCCGACAGAGGACCATCTGCATTTGGCATCCGCGGTCTTGACTCCGTATTGGGTGTCCCGAAACCCTTCAGCGATTCCGGCCTCGTGTACGAGTTCAGCGTTGGCGACGAGAACAACGGTAGCTTCGGTTTTTATTGTGCTGCCGAAGATCTGGCAAGTCTGTCGCCGATTCATGCCGTCTCGGTGGGCGAAGGCTCGCAAATGATGACCATCGCCGAGCGCTCGCGAGTTCTTCGGACACTGTTCTGGGGTGACACCGTATCCGAGCAGATTACGCTGGTCTCGATTGACGGGAACAAGCCGATGCGCGGCACAACGGTGGTCTGGAGCCATCCGGATTTCGGTGAGCGGGTCACCACGACCGACTATTACGGCGTGGCGCGCATTGCTTTTGTGCCTACTTCTCCAGGCGCTTGGTCGCTGACGGCGAGGGCGGGGGATGGGCTGTATTCGGAGTCGCTTTCGTTGCCGTTTTTTCTCCAGGAGCCTCGAGAGATCAAAGAGCTGGTCTGTGATGAACCTTCCGGTTATCCCGGGCAAAAGATCATCGTTCAGGCGTTGGTGGTTTCGGCTATCACCGGCGAACCTTTGAGCAATGTCGAAGTGATGTGGGATTACGACAACAAAGCCTTGCCGGCGACCAAGACGGGAGCCGACGGCTGGGCCACGCTTGGCTTCATCCTGGGGGCGCCGGGGGAGGCGGCCCTATGGGCGACGGTAACGGGAGGGGTTGCGGGCTGGGATGTGAGTTGGCTGGCACTAAATGTCGTTGAGCGTGCAGCGGCCGTAGCGTCTGTTGTTGCGTCGCGAAATCCGGTTCCCTTGCAGACATACGTCAGCATGACTGCATTGATTGTGGCCAAGGGAAGCCAGGAACCCATGCCCGGACGAAGAATCCTGGCCTCCACTAATGGAGCGCCGTTCGTTCAAGCTCTTACCGATCATCAAGGGCGATACACCTCCCATTGGCGCCCGATGAGCATTGACGAGAAGATTTCCCTGGTCGTCAAAGTAGAAAACAGCGACGGTACTTCGCACAGCGGCGCTGTGTATGTTTCGGTCACCAGTTGAACTGAAACTGTCAAATCGCAGCGGTTTTTTTCCATTGCATGTAACGCGTCACCAGCTCGGCCCCCAGCTCGGCGGGCCGGACATCCATCACCGTGATTCCATGAGCCGTGAGCCGCTCATGCTGTTGCGAGCGGTCATTCAGGAAGTCGATGGTGCCGCAGTAGGCGAGCGCCTCGGGCAGCGTTTGCACCGGTGCCTGACGTAACGTGTCCAGCGCTTCTTCGCGCAGACTGGCCACCAGCACCCGGTGTGTTGCGCTCAACCGTCTGACCGCGTTCAGCAGTTGATCATCGTCATCGCGCACATTGGTCACCAGCACCACCAATGCCCGGCGTTTTTGTCGGGCCAGTAACTGGCTGGCGGCGGCCTGATAATCGGCAGGATGTTGTGTGCTCTGCAGATCATGAACAGCGTTGAGCAAGACGTTCAGTTGGCCGCTGCCTTTGACGGGGATTACATGGCGCGGCTGATCACCGGCAAATGCGCTCAGCCCCACCGCATCCCCTTGTCGCAACGCCACATAACTGAGCAGCAGGCAGGCATTGAGCGCGTGGTCGAAGTGCGACAGTTCACCGTCCTGACTGCGCATCTGCCGGCCGCAGTCGAGCATGAAAATGATCTGTTGATCGCGTTCATCTTCATACTCCCGGGCAATCGGCGTGCGTTGGCGCGCGGTGGCTTTCCAATCGATCTGACGCAGGCTGTCGCCTTCGCGGAATTCGCGCAGTTGATGAAATTCCTGACCCTGCCCGCGACGTTGCCGCTGGCGTATGCCGAGCTGGCTCAGCCAGTTGTCGACGGCGCGTAATTCACCGCCGTAGAGCCGGGCGAAGTCGGGATACACACGGGTCTGATCGGCGACCTCGATCAGGCGTTTGCCTGACCATAAGCCCAAGGGACTCGGCAGATTGACTTCGCACTGCTCGAAGCGCAGATGCCCGCGTCTGGTCGGGCGCAGACGGTAGGTGATCCGGCTGACATGACCGGGTTGGAGCTCGACGACCAATCGCAGATGTTCGAACGCGAGGCCCTCGGGGACGTGGTCGAAAAGATCGATGTTCAGTGGCTCGGCAAACTCATGGGCAACTTCCAGTTGCACCTCTACCCAGCGCCCCAGTGCCAGGCTGCCGGGTATTTGCCGTCTGATGCGCGGCGAGGGCAGACGTCTGAGGCGCACCGCGTCAATAACGGCCAACGCCAGAAGTGCGAGCAGTAACCCCCAGTTGATCGAAATCAGGCTCGAGGGGAGCTCTGTGTCGAGTGCCTCAAGTGCGCCGAGCACAATGCTGAACACCAGCAGCAGCGCCAGCCAGATCAGCAGCAGTCGCGAGGGTTTCACAGGCGCGGCGCCGGCACTTGGTCGAGCAATTGCGCAAGCACCTGATCGACCTGCAGACCTTCGATGTCCAGCTCTGGTGCAACACGCACGCGGTGGCGCAGCACCGCCAGCGCGCAGCCTTTGATGTCATCCGGAATGACAAATTCGCCGCCGCGCAACAACGCCCTGGCACGAGCACACCGAACCAATACAATCGAGGCGCGCGGTCCGGCGCCGAGGGTCAGCCCCGGCCAGGTGCGGGTGCTGCGCGCCACACGCACGGCATAGTCGAGGACCTGATCGTCCAGCGGCAAATCACTGGCGATGCGTTGCAGGGCTTGCACGTCCTTGGCCTGCAACACCGTGCGCAGCGGTTGCACATCGAGCATGTCGGCGCGGGTCGAACGACAGACCTGACGGACCATGCTCAACTCCTGATCGGCGTCGGGATAATCCATGCGCACCTTGAGCATGAAGCGGTCGAGTTCGGCTTCCGGCAGTGGATAGGTGCCTTCCTGTTCGATCGGGTTCTGCGTCGCCAATACCATGAACGGTTGCGCGATGGGCAGCGCGCGACCTTCGAGTGTCACCTGACGTCCCTGCATGGCTTCGAGCAGTGCCGCCTGGGTTTTCGCCGGGGCGCGGTTGATCTCATCGGCCAGCAGCAGATTGGTGAATAACGGGCCTTTGCGCAGCTTGAACTGTTCGGTCTGCAGGTCGTACACGGCGTGACCGGTGACGTCGCTGGGCATCAGATCGGGGGTGAACTGGATGCGCGCAAACTCGCCGCCGAAACAGCGTGCCAAGGCCCGCACCAGCAAGGTCTTGCCCAGACCGGGCACGCCTTCGAGCAGCACATGGCCGCCGGCAATCAGCGCGGTCAGGACATCGTAGACCACCGCTTCCTGGCCGATCAGTGCCTTGTTCAATTCGTTGCGCACCGCCTGCGCCAACTGGCTGGCACGCTGGCGTTGCTGGGCGGCATGCGTCGCGCTGCCGGGCTCGATCTGTTCAGTCATAACGCGTTCCTCAAAGTTTGCAGATGAGCGACCTGACGGCTGAATTCGGCGCTGGACAATCGCTGCTTCGGTCGTGGGCTCAGGGCCTGGCTGATGGCGCGGGTGGGTTGCCGGGTCAGGCGCGATAGCGCCAGCCATTGTTCGGCCACATTCAATTGATCAAAACCGGGATGGCGGCGGCGGGCACGGCGCAGGATGTCTTGTTGCAAGGCTTGCAGCAGCGCCTGCTGGCCGTTGTGGCGCAGGAGGAAATCGGCGCTGGCGCGCAAATGTTCGAGCAATTGTCGGCGACCCGCTGGCGCCGGCATTTGCACGGGGCCGTGACGCACGCCGGCCTGCCACAAACACAGGCCGATCAAGGTGAACAGGGCGACGATAGCCTGCGGGAAGTAGCGCCAGAGCAGCGTCCATAAACCGTCGTGCACCGTGTTGTAAATCAGCGTGACGTCGGTGTCGGCGCTCAGATACCAGAGCAGCCAGGCGTTGTCGTATTTGCTGATGGCCGGGGTTTTCCATAGCTCGGCATCGGTGACCACGGTGACTGTGCCGAGGCCGTACACCCGTTGCATCATGTGCGTGGCTTTGGCGCTGTTGGCCCAGGCTTGCGCGACATTGTTCGGGTCGTCGAGGTGGAAATCGGTGTCGAACCCGGCGTAGGCCGGCGCATCTTCGTCTTCCAGGTACAGCTTGGTCAGTTTCGGGAAGCGGTCCTTTTCCACTTCTTGCGCAGGATCTTTCAAGTCTTTGCTCAGCGATTGGTGCAGTTGCACGCGGTCGAGCAGCAGATCGTTGCTTTGCCGGGTCTGCGCATCCCACAGCGACTCGGCGACGAACACCAGACGTCCGCCGGCGCGGGTCCAGTTGAGCACCTGATCGACTTCACGCGGCGTCATCCGCGCGCGCTCGCCGAACAACATCAAAGTGTGGCTGTGCGGATCGATCTGCGGCAGCACCGCCAGGGTCTCGGCGTGGCTGACCGCAAGGCCGCGCTCGCGCAGGAACATTTCTGCCGCCAGATACGGGTTGGCTTGCGCCGTGGGGGAGGGGCCGTGATCGACGACTTCCTGATACGGGCGTGCTTTGAGAAACAGAAAAAGACTCAGACCGCCGAGCAGCAACAGCGCCAATGCACCCAGCGACCAGCCGATGCGCCGGTTCAATGCCGAGCCCCTTCACTGAACAATTCACGCCAGCCGTTGCACAGTTCGGCTCGCAGGTGCGCGGCCGGAACCCGGTGCCCGTAGGCCATGTTCTGCCAGTGAACAGTGAGGTTGCGGCTATAGGCGAGAAGGTCCGGTCGTTGCAGTTGTTCAATACGTTTGAGGATCTGACTTTCGGTGTCGGCCGCTTTCAGCGTCAGGTCGAAATCGTGCAGCAGATGACTGAGCAGGCCGCGATAGAGCAGGCCCAGCGCGGCACGAGGTTCGCTCAGCCATAACTGTTCGGCGCTGGCGGCGATGTCATTGGGCAGGGTTTCACGGTTCAGTTCCAGGCCGAAGACTTGTGACGGCGTCGGTGGTTTGCTGCGCGCCGGCAGGTTCGGGCGGCGGCTGACGAAAGCCCCGAAGAATTCGCGATAACGCCAGACCAGCCAGCCCAGCGCGGCGATCAGCGCACCCCACAACAGCACCTCAATCACGCCAGCGAGGGTATCGAGATGCCGACCGTCGAGCCAGCCGAGCAGGGTTTTCAGCCATTGCGGAACTTCACCCGCTTGCGCGTTCTCGGCGGGTTTTGCCGGATCGTCGCCGAAGCGATAGCGGGTGACGCTTTCCTTGTTCTTGAACGGCGGTTGTTCGGGCAACGACTGGATGCTGTCGCGTGCGGCCTGACTGGTCAGCGGCTGATTCAGCAGCCGTGGAGCATCCGGCGCATCGCTGGCCCATACCGGTTGCAGATTCGGCAGCAGCAGACATACCGCCAGCAACATCCCGAGCACGCCGTTGTTCAAGCGCTGGCGCAAACGGCGGAAGACCAGCTCTATGTCCCAGGCTTCCAGTTGCGTGCGCCGGTTCAGGTAGAGGCTGAAGCCGCAGGCGACATAGATCGGCTCCCAGACGACCAGAATCAGCGCGTAAAA
>Ga0157369_10005463_pt1 | contig 14769 bp, 16 predicted proteins | sample C25metaG_FD_113461 | JGI IMG/M metagenome (GOLD analysis project Ga0157369, IMG submission 113461) | Corn rhizosphere microbial communities from Kellogg Biological Station, Michigan, USA - C2-5 metaG | ecosystem: Host-associated > Plants > Roots > Rhizosphere > Soil | place: USA: Michigan...
AAAATTTTATTGAGCAAGCTGTAGTTCATTGCTCATCGTTCCTTGCCTGCCTGCCGGTAGGCAAGTGTCACTCACTTGTACTGCAGCGCACAGAGCCTTGTGAAACGACAAACGTGAAAATAATCTCAAGCTTCTCACGTCTATCGTCTCACGTTTCACAAATGAAAATCAATATTGATGATTTATGTTCCGACTGTACAAGTGAGTGACACAACGAAAGCTCAATAGAATTACAACAGCATGTTAAAAAAATATTTTCAAAAAAACATTCACATTGTGTTGAAAACGGCTATCCATCGCAATTTCATAAAAATTGTATGTTTGCCACAACGTGTATAATGAAATGAAAGTGCGAATTGCAATATTGGATTTGTATGAGGGTGCGGAAAATCAGGGAATGCGATGCATGCGTGAGATCATTCATCATTGGGGAAAAACGCAGCATCACAATGTTGAGTTGCACGAATTTGATGTACGTCAAAAATGTGCGCTACCCGATCTTTCTTACGATGTTTATATTTCAAGCGGAGGCCCGGGTTCTCCTTTGGAAAGTGAAGGACTTGAATGGGATAAAAAATATTTCCACTGGATAAAACAAGTAGAAGAATGGAACAATACAATTTCAAATTTTCCAAAGAAACATGTGCTTTTTATTTGTCATAGTTTTCAATTAGCATGCAGGTATTATAATGTGGCGAATGTTTGCAAGCGCAAGTCCACCGCCTTCGGCGTGTTTCCGGTGCACATGACAAATGACGGAATGAATGAAACAGTTTTTGAAGGTTTGCGCGATCCTTTTTATGCAGTAGATAGCCGCGATTACCAGGTGATTGAACCAAATCTTCATCGCATAAAGAAAATGGGCGGGCACATACTTGCCATTGAAAAAGAAAGATTGCATGTTCCTTATGAAAGAGCCATCATGGGTATTCGTTTCAATGATTATTTTATCGGTACGCAATTTCATCCTGAAGCGGATGCTACAGGCATGAGTATGTATTTACAGCGTGAGGATAAAAAGAAAACAGTGATCGAAAATCATGGTGAACAAAAATGGAAAAGCATGATCGAACGTTTGAATGATCCCGATAAAATTTTGTTCACACATGATCATGTACTCCCTAATTTTTTAAACGTTGCCGTTGAAGAGTTGGTAGTAAATTAAGGAACTGTTATCAGAAGTTTTTTATCAAGCTTAAGTGCTGTCATCTACACCTGTTGCCTGCCTGCCGGTAGGCAGGTGTCACTCACTTCATCGTCCAGAACTCTATTCAGCAAAGCGCGAACAGTAAGTAAAAGTAATTCTGAAGCTTCAGCTAAAGCACGCTACTCTTCTTTATTAATAACTATCCTATAAAATTTTTTGCAAAAAAGTGAAGGAAGAATCAAACAGGCACGCTTTCGAAAAGAATAGAAATTCCTCATCAGCAAACATATGTGAATTATATTTCTCCATTTGCTAAATAAACATTTAGAAATGCGTGGTATTTGCTTTGCAGCAGTTACACTTTTACACTAAAAAATCAAAGCTTATGTTTTACCATGTAAAAGAACTGCAATTCAATGCAAGAGTTTCTAAGCCTGACCCGAAGTTTGCTACTTTGTTACTTGAACAATTTGGCGGAGCCAACGGAGAACTGGCTGCTGCATTGAGATATTTTGCACAAGCCTTCGGTGCAAAAAAACCATATCCCGACAAGTATGATATGCTGATGGATATTGCCACAGAAGAGTTCAGTCATCTTGAAATAGTGGGAGCAACTATTCAAATGTTGCTTACAGGTATCAACGGTGATTTGAAAGACGCGGCAGAAAGATCAGAAATAATGCAACTGCTTGAAGGAAAAACTTCGAGGGAAAATATTATTCACCAGGCGATGGTTGCACCACAATTCTTAGTGGGAAGTGCGGGTGGTCCTGCTTACACAAATAGTCAGGGCGTACCATGGACCGCTGCATATATCAACGGTGATGCGCAAGGAGATCTCACAAGCGATCTTCGTTCTGATGTTGGCGCAGAAACACGTGCTAAAATGGTGTATGAATATTTGCTCCAGTTTACCGAAGATACTTATGTGCAAGAAACACTTCGTTTTTTAATGACACGTGAAGTGGCGCACTTTCAAATGTTTGAAGCAGCGCTGGAAAGCATTCAACCAAATTTTCCTATGGGCACTTTGCAAAGCGATCCGCGCTACAGCAATTTATATTTCAACATGTCGAGCGGCAATGATTATCGTGGTCCGTGGAATGAAGGAGCAAGTTCAAGAATGGGTGAAACATATCAGTATATTGAAGACCCTATCCGTCATGTAATGGAAACAAATTCTTTGGAACAGCAACAAATAAAAGGCAGTAACCGCACACAAGATGATGTTGACAGGATGAATAAAGAAATTGGGAAAATGCGCAGCAAAGAGATAAATGACGCATCACTAAAAGGAGAACAACAATGGAATGATTGGACAACAGGCAGCAGCAGGGTCAGTGATACTTCAGAAGAAACCGCTTCAACAAAAAACAAAACGAGTGAACGATCAAAATCAACTTCAGAAAGAAATAAATAAACACGAGGCAACACTTCAGCAAGCGGATCATGTAAAAATAATTTGTTACACGGATCCGCTTTGTTGCTGGAGTTGGGCATTTGAGCCGCAGTGGAGGAGATTGCGTTATGAATTTCGTGATCACATCACATGGCAGTATTGCATGGGAGGATTAATATCAAGCTGGAATAATTATAATGATGCGGTTAATTCAATCAGTCGCCCCTTGCAAATGGGTCCGTTGTGGATGCAGGCGCATCATGTTTCAGGCATGCAAATACAAGATAGAATATGGATGAATGATCCGCCGCAAAGTTCTTATCCTGCCTGCGTTGCAGTAAAATGTGCCGCACTGCAATCAAAGGATGCGGAAGAAAAATATTTGCGTTATACACGAGAAGCGATCATGCTGAATGGCAAAAATATTGCACGCCAAAATGTTTTATTTGAGATAGCAGAACAACTTGCTGATGAACTAAATTTTGATGTGCAGCAATTCAAAGAAGATTATACAACAGGTGCAGGCATTGAAGCGTTCAAAAAAGATCTGCAACAAGTGCAATATAAAAATATCAATCGCTTTCCCACATTAACTGTTAGTAACAACAATAAAAGCGGGATCATTATAACAGGTTATCGTTCGTACAATTCATTGATTGATGCTTTAAAAAATTTTATTCCTTTAAACTCAATTGAACAAATTGATATCGAAGACTACAAAAAATATTACAACCATCTCACCGAACGCGAAATAGAAGAAGCAGAAAAAAGTTTTCAACTTGTAAATGAGTAAGAAGACTTTTTAGGTCGCGAGATTAAGTGCAGGTGGCATCGACTCTGTAGTTTACCCTGAGCTTTTCGAAGGATCACTATTTGTACGTGTCGGCTTATAGTAAAGCGTTACTGCGCCACAGCTAAAGGTTTTTGTTTTTATGAGTTTAAAAATAGACTTACCGTTTATGTTTTTAAACAATGGTAAACCGTTTCCCACTATAACAGGGTGAACACAAAGTTGAAATTCATCAATTAAATCAAGTTCCATTAAGCTTACAATTAAACTCGGGCTGCCAACTAAAATATCTTTATCCGGTTGTTGCTTCAGTGCTATAACTTCTTCTTTAATATCTCTCTTTGCTAACTTTGCTGTTTTCCATTCAACATTTTTCATTGTGCGGGAAAAAACAATTTTTGGAATATTGTCTATTGTTACCGCAAATTCATCCATTGCTTTGTTACCGGTTGGATTGTTTAGTAAAGTTGGCCAGTATTCCATAAGCTGGTATGTTATCCTTCCGTATAAAAGGGTGCCTGCGCTACGTAACAGCTCATTGTAATGTTGATGTATTTCATCATCTGCAATCATTGCCGTGTGGTCACAAAACCCGTCAAGTGTCATATTGATTGCTGCAATTAGTTTTCTCATTTTATTTCTTTTTAAACTACAATAGTACCCGTCTTCACTTCTCCGGCCCGCTTGTAATTCGCAATAATAACTCCGGTTGATGTAACAATACTATCCGTTAATGTAAATGCTGTCGGAATCGCGCCACCGTCAAACAACTTTTTTCCTTTGCCAAGAGTAAGCGGGTGAATTTTGAGACGGAGTTCGTTTACCAGGTCATTCTTTAATAGTAAATGAATGAGTTCACTACTGCCCCAAACTTGAATGTCAGAACCTTTCGAATTTTTGAGTTCTTTGATATCTGCCAGGCTATTGATGAAAACTGAATTTTTCCAATCTGACTTTTTCCTGGTCATGGACAAGACGTATTTTGTACCATCATTGATACCTGGCCAAAAGTCTGCATGTTCAGGCCAATAGTTTTCCCAAATCTCAAATGTTTTTCTGCCCAAAAGATAATCTGCAGGTTTCAGTTCTTCTTGGACGGCCTTGCCATAAACTTCATCACCATACGGTTCGGTCCAACCGCCATATTCAAAACCACTTGATGTATCTTCCTCAGGCCCGCCGGGTGCTTGCATTACTCCATCTAATGTGATCATTGATAAGACGATAATTTTTCTCATGTCGTTTTATTTGATTGTTCTGTCGGAATTTTTGTAAAGTCCATATAAATTAGGTTCTGCCAAATCTCCGCGTAAGAACGGTTTTTAAAAACTGGGAAGTTTACTTATTCGCAAATCCAAATCGTACTGCATCTTCAAGTATATTAATATTTATATCTTTTAGCGTTTTGAACTTAATACAATACCCGGTTACACTTGCATTGCCTAATTTTTTTCCATACGTTTTGGCTAAGTACGTTTTATCTTTAATACCCATTATATAGACCGAGATGCCGGTTGTGTTTGCGCTCAAACCAATTTGATAAAACTCCCTGGTTTCTCCATTAGCATATTTTATGGTGTAAAATCCATATCCAATATTAGGATTTGAAACAGTTTTATTTTCGCTGTTCTTACCATCTAAGAACCATAATTTACATTCAGGCTGCACTTCAAGTATCATTTTGTGCAGCGCTTGCATATCGCTGCGTTTTGGTTCAGCCTGACTGGCAATATACTCTTTGATTTGTGCTTGTGTGTTCATACAGAAAAATTATAAGTTGTTTGCTTTGCAGGTGTTTTAAGTTTTAGGTTTTTATTTCCCACCATCTCACTTAAGGCGGAGAAGGTGGGAAAGTGTTATTCTAATTCTTTTGCAATTGAATTGATGGATATTTGGAAAGCCGTTATTTAAAAACTTCCACCATAAAACTGGTTTTAATCTGCTTGTGCTGCCTGATTTATTTCGTTCTATTTGATTCAAACTCCACCATCCATTCAATACCGAATTTGTCTCTAAACATGGCAAAATAAGAACCCCATGGGCTATCACCAATAGGCATTTCAACAGTTCCGCCTGCTGAAAGCCCATTAAATAATTTATCTGCTTCTTCACGACTTTCTGCAGTAACAAATATTTTAGACCTGTTTTCATTCTCATTTACCCGACCCAAAAATTCCGGAACATCGTTAGCCATTAAAATGCTATTGCCAATTGGTAAAGCAATGTGCATTATTTTATTTGCTTCACTTTCTGCTAATGTATGTTCCGTGTTTGATAAATCTTTGAAGCGTATAATTTTTGTGAACGTTCCCCCAAATACTGATTTGTAAAAATTGAATGCTTCTTCGGCATTTCCGTTGAAGTTGATGTGTGGATTGATAAGTGCCATGATTTTTATTTTTTAAATTGGTTAATTATTTTATTGTTTTTTATTCCAATTCTTCGCAGAAGAATTGATGGATATTTAGCAAACCTGTTATTTTCAAAACAATATTTTCTTCGCTGTCAATACGCAATATTTTGTCGCAGTCATCAAGGTCAAAATTCCATTTTGCTTTTGGCAATATTTTGTCAATATGCGGTTTCAATTTCTTTGCCTGCATTTTTGTTTTGACAGATATTTTAAATACGTAAATCATTTTTGCGATAAGGTTGCCAGGAGAATTTCCAGGTTGCTCAACGACATTTTCATTCCTTGCGTGAAGCCATCAAGTATTCTTTCCATTCTTTCAAGCGATTCATTGTAAATAGTGATGTTTACTGTTGTTGTTTCATTTTGTTCGCTGAAAGTATGATCCCATTCAGAGCCCGGCAATTCAGGGTTTTCATTCTCGTCTGCAAAAGCATTGTACATTTTAAAGTTGGTTTTCGGAGTAATGGAAGTGTATTCCTGAATTGCCCAACGTTCTTGTCCTTCGGGACTTATCATTGCATAAAATCTTTTGCCACCAACTTTAAAATCCTGGTATTTAGTTTTAGCCGTATATGGCTTAGGTGCAATCCATTGGTCAATAAGTTCTGCTTTTGTGAAAGCATCCCATACCAGTGAAAGGTCAGCATCAAATTCTCTTTTTATCAATACCGTTTTTGCTGCTTTGTCAACGGTAAAATCGAATAATAAATCGTTTGTTCCCGAATCAACGGATTTCTCTTTGTTCAACATTTTTTTATTTTTTTAATTGTTGCAATAAGATTTCTAATTCATTTAATGTCATTGTAAATCCTTCTTTAAAGCCCATTTGCATAATTTGTTCCAGGGCAGCAAGTGTTTTATGCTTGATAATAATTTTCACTGTTGTTGTGTTATTCTGTTCACTAAAATTCAAGTCCCATTCTGAACTTGGAAACGCTGAATTGATTACTTCGTCTTTGTCTGTAAATGCATCAACGAATTTGAAATTGGTTGTAGGGTTTATTGAAGTAAAATCCTGGATGCTCCAATGTTCTTGTCCTTCGGGACTAACCATCGCATAAAATCTTCGCCCGCCTTCTTTAAAGCTCATTGACTTTGTTTTTGATGCCCAGGGTTTTGGAGCCCACCATTGGTCAAGCAATTCCTGTTTGGTAAAAGCATCCCATACCAATGGAAGTTCAGCGTTAAATTCTTTGGTAACATATACCTGTTTTGCTGTTTTGTCAACAGTAAAATCAAAAAGTAAGTTGTTCATTTTTTCTTTTTTTTAATTGTTGATAATACATTGTCAAGTTGATTGAAACGGGTTTCCCACATTTTCCTGTATTGGCTAAGCCATTTGTCAATCTCTTTCATCTTTTCAATTTGGAGTGAATAATAAATTTCCCTGCCTTGTTGTTCCTGTTTTACCAGTTCGCATTCTGTGAGTATGCGAAGGTGTTTTGAAACAGCTTGCCGCGTGGTGTTAAAGTTGTCAGCGATAGCGTTGGGAGTCATTGCCTGCAAGGCGATCAAAGCAATGATTGCTCGTCTTGTCGGGTCGGCTATTGCCTGAAAAATGTCTCGTCTCATAATGTTGAAATTTTTATTTGCGAAACTAATCGGTTGCAAATATATGTGCAACTATTCGGTTTCGCAAAATTTTTTTTCAGATTAAAAGAAAGTCAGTTTGAATTGTTCTCTCATGCTCCCTTCCAAAGTCTGTGTTAAGTTCATACCGTCTCTGTAACGGCGGGCATTTTTTTAAAAAGGAATTCCCAAATTAATATAGGGTAATAATTTTTTTGATTGATTGCAATACATTGCACTTATTTCAAGCGGGCCTAATACAAAATTATAACCGAGCGTAACCGCGTATCCAGTAAGCCAGCCGGGTGTTTGAGCATTTTTATTGCTGCCGATAAAATTGTGATACAGAGCATTCGCCTTTGCCGTTAAAAATAAATTGTTGAACATTTCATATCGCAAGCCAAACAACAAACTTGCAGCACTGCTTGAAAGCACTGTGCCTTCATTTAAACCTGCAAACGTGATTTGATTTCTGAAAGTGTGATCGAGACCGCCGATAAAATAATCATTCAATATACTTTCCTGTTGATTGAAATTTATTCCTGCCTGTAATTGTGAGAGCAAAGTATATTTATGCGACAGAGAAAAATAATGTTCATAGTTCAATTTCGTTCTGATAAAATTATTGAAGTTAAAACCAAGTGAGTCTGTGTTCGTAATCGGCATGCCGCTGCTGTAAAAAGTAAGATCTGTATGTTGCGAATAAACATATCCTGCTTCGATATCAACCTTCGATCCATGTCTTGGATAAATCGCATTACTCAATGTATTTAATTGCAACGAGACATACGAATTGAATAAATTATTCGTGCCATGCATCTCAAGCTTCGAGGGAATATCAGGCTTGTAATGAAATGCTTCAAAGCGTGTACCTATACCAAATGAATATTTTCTTTTAATATTCCAATGTGTGTTGATGTCTCCCACAAAATATTGACGATTATATAGACCGTCTTTATTGAAATTATTGTAAGTAGTGAATTTAAGTTGCTCGGCCTGGACGCTGGTTGAAAGTGAAAGCGTTTTAAACTTTCCAAAATATTGCAAATGTTCCGCTTTAATGCGAAGATTCTCTCCGATGTTTGCGGTAACAAGACTTCTTGAATATGGTGTAAAAAAATCTCTTGATGTAAGATTGCCAATTAAACTTATTCCTGTGAACGTGTTGTAATGAACACCCAGTTTTCCAAAAGTGAGCGGGTTTTCTTCCAAATCAAAAATTATTTTGCATGAACCATCCGGCAATGGTTGCAATGAATAAGTGATCCTGCTGTAATACCTTGTACCAAAGGCTTTGCGAATACAAGCAGTAATATCTTTCGCTTTGTACCAACGACCAACTTCAAATTCCATGCGATGCAGAAAAAAAGATTCATTGGTTTTTTTTAATCCATCAATTTCAAATGCAGTGATCTTCACAGAATCAACTTTTGGTACATTGTTCACTTTATATTTTTGAACACCATAAATTGCATTCAATGAATCCGCAATTTCTTTTACACGCGGATAAATACTATCACCTTTTCTAATACCTTCTTTTGTTATTTCATTTGCACCGGCAAAACTTCCCATCGAAAAATTTTCAAGATCGTGTTTCACATAAATATTGCATAACTTCTTTTCATCAGCAACATCTGCATCTTCACGAAAAAAAGCTACCTGCAGCAAAACCTGGAATACATTGGTGATTTTTTCTTTCGGTAATAATCCTCCGGCAACATTGCTGCCGATCACAATATCGGCACCCATTTGCTTTACATCTTTCACAGGAAAATTTCGTGTAACACCGCCATCAATAAATTTTCTTCCGTTATAATCCACTGCCGTAAACACAGAAGGTATCGCCATGCTGCTCCGAACCGCAGAAACAATTTCACCACTATCCAACACCACGGCTTCACCAGTGGCAATATCCGTAGCAATACATTTAAACCCTTTTGGAAATTTTAAAAAATCTTTTATGTTGTAAACAGGAAAAAAAAATTCACTGAACTTCAACCACAATTCTTCTGATTCAAACACGCCGTTTGGCAACTGAAAAGCATTATTCACCCAGGGCAATTCCACTGCATATTTATCATACTCATCTTTTTCATCAATACTTAAAGAACGCAATGATGCAGCATTTGAAAGCAGCAAATCCCAATCGGTATTACGTGCTATTTTTTCAATCGTATCGCCGGAGTAACCGCATGCATACAAAGCTCCAATAATGCCGCCCATGCTCGTTCCCGTAACATAATCAACTTTTAAACCTGCAGAATCAATTGCTTTCAAAATGCCGATATGTGCAAGCCCTTTAGCGCCACCTCCACTCAGCGTTACGCCAACTTTTGGTCGCGTTTGTGCATGCAAAAAAAGAAAGATGAAAATAAAAATAAACGTTACAAAAGCGTGTTTCATTCAATGTAAATAAAATGAATCGTGCGTTAAAAGAAAATTATTTTTTTGTTACAAGCTACAATACTAATGGGCATCGCCTGTTGCGTCGCATTCCGTTCATCGTTCCTCTTTCAATTGAACTGACGATCACAAAACTCAGAACACAAAACTTAAAACACAGAACTTAGAACGCCGAACACAAGACTTAAATTGTAATATTGTTCATGCAAAAACAAATCATTACCAATATTAACTGCCTCGCAAATGTGCACGATAAAACACATGTATTGCGCGGCAGGGAATTGAGGGATTTGCCTTGCATTTATAACGCATATTTAATAATCGAAGATGGAGTGATTGCAGCATTTGGAGAAATGAAAGATTGGGAGACAGAAGAGAGAAGTCAGGAGACAAAAATTACAAACTACAAACTACAAACTATAAACGCAAGCGGCGCCACGCTCCTCCCCTGCTGGTGCGACAGTCACACCCATCTTGTTTTCGCAGCAAGCCGTGAAGAAGAATTTGTAGATAAAATAAAAGGAAAAACTTATGCGGAGATCGCGGCAAAAGGCGGAGGCATTTTAAACTCTGCAAGAAAATTAAATACAACATCAGAAGAAGAATTATTTGAAAAAGCACAACAACGTTTAAATGAATTAATAAAACTTGGAACCGGTTCAATTGAAATAAAAAGTGGTTATGGATTAACAGTGGAAGGAGAATTAAAAATATTGCGTGTAATAAAAAGATTGAAAGAATCTTCACCCATTCCAATCAAGGCAACATTTCTGGGAGCACATGCTTATCCTGAAAAATATAAAAATGATCATGATGGTTATATAAAAATAATCATCAATGAAATGTTACCGAACATTGCAAAAGAAGGTCTTGCCGATTTTATTGATGTGTTTTGTGAAAAAGGATTTTTTAGTGCAGATGAAATGATTCGCATTTGTGAGGCAGGTTATAAATATGGTTTGAAGCCAAAGCTGCACGTGAATCAACTAAACAGCATTGGCGGAATTGAAGCAGGAATAAAGCTGAATGCAGTTTCAATGGATCATCTCGAAACTTTAACTGATGAAGAAATTAAAATGTTGAGCGGTAAAAAGCCTTCCGCCTTAGGCGGAGAGGTTTGGATGGGTATCGCAACTCTTTTACCAACAGCAGCATTTTTCCTTCGTATGAATTATCAACCTGCAAGAGCTTTGATCGATGCTGGTTGCGCCGTTTCACTCGCTTCCGATTTTAATCCCGGCTCATCACCAAGCGGCAACATGAATTTTGTTGTATCATTAAGTTGTATTCAAATGAAAATGTTACCTGAAGAAGCCATTAACGCTGCAACAATAAACGGTGCTTATGCAATGGAGCTTGACAATGAAGTTGGGAGCATCACTGTTGGTAAAAAAGCAAATCTCATTTTTACAAAACCAATTCCTTCACTTGCTTATTTGCCTTATTCTTTTGGAAATAATTGCATTGATAAAGTAATGATCGATGGAAAGTTTATTTAATTAAATATTTTCTTCCTGGATTCACTGCAAGCAATTTCATATCTTAATTTATTCATTTGCTTTTGATCACTTTTTCTTTTTTATCAATAGTTTTAAGAAGATACAAGAGGTATAAGACTTTAGAATGACTTCAATCAAAAATGTTGATTGCTTCTTTTTGTTCATTTGTAATTTTATGTTTCTCCAAAACATTGCCTTATGAGTATTGAAAATTTGTATCGCCAGATTCGTGATATGATCGCCGAAAAACAATTTGAGGCTTTGCGAGCATTGAATATTGCAAAACCAAAAAAGTTTAACTGGGTAACAGAAGTTTTTGAAAACATTCATGTGAAAGACAATCCTGATGGAGATGCCCTTATTTGGACAAATACTGAACAAACAAAAAAATTTTCTTTTAAAGAAATGAGTGTGCTTTGCAACCGTTATTTAAATTTTTTGAGAAAACATGGGCTGCACCAAAATGATGTCATCTTTTCACAAATGCCTTTGCTTCCCGAAAACTGGTGGACTACTATGGTTTCAATAAAAGGCGGATTCCAATTAATACCTGCTGCAACTGTTTTAACCGTTCACGATATTGTTTATCGATTCGGCAAATTGATGCCTGCAGCAGTTGTGGCAGATCCGGATAATGCCGCGAAGATTGATGAAGCTGAAGTATTAGCAGGAAAGTTTGTTCCTGTAAAAATTGTAGTAAACGGAACAAGAAAAGGATGGATTTCATTCAATGATGTTTATGAAGAAAATAATATTGCACTTGCTGCCAATACAAATGCCGATGATCCGCTGTTTTTATTTTTCACATCAGGAACTACGGGAATGCCAAAGGTTGTAACTCATACACATTTTAGTTATCCGTTTGGACATTTGACTACCGCCTCATGGATTGGTCTGAAGAAAGATGATATACATTATAACATTTCTCAGCCTGGCTGGGCAAAGTTTGCGTGGAGTAGTTTCTTCGCGCCATGGAGCGTTGGAGCAACAGTTTTTGCTTTTTACCAAACAACACGTTTTAATGCAAAAGAACATTTATCGATGCTTGAAAAGTATAAGATAACAACTTTTTGTGCGCCGCCTACTGCATTACGAATGCTTATACTTGAAGATCTAAAATCTTATTCATTTGCGTTGAAAGAATGCGTTGCAGCAGGTGAACCATTGAATCCCGAGATCATTGATGCATGGAAAAAAGGTACAGGTTTAATTCTTCGCGACGGTTATGGACAAACAGAAAGTACATGCCTTATAGGTAATTTACCCGGCGACAAATTGAAATATGGCTCAATGGGCAAACCAACTTTTTTATATGATATTGTTATTGCCGATGATGAAGGAAATCAATTGCCTGCAAATGAAGAAGGGAATATCACCGTAAGAACTAACGTTCAAAAACCAAACGGATTGTTTGCAGAATACTTTGGTGACCCTGAAAAAAAGAAAGACGTATTCAAACATGATCTTTATTATACAGGCGATAAAGCTTACATAGATGGTGATAGTTACATCTGGTTTGTTGGCAGAGATGATGATGTTATAAAAACTTCTGATTATCGTGTTGGTCCCTTTGAAGTGGAAAGTATTTTACTCGAACACGAATCTGTAGTAGAGTCCGCAGTTGTGGGAAGTCCTCATGCAATTAAAAGTTCTGTTGTAAAAGCGTTTGTTGTGTTGAATTCCGCATATCCTCCGAATCAAAATACAGCAGATGAAATTTTTGCATTCGCTAAAAAGAATTTAGCATTTTACAAAACACCACGCATAATTGAATTTGTAACAGAGCTTCCGAAAACAATTAGCGGAAAGATAAGGCGCGTAGAGTTGCGCGCCAACGAAGCACAAAAGAAATTACAACAGCAGAAAGGAGAATACGAATATTACTTTTAAGAAAAGAAGAAGGGAAAATCTTTTCTAATGCAACAAATATTTTGTTCTTAGTACATCGACTGTATATATAACTTTATTCGCTCTTATTTTCTCTGTAGTAATCGTTATTATCATTTTCTTTTCGGCTTTGTTTCAAGAACAATTTTGTATGCAGTGTATAAAGCATCTGAAATAAGTTCAACAGGAACTTTGTTTAATTCAAAAGTTGTGACGCCTTTCAAACCCCATTTATTGGGTACTGGATAAACTGCTGATTCATCATAAGAGCAGTAAACAGTCTGATCTTCTTTTGAAAGCATAATATTTGCAGATTCACTTTGTTCATGAAGCGTTGCAAAAATTCTTCTGCCTGTAACTTTGAATGCTATTCTTTCAAAATGCGGATGTTGTTCTGTGCCTTCAAATGAAAGCGCAATTTTTTTGAATGTTCCTATATCAACCATTATTTATACTCCTGCTTTTTCAAAAGTAAATTTTGCTTTTGTAAAGTATTTTTAGCACGATGCAGATAGCTTAGGAAAAAGAAAAAATTTATTCCTACTTAAAATAACTGCGTAAAACTTTAAATGTATAACCGTTTTCGGCTTTAACCATTTTATACTGGATCACTTTTGTGCCACCGGTTGCAGTATCGGTATCACCGGGTTTATAAAAAGGAAAACTTCTCATTAGTGTATTCACCAAAACAGTAAATTCATCATGACCTTTATAGCCTTCACTTAATTTCTGGTCCGTATAAATGTCAGGAAAAGCAACAGGCTCCAATGAATTATTTCCGCTTGAAGCAATGGCTGTTATATTCCCCAATTCACCGTTGGAACCATTGTAAATACATAGCAGTAAATCGGGGAAGCCATCTTCATTCAGATCATCAACAATTATTTTATGTAATCTGCCCTTAATAATAGACGACATATCCCTTACATCTTTACCAAAACCTTTAGGTAAAATGTCAATTTCATTCTCATTGGCATTTTTATTATTGCATGAAACACGATAGCTAACACCTGCGAAGCCTGCCGTCGTATCAATTTTTCTAACCTGTGCCCGGGCACTAATTGTTGCAAAAAGAAAAAAGAATATAATGATGTTACGCATAGCACAAATTAATGGGTTTTTTTTTAATCATCTTATTAAAAGGAAGCACAACAAGGCTGATAAAGAAAAAAGTTACGATACCGCCAGGTCAATACGTTCAACATTGTAGTGGGTGATGACTGTTGATTATCTTTAATTGCTCAGGAGAAATTATTTATAAAGGAATGATAAAAGAACCATTACAAATTCTATCCGCCACAAATCAGGAACGTGATTGGGCCGCTGAATTATTTTCATCTTCAGAGCCATGGAAAACACTTGGAATAACTTATGAAAATTTAAAAGCCACTTGTCACGATCCTGAATACCTTGTTTATGTTGCACATATCGAAGATAAACCTTGTGGTGTTATTATTCTTGATCCAAGAGGTGTTGTCGGTGCACCTTATATCAAATCGGTTTTGGTGCAAGAGAATTACAGAAATATTGGAATTGGAGCAGGAATGATTGCTTTTGCCGAAAGTTTCTTCAAACAAAAATCTCCTCATATATTTCTTTGTGTATCTTCCTTTAATCAAAAGGCTCGCTCATTTTATGAACGATTAGGTTATAATGCGATCG
>Ga0157369_10005464_pt1 | contig 14768 bp, 16 predicted proteins | sample C25metaG_FD_113461 | JGI IMG/M metagenome (GOLD analysis project Ga0157369, IMG submission 113461) | Corn rhizosphere microbial communities from Kellogg Biological Station, Michigan, USA - C2-5 metaG | ecosystem: Host-associated > Plants > Roots > Rhizosphere > Soil | place: USA: Michigan...
GCGGTTGCACCCGCCCATGGAAAGCACCATGCCGGCTAACGCAACCGTGAGCGCCGTAATACGTGCGGGTCCATTCATGTCCTTATTCTTCTCCTTCAGATCGTGCGTCGCGATTGCGCACCTTTAAAATCATGCATCTGGTTCCGGGTGGGAGAATCCGTAGCCAGGATGGCCAAATTGTACTCCTACTGCCGTCAAGCCCACTGTGTTCTTTAACCGAGAGTTCTTATCGTCCAGCCACAATCCCAGGGGTCATCAAGCCAATCTGGTTGATGCCTGCCGCATGGCCGATGTCGATCACTTCGGCCATTTGTGTGAAACTGAGCGAGTCGTCGCCTTTCAGAAATAAAACGCGCTGGGCACGATTGGCGTAGATGGCAGCGAGACGCGCTTGCAACTCCCCCGGCGCGACTCCCTGCTGATTAATACGGAACTTCAATGCGTTGTCGCCGTTCCTGAGAACCTCCAGAACCACCGTGCCTTCCCCAGTTCCGCCACCTTTCAGTGATGGCTGCGGAACCGACGCCGCTTCTCCTCGCGGAAACTCGGGAACAATGACCATGAAGATGATCAGGAGAACAAGCAGCACGTCGATCATCGGCGTCATGTTGATATCCGATGCTATGCCCTTGTTCCCAGTCATACCGGCCATAACAGTGTCCCCTTTCTTCCCGACGGGGAGAATTTCGGCGTATGCCCTCGTTACTGGCCAGCCATGATCTTGGGTGTCATCAGACCGATATGGTCAACGTTCGCCGCCTTGGCGATATCGATGACATCTGCGATGTAGGCAAAATTCAAATCATCGTCGCCCCTCACAAACATCACTCGCTCGGCGCGGTTCGCATAGATTTCAGTCAAACGAGGCAGCAGTTCTGACTTGTTCACTTCTGTCTCGTTGATCTTGTACGTCGGCGCTGCGCCCGGCCGGTAAACCACCTGCACCACGATCGTACGATCGTTCGGCTGCTGCTGCTTCTGTGGATCCTTAGGTGGCTGCGGCACCAGGGCGTCCAGCCCCTTCGGCGTAACCGGCACGATCACCATAAAGATGATCAACAAAACCAGCAGAATGTCGATCATCGGAGTGACATTGATGTCACCCATCGCGCCGCCGCTGCTCCCAGTTGTCATTGCCATGGCTTCAAACTCCTCGTTTGCTGCAATCAGTTAATGTGATGCGTTTTCCGAAACGTGCTTACTGCCCACCGGCTCCGCCAGGTCCTTCACGCTTCTGCGTCAGCAAACCCACCTCATCGACACCCGCGGTGCGGACTGCGTCAATCGCATCCTCGACGGCGCGGAACTGCGCTCTCGCATCGGCCCGGACGAAGATTTGCTTCCCCGGCGTATCGGCCAGCTTGTCGCGAACCTTTGCTCCCAGTTCGGACGTCGCTACCTTGTTCTGCCCCATAAACACGCCTCCGTCGCGAGTAATCGCGACGACAATCGCATCTTCCTTGTCCGCATCCGGCATCGGTGTGGGGTTTTCCACCTTAGCCATATCGACCGCGACTTTGTTCTGCAACATCGGCGTGATAACCATGAAGATGATCAGCAGCACCAGCATCACGTCCACCATCGGAGTGACATTGATGTTGGAGTTGACCTTGCTTCCTTCGTTACGAACCGCAATTCCCATGTTGGGCTCCGTGCCTTAAGAATTCATTGACCGGAAGGCCTCCGGCTCTAACCCGAAGTGGCTGCGTGCCCGGCTTGAAATCCGGGGCAGGAAAGCTTGCGCTCCTCCTGCCCACTTGAGAATTTCTCGCTCGGCCGCTTCTCGTACTTCTACCGCTTGCTCTGCTTGATGAAGTAGTCGATGAGTTCGCTCGAGGAGTTGTCCATCTCTACGTCGAACGCCTCGACACGACCCGTAAAGTAGTTGAACGCCATAACGGCAGGGATCGCCACCAGAAGACCGAATGCCGTCGTCACCAGTGCTTCAGAAATACCGCCGGCCACTGCGCCGATGCCCGAGGTCTTCTGCGTCGCGATCTGTTGGAAGGCGTTCAGAATACCTACGACCGTTCCGAACAGTCCAACGAACGGTGCCGTTGAACCAATGGTCGCCAGAACGCTGAGTCCCCTCTTCAGCTTGGCGTGAACGATCGCTTCGGCGCGCTCCAGTGCGCGGCCCGAGCTCTCGATCGTCGCCTCGCTGGCCACTCCGCCAGAAGCACGGAATTCCTGCAGACCGGCCGTTACAACCTCAGCCAGGTGCGACTTCTTGTTGCGATCGGCGATCTTGATCGCCTCTTCAAGTTTGCTGTCCTTGAGCGCACCAGCAACCTTCGGCGCAAATTCGCGCGACTGTTTGCGAGCGGCTGAGAAGTACAGGTAACGGTCGATCATAACGGCCAGGGACCAGATCGACTCGATGAACAGGAGGATGGCAACGGCGCGTGCCAACCATCCCATGTGCTGCCACAGTCCAAGCGGGCTGAAGCTGACTGTCTGCTCTTCCTGGAAAAATAGGGCCAGGCTGTTGACCGTATGCGAAGCGAAATGTGCGAGCTGAGCGAGAATCACTTGAATCGTTCCTCCTAAGGAGTTTGTAATCTGAAACTATCCGTTTGTACGGATCAATTGCGGCAAAACCAGAAAAACGAAGGTCGATGCAGATACTCTCTTACCGTTCCCACTCCAATCAGGGCTGGAGACGGCCAGCAGGAGCATTTGTCTCGAATTTCAGGATCCCCGGGTTCTGCGATGAAGAACTGCGCTTGGGAATGCGGCTCTTTTCGGATTCGCATTCAGGTCAAAAATAAGGCTCCCTTCCAAAAGGAAAGGAGCCTAAGACTTGTCTAGCCGCCCAGCGTGAAGATCACATTGATTGTGGTCTCCACCTCAACGGGCTCGTTGTTAAGCAGGTAAGGACGGTAGCGCCAGCTCTTCACAGCATCCAGCGCCGCCGACTGCAACATTGCCGGGCCGCTGACCACGTGAAGGTTCTCGATTGTCCCCTGTTTCGAGATGGTTGCCTGGATCACTACAGTGCCGGACACGCGGGCCGCTTTCGCGATCGGTGGGTACACCGGCGTTGTCTTCTGAATCAACATACCGGTTGCAACACCGGCCGAGATATTCACTTTCTTCGGAGGGGCCGCCTGTACCTTCGGCCCTGAACCGCTGCCAAACACGCTGCCCATCACGCCGCCGGCGCTTCCGCCTAAACCTTCAGCACCAGCCACGCCAAAGGAACTCGGGGGCGCTTCCTTCTCCGCAACCATCTTGATGTCGTGCGGAATACGCGTCGGCGCGGTCAACTGGTTGTTCATCAACTCAGACTGAACGTGCACCACGTGCACAACCTCGGCCGGAGGTGGTGGCGGCGGCGGTGGTGGCGGAGGTGGAGGAGCGACGAGCAGAGTCTGCATCAGCGCCTTTGGCAACGCCTCTGGGTAGATGAGCGGGTAGAGGATCATCGCAATCAGAATCGATCCATTGATGATGAACGTCAGCATCATCCAACGACCGCTCTTGCTCTTGATCTTTCCGCCGGATTCAAACGTGGAATCTTCAAACATGGCCAGCCTCGAATCGGGGTGTCTTTACCTCTATTTAGACACCGCGGAAACTTGAAATGTTCCCGCGGCCTAAAACGCTCGCAGAAAGCGTGCTTCACCTATATCAGAACTACCCTGCACCTGCAAAGGTTGCTGCAAAACAACGCTTTGCCCTCAAACTCTCGAACGCTTCGCCGCCGGCAGAGCCGCTGTCTTCCCACTTCCTGCTCTCGACTCCTGCCATGCCACCAGCATTGGCGCCGCAATCGCAATCGACGAATACGTCCCGATCAGAATTCCCACCACCAGCGCAAACGAGAATCCCCTCAAAACAGGCCCACCATATACAAACAGCGAAAGCACCGTCAAAAACGTCAGGCCCGATGTCAGCACCGTCCGGCTCAGCGTCTGATTGATGCTCCGATTCACCACGTCCGGCAGAGACTCCCGCCGGCTCAGCCTCAGGTTCTCCCGGATTCGGTCAAAAACCACGATCGTGTCGTTCATCGAGTAGCCCACCAGAGTCAGAATTGCAGCGATCACCGTGAGGCTGATCTCCATGCCTTTGATGCCGAAAGAGTCCAGCAGGGCAAAGGCTCCCACCGTTATTAAGGTGTCGTGGAAACACGCGATCACCGCCGCAATCCCATAAATGAGCTGGAACCGGAACCACAAATAAATCAGCATCCCGAGAAGCGAGTAGAGGGTCGCCAGCGTAGCCTGCTTCTCCAACTGCCTTCCCACCGTCGGTCCCACTACCTGCACATTGCGAATATCGAATGCGCCCTCGCCAAACTTGGCCCGCAGCGCATTCTCGATCTGCTGACGCCCCGTATCCAGTGCGGTCTCGGCGTGCTGCTCCGGAAGGCTGATCAGCACCTCGTTGTGGCTGGGAATGTCGTAATTCACGATGCTGGCGTCCCGAATCCCAGCGTCCGAAGTGGCCCGCCGAATCTCTTCCAGATTGGGCGTCTGCTTGAACTGTACTTCGACCTGGGTGCCCCCGCGGAAGTCCACCCCCAGCGGAACAGGACTACGGCGCCCACCCACCGGGTGAGCCCAGTGCGCCGCCATCGAGATAATGCCAGAAACACTGAAAATCAATGAAAAGGCCAGGAAATACCACTTTTTCCCCAGCCAGTCGACGTTTACGCTATGAAAGAGTTCCACTGGTTCTCTGCCTTCCTCGTAGTTGCGAACTAGACTCTGAATCTCTCAGCTCGCCTTGGTCCCTTGTTCTCTTGTTCCCTCGGTCCCTTGCCGCTAAATCGAAACCACTTCGCCAGCCTTCAGCTTGTTCACGTGCGCATCAAAAATAACCCGCGACACGTAAACCGCCGTAAACAGGTTCGCCGCAAGGCCGAAAGTCAGCGTCACCGCAAAGCCCTTCACCGGCCCGCTGCCAAACAGGAACAGAATTGCAGCTGAAACGATCGTCGTCACGTGCGTGTCCAGAATCGTCGTCCATGCATGCGCAAAGCCCTGGTCCACCGCGGCCGAAGGCGCCTTGCCCGCCCGCATTTCTTCGCGAATACGCTCGAAAATCAGCACATTCGAGTCCACGCCCATACCAATCGTCAGAATCACTCCAGCGATTCCCGGCAGCGTCAGCGTCGCACCCGAAAAACCCATGAACCCAAGAAGGATGACGAGGTTCAGGAACAAAGCCAGGTCGGCATTCACGCCCGATCCCTTGTAGTACACCAGCATGAAGATCATCACCAGCAGTACGCCCACCACTGCCGCCGTAACTCCCTGCCTGATCGAATCGCTTCCCAGCGAAGCCCCAACCGTGCGGTCCTCCAGATAGTTGATCGACGCCGGCAACGCACCCGTCCGCAGCATCTTCGAGAGAATCGCTACTTCATCCTGCGAGAAGCTGCCCCGGATCTCGCCCGAGTCTCGGATCGCGCTCTCAATGTTCGCCACTTCCTTCACGCGTCCGCCCAGCACAACAGCCATGCTGTGCCCGACGTTTGCGCTCGTGTATTCCCAGAATTTGTCTCCCGCCTCGTTCGTCAGCGTGAAGTGAACCGTCCTCTGGCCCGTATTGGAGTCCGTTCCCGGATCAGCCGACCGGAAGTCCGTGCCTGCAACAATCGCCACTCTCTGCAGCACGTACACGCTATCCGCATCCGATCCATTGGCCATCGACCCTGAGCCATGAACAAGCTCATCGTCGGGAGGCAAAGCCCCGCCAACGCTGCTCAGCGCGGCCTGCTCGTCGGGATACGGTCCGCCCACCACCGCGTGGATCTCAAGCCGCGCCGTGGAGGTAATGATGCTTCTCACACGATCGATATCCGAGATGCCCGGCAACTCAACCAGGATCTGGTTATCGCCAAGACCATATTGCTGAATGATCGGCTCGCTCACGCCAAGCGTGTCCACGCGGTCCCGAATCACTTCAATCGTATTTTGCACGGTCCTGTCGTTGAGAGCCCTTTCGATATTCGGCTTCATCGTCACCGTGAAACTGCCATCGGCCCCGCCGCCGGCAATGTCGTACTCGTTCGAGTACTTGTTGTCCAGCACGGACCGCGCCGCGCTCGCCTGGGTCGAGTTCACGCCCTCAATCCGGATCAGCTCAGGCCGCGCCGGATCCGGCTTCAGCACCTGCGAAAACGTCACCTTCGCTGTCTTCAGATCCTGCTCGATCCGTGCAGCAGTGTTATCCGTTTCCGTGTTGACGGCCTCTTTCACCTGCACCTGCAGAATCAGGTGCACGCCACCCTGTAGATCCAGCCCCAGGTGAATGTGCTGCGTCAGCTTGCTCAGCAACGGCTGGTTGCCGCCCAGGTTCGGCGCGTCAAAACCGAAGAATGCGCCGTATAGGAAAACGATCAGCACTCCGAAAATGATTACGATTTTCTGCTTGAGATTCTTCTTCATTGGTCCAATTCTCTAATCCGCTAATTCGTTGCCCGATCTCTTGCTTCCATTTGCGTGGCCACTACCTGCCCCGCTAAAATCCGCGCCGGCCTCTACGAACCCGGCGCTTCCTGCGTCGTCACCGAGGCAATCGCGCTCTTTGCCACCTCGATCTTGATGTTGTCGGGGGCCACGCGAATAATAATCGCGTCATCCTTGATCGACAGAATCACCCCGCGAATCCCACCCGCTGTCGTCACCCTGTCCCCTGTCTTGATCCCGCCGAGCATCTCCTGCCACTGCTTCTGCCGCTTCTGCTGCGGCCTGATCATCACGAAATACATCAAGGGAACTAACAATAAGAGCGGAAGCATTCCAATCGCGCCTCCGCCCCCAACGGACGATGCCGCCCATAATGCGAAACTCGTCGTCACACTCATCCTTTACTCGCGCCCCTAACCCCATTCATTCAGGCCGCTAGGCAATTCCGCCCCGAGGGGCAGCTGCCTGTTCATAGATTTGTCTCCGGGAATCGGCCCAGCCTCCTGGTACTTCCGGCCAGGCTACGGAGCATGGACTCACTACTTTGACTGGCAGACTTACTCTATTCTTCTGCCGCCGCCATCACCAGTGATCCGGCTCACCTTTTGCTTCCTGTTCGACACGGCCCGCTCTGGAAAATCCGGTAGAATCTGCGCCTTCCAAAGCGCGCGCACACGCTACCCCACCTCAAAGAGAAGGCCTACTTGAGATAAGAAATGCGCAGCCGCAGCCATGTCAAGAACGACCCATGCCCCACCAGCCCATCCCACGTGATTTCCAGCTGAAGGCCCGCCCTGAAAGCGACGCTTCAAATCTCGCTTTTGAGCTATGGGATACTCCTGCCAACAGATGCTCCTTTAATATTTCCCTGAAAGCCCATCCCACCATGAAACAAGATCTGCTCCGTTTCAACGGCGCCCTTCAGCGCGATCCCGCCATCGATACGTGGATGAAAAGACATTCAGGCGAACTGGGAGCCATCGCGCATCACTGGTTCGACGTGATGCGAACCTGCGGCGACGAGGTCCGCGAACTCCTCCACGACGGCTGCCCCGTTGCCTGCCTCGGAGACACGCCCTTCGCATACGTCAATGTATTCACCTCTCACGTCAACGTGGGATTCTTCCAGGGCGCAACGCTGCCTGATCCCGCCCGCCTGCTCCAGGGCAACGGCAAATTCATGCGCCATGTAAAGCTGAGACCGGGTACCCCCATCAGCACCACAGCCTTGAGCAAGCTCATCCACGCCGCTTACTCCGATATAAAGACCCGCGTCGAAAACGGCTGACTCAGAAACCCCTACCTACGTTTACCGATCCTGAACCGAACCCGCATCCCGGCCGTTACCACTCGATAACTGGCGGGCAGCGGCCGCGGACCTATGGTCTGCCCAGCCGCGCAGCACATCCCCCGTCTTCACAGCAACAAACCGGCAAACACAACAGGTTCTTAGTACTTCGGAGTCTGTCTTCCATGCTTCCCCACGCCAGATCCCGCCCGGAAGTCGGTAAGATCAAATACATTACAGGCTAAAAACTGACCCGGAGGAAGAATGGCCGGACGCATTAGCTGGCTTGAGAAGGTCTTAAAGCCCGATCCTGACACCATCGCCGCATCCATTGACTGGCTCGGGAAGTTTGTAACTCCTGAACAGGGCCAGGCGGAGCGGCGCGTCGTCAGTCAGTTTGCCGCCTACCGTTGGAACGGTACCACCCTCGCCCACGACATGGTGCGAGACGTCAGCTCCACCGGCCTTTATCTCCTCACCCAGGAACGCTGGCAGCCCGGCACCATCCTCGCCCTCACCCTTCAGAGAGAAGGACCGCTTGAGCTCGACCCCGCGCGCCGCATCACCACCCAGGCAAAAGTTATCCGCTGCGGACCGGACGGCGTTGGCCTGTTGTTCCTCTGGGCAAAAGACGATCCAGAATCCCGCCGCTGGGACGCTCTCCTCGAATGCGTAATCGAACAAACCCGGCCCGGCGACATGCTGAGCCTCGCCCGCCTCGTAGAGGCCTTCGCCTTTCTAGGCCGAATCTGCTCCGACGGAGCCGAAGCAATCGGAGAATGGGTTCGTACCAGGGCCAGCAGCCACAGAGTTTTGAACGCCGTATCCATCGCTCTCAAGGCCGACAATCTGCTCGGCGTCGGATCCGCAACCCACAAGGCGCGCATCAATCCGCAGCTCGCGACCCGCATTCTTGAAGTCGGATCGGAAACCCAGGAAGAATGGCTGCATCGTTTCTGGGCCGGCCTCTTAATCACCTCTGTCTCCACCGACGGACGAGACGAAGCCAATCTGGAGTTCGTCGAACTCTTTAGCCAGCTCACATCCATTCCCATACGCATCTTCACGGTCGTGTGCACAAACGCACCCAAGCTCCTGTCAGAATCAGGCGAGGTCTCGGCAAAGCCGCTGGCGTGCAATATGCAGGAACTGACCGCAACCGTCGGATCGCGCGGACCTCAGACAGCCCGCGACCTCGAGTCTCTCTCTGCTCTCCGATTGATAGAGAAGAAGTCCGCAAACACATCAGCTCTGCTCACGAGCGACGAGATATATCTCACCCCAACCCCTCTCGGGCTCCAGCTGTTCGCACTCTGCAACGGCCACCAGGGCCCCATCCGCGATTTCTATTTCCTGTCTCCCGCCGAAGCCCTCGCAAAGCCTCAAGCGCAGGCCGTTTTGTAACAAGAGCACGAATTCACAGCTTGCCGCAAAAACTCGCGGCTCTGGGCTGCTTTGAAAGGGCATGGCTTCACAGCGTGCTGAAAAATTGTCGGTTCTGTTGTATGAAAGGGCATGACTTCACAGCTCGCTGAAAAATTCGCGCTTCTTCGCTGTTTGAAAGGGCACGGATTTATCCGTGCCGCCGACTCCGCTCAGAATGAGCGCGGTTTTTGCCGCTGAGGGATCGTTCTGCGATTTCGGCCCCCGCTTCATCTCCATCCCTGAATCGAACAATTTCATTCCGACGAAATCCGGAGGTTGCAGCAGCCTTCAGGCTGCTGAAAACCTTCGCGAAAACAAAGGCCTTCAATCCAACCATCACTCCACTTAACCCGCCCTCGACGCAGATCGGTGACTTCCAGACATCCACGCTGCCAAGCCAGTGCAGATTGCGAGCGCCACTGTGAGAATCCGCACAACACCAGAAAGTTCATGGAAGCTCACGAAGACCCCAAGAATCTGATACGCGAAAAGCGCCAATCCCAAAGCACCAATCGCTTGAGGATTCGTCCTTGCCAGCGCACCCAGATGCCAGGCAAGATATGCCGCGAACAAAACGCACAATGAACAGAACACCCCTAAAGCGAGAACCACTGGACCATAAGAAAGCCTGTGATCTTCTGGGAGCGGCACGCTGTTCATTGCTCCGCCAGCCTGCCAGAATCTGACGACTGCATAGGTGTTCCCCGCAGCAGCCACAATGAGCAAAATGCTGGCAGTTCTGTAAAGCGCACTTGCCTTCATCGGAACTCTCTTTCCAAATACCTATGTAGCATTCTTCTCTGGTATTCAATTGTCAAGACCTGCGGGAGGGATGATCGCCGATGCACAACCGGCCCCTCCCACCTCACGCTCCCTCAGCCGTCGTATCGTAGAAGCATGGTCAAAGTCTCCATCTTCTATCCCGCGAAACCCGGCAGCCACTTCGACGTGGACTATTACCTCGACACCCACATGCCCCTCGCACTCGGCCTGCTCGGCTCCGCCGTCAAGGCTGCCTCCGTCGAGATCGGAATGCTCGGCGGAAACCCCGACCAGCCGCCGCCCTTTACTGCCATTTGCGGATTCACCTGCGACACCATCCAGGCATTCACTGACGCCTTCCTCCCCAATGCCGATGTCCTCCAGGGCGACATCCCCAACTACACAGACATCGCCCCGGTAATTCAGGTGAGTGAAATCCGGCTCCAACAGTAGAGCCGCCGCAGATCAGCTCTCCGCCTTGAGGCGATTTGTGCTTCTGTTTTGTGCTCCCTAAGTGAGCGTAAGCGGCTCGTTGACAGAAGGTCAGTGATCGCCTGATCAGACGCGGAATACATGAACTGAGGGCTGCCGTTGGATCGCCGCGAAAAATGCTCACAATCTGTTACTTACAAGAAAACACCTACAATCGAGAACAGGAGCAGCTTAGTCCGACGTCCAATACCGGACCTCTTGATGCGCGCACGGGATGCACACCGTCTGCCCCGCAACCTCCTCGAACCTTCCGAAGTTGATGCCCTCTCCACAACGGGCACAGACCACGCGGTCAGCCTTATAGCCCGGTAGCTCCGCCGCATCCACCTGCACGCCAACCCGCTCGATACGGAACAACTGCTCATCGTCAAGCTCACGATAGCCAACCATCTGCTGCTGGCTCTTGCTCTCTATCTCCGGATGAAGTTGCCGCGCCACTTCTCTTGAGTTCTCCAGCGCCACCACCCGCACTCCCACATCGCGCGAGAGATCAACGAAGGTGGCCGCCATCTTTCCCCAGTCCCGGAACTTCAGGGTCCGCTTCCCCAGCCGGCACCCCGTCACCATCCCGATCGCATCGGTTGCGCATCGGTCGATCTCGACGTACGTAACCAGACGCTTCCGGTCAGCCCCAAGCGGGTCCTCAACGCCGAGAGATTTCAGCCCAAGCAGCGCCATGCGGACCCCCAGGATCTGACCTGCGCACATATGCCCGTGAGCCGCTTCAGCCTTCTCTAGAAGAGTGTCGAAGGATTCAACCATCCTCCAAGCTTCGCCCAACCCAGCTCCGCCCCGCAAGTCCCACGCGCCCCGGTCACCCGGCCTTAGTTCGTCTTAGCTGGCGAAGCGGCCTCGGCGGGATCATCCGAGTCCTCGACGAGCACTGCCGAGCCCGGCACGATCTCGAAACTTACAGCATCCATTCCGGAGGCATTGAAGGTGACACGGAAAGGCTCGCGCTGCCACTGCACCGGTGCACAGATCGGCTCGGTACGCTCCCCCTGGAACGCGGAGAGCTTCTTTGCAAGCACAGGTTTGTGGACCGCGATCTGCGCGACAACCGCATACAGGTTTTTCCCGCTGGAAGTCAGACCGCAATACGCCGCGTAGTCGCGGAACCAGCTCACCTGGCTCACGCCCGGGTCGTAGTCCGGCAGCTTCAAAGCAGTTACATGACCGCTGACGCGGTCCACCATCAGCCACGGACCGCGCTGCCACACCCAATGATTTCCCGTATTGGACTTTTCTCCAGGCAGCTGATCATTGAGCCTGATAGCCCGTCTCACCACGAACGTACGGTCCGTTACATCGTGCGATTCCCCTGCGGTCCATTCCTTTACCGCACCATCCACCACAAGTGGCCGAATCTTGAGGCTCTCTTCGCCCGCGGCAGCTCCAGCCGGGTCACCCGTCCTTGAATACGGAACCCGTTTCACTGCCCCAATCCCAACCACATGAACCTTACGCGGCGTTGCGTTGAGTAAAACGGAACTGCCAATCCAAACCGCCAGAACTGCAAACCATGCCGCGAGCGTCTTACCAACTTGCATGACCAACCTGCTTTCTAACCCTGAGCGGCCTCCACCGCGCGTGCCACGCGGAACGCTGTGCCCTCGTTCAAATGTGCTGACAGTACCTGCATCCCAACCGGAAGACCGGCCTTGGTGGCGCCGCAGGGGACAGTAACGCCACAGATGCCGGCCAGGCTCGCTGTAACCGTGTAAATATCGGCGAGATACATGGCGAGAGGATCGCCAGTTTTTTCGCCAAGCTTGAAAGCTGGCGTTGGAGCGGTCGGCGTAACAATAGCATCCACATGCGCGAACGCACGCAGGAACTCATCCGCCAGCAGCCGCCGCACCTTCTGCGCCTTGAGATAGTAGGCGTCGTAATAGCCGGCTGACAGCGCGTAGGTGCCGAGCATAATGCGCCGCTTCACCTCGGCTCCGAAGCCCTCGTCCCGCGAATGGCTGTACATCTCTGAGAGCGTCGCGGACGATGGCGAACGATGCCCATATCGAACGCCATCGAACCGCGCGAGATTTGCGCTCGCTTCAGCAGTCGCGACAAGGTAGTAGGTGGGTATGGCGTACCGGGTGTGCGGAAGAGACACCGACTTGACACTGCAACCAGCCGCCTTCAATGACTCAATTCCCTTCTCAATCTGCTCCCGCACTTCAGCATCGAGTCCCTCGCCAAAGTACTCCGCAGGAACACCAATGCGCAGGCCCTCAGCTCCCTTGTCGCTCTCCATCGCGTAATCCACCACAGGAGCGGTCGAACTGGTAGCGTCGCTCGCGTCGTGACCTGCGATCACACTGAGCACCGTCGCAGCGTCCCGAACATTGCCGGCGAAAGGCCCAACCCGATCAAGGGATGATGCGAATGCAATCAGCCCGTAGCGCGAAACGCGGCCGTAAGTCGGCAATACACCCACGACTCCGCAAAAGCTGGCGGGCTGCCGGATCGATCCTCCGGTATCTGTTCCAAGGGTTGCGACAGCGAGATTCGCGGCTACAGCTGCAGCCGACCCACCACTGGAACCACCAGGGACGCGCTCAGGATCGACCGGGTTCCGCACCGGCCCATAGGCCGAATTCTCATTGGAGGACCCCATCGCAAACTCATCGCAGTTCAACTTTCCCAGGAGCACGGCACCCGCCCGCTCGAGCTTCGCGACCGCCGTCGCATCGTAGGGCGGCTCATAGCCCTTCAGGATCTTCGAACCCGCTGTCGCCGGAGCGCCGCGCATCACCAGCACGTCCTTGATCCCGACAGGGATTCCGGCAAGAGATCCCAGCGGATTACCCTTGGCTGCCGCATCATCGATGTTCGCAGCCTGTTCAAGCGCGCGCTCCTTTGCAAGGCTCAGATAAATATTGAGCCTCTCGTTCACCTGCTCGATTCGCTGGTAATACCTCGAAGCAAGATCGGAAGCTTTTACGCGTCCAGAAACGATACCCTCTCGCAATTCTGAGAAGGTCTTCGGCTTTTCCACGTAGCTTGGGGCGTTCACGGTTTCGCTCGGCAAAAGTGCTTCCTCGATTCAGACGTACTACCGCTCAATGACCTTCGGAACCTTGAAGAATGCCCCGTCCGTCTCCGGCGCCTGTGACATGACATCGGGCCGACTAAGTGAAGGGCTCACGACGTCCTTGCGCAACGAACCAGCTCCACCTGCACCATCCAACTCGCTCACCTGTGCCAACGGGACCACAGATTTCGTATCGAGTTCGTCGAGCTGGGCAACGTAATCGAGGATTTCGTTGAGATCATGTACCATGCTCCCGGTCTCATCCGAAGTGAGTTTTAGGTGGGCCAACTCGGCCACGCGCTCGACATCTTCAGTTGTTACTTTAGCGGTCATCTTCGGCAACTTCCTGGTATTGTGCTGACACCCGGCCAGGCTCCGTTCTTCAAAATGCAAAGCCGCGGGATTCTCTTTGTCCAAGTATATCGGGTCCTTTCTTTCATCTTTCCGCCTCGACGGCGTATCTGCATCGCCCTAATTCACGATCAGCGTAAGCGTGGTCTTGTGCGAAACTCCGTTTGCGATAGCATTCACCACGATGGAATACGTTCCCGGAGGCGTGTTTCCATTCGAAGATGCTGGCGTTCCACCGCCTCCGCCCCCTGAACCGGCACAACTCGTAATGCCAATCAAACTAGCCATCAGGATTACGACCGGTAGTAAATTGCCGCGCCTGTATCGAACCAGGAAGGGAAGGATCAAAAGACAAGCGATCGGAACATAGTGAGACATTCCCGTTCCGTCAGCCGGACGAAGACTCGCGCTTGAGGCCCCATTCCCGGTGGCAACATTCACGGTCAGGCTGCCGGTCGAGTTCGCCGCAACGGATTCACTGGCCGGGTTGAAGCCGCAGGATGAATTCGCTGGAAGCGAACTGCACGAGAAGGTAAAGGTGCCGGTCGATCCATTCAAAGGGCTCAGCGTGAACGTGTAGCTTGCCGTCTGTCCGCTGGAGATGGTCTTGCTTGATGGTCCCGACGTCGTAACCGTGAAATCGAACCCCGTCCCCGATAACGAAACCTGGGCCGCTGTCGGAAGCGACTCGCTCATGACAGTTAATGTGCCGGTCTGGTGTCCCGCGAGAGTCGGAAGAAAGGCAATCCGCACAACACAGACAGCCGCCGCATCGAGAGACGCTCCACAGGTCGTTGACGCAACCTCGAAGCCCGCGGACGCGGATAACTTGAGTTCGCCCAGGAGAACTGTACCGTTGTTCGTCAGCGTCACTGATTGTGGTGTGCTGGCCGAGCCCACGCCGATAGTGGGAAACGTGACAGATCCAGGCTGAACCTGGACTGAGCCCGCCGCTCCCGCAGTACCGACAAGGGCAGCAGTTGCTCGATCGGAA
>Ga0157369_10005468_pt1 | contig 14763 bp, 12 predicted proteins | sample C25metaG_FD_113461 | JGI IMG/M metagenome (GOLD analysis project Ga0157369, IMG submission 113461) | Corn rhizosphere microbial communities from Kellogg Biological Station, Michigan, USA - C2-5 metaG | ecosystem: Host-associated > Plants > Roots > Rhizosphere > Soil | place: USA: Michigan...
AGGTGGTACTGATCGTGAAAAAAGATCGACAGGTAGCTCGACAGTCCGACGAAGCCGCCGAAGGTAAGCGAGTAAATGAGGCAGAACCAACCGGTATCGGCGACCTTCAGCACGGAAGCATATTCGCTCCACTTCCGGACGCTGAGCTTGCCGGGTGCATCCTTAGCGAGAAAGAAGAAGCAGAGCCACACTATCGCGAGTGGAATCATGATCAGTCCGAACACGGGCCTCCATCCGAACGCCTGTGCAATACGCGGCGCGAATAATGTGGCGAGTAGAGTTCCAGAATTGCCGGCGCCGGCGATACCCATCGCGAGACCCTGATGCTCAGGCGGATACCAGCCGCTCGCGAGCGGAAGAGCGGCGGCGAAACTCGCTCCTGCGACGCCGAGCAAAAAACCGACCGCGAGAAATGCGCTGAAGCTATCGGCGAATTGCCACGCCAATAGCAACGGAATGAACGTGACGCTCATCCCGATCAGCCCGGTCGTGCGGCCGCCGTAGCGCTCGGTCATCCAGCCGAGAATCGGTCGGAAGAGCGATCCGCCGAGCAACGGAATGGCCGTCAATAGACCTTTTTGTGAGGCGGATAGCTTGAAGTCCTCGCCGATGAATGTGCCGAGCGGGCCCAGTATGACCCACACCATGAAACTGACGTCGAAGTAGAGGAAAGCGGAAAGTAGCGTAGGCGGATGACCCGCCTTTCGAAAGTCGCGGAAAGACATGCAAAGCGCCTCTCAAGGTTCTTTTTCTTGGGTTTCGCGGGACTGGGCGAAGAGAGGCGACTTGGCAAAACCGCACCCAGCGCAAGGTGGGTACGTGTTCGCAGTGTACCGAAACTGCGGAGTTTTACGCAATAGGGTTCGCCCTGGTTTCGTCGGGAGATAGAGCCTATAAGAAAGTTGAATTGCGTTTGGTTCTCTGCCCAAACTAAGGTAAAAATGATCTTGCACGTCCGCACCTGCTTGTTTCTGCTCTGCCTGCTAGCGGGCGTGGCGCTGGCTCAACAGCCTAGCGCGGATGCGCCTGCCGCCATCGACCGAAGTCCTTCCGACTATCTGAACGAAAGGCTGCCCTCATGGCTCGCCTTCAGCGGCGAATTCCGCTTGCGGTTTGAGTATTCAGGCAGCAGCGGCTACAACAGCCCGGAAGATGGTTATTTGCTCGGCCGGACCCGTTTCAATCTCGCGATCCACCCTCTGCGCTGGCTCACATTTTTTGGCCAGACACAAGATGCGCGTGCCTATTTTCAAAACGTACCGCATCCTTCGTCGTCCTATCAGGACACCTGGGACATCCGCGAGGCTTATGTCCAGATCGGCGATGCCAAGAATGGCCCGATCGCAGTCACAGTGGGGCGGCAGGAGATCAACCTGGGAGAGGAACGCCTGGTCGGCAGCTCGAACTGGACGAACCCGGCGCGCTCTTTCGATGCCGCGCGGTTGTCTCTTCATCACGCGGGTTTGCGGTTGGACGCGTTTGCCTCCTCCGTCGTTGTTCAGCACGACCACGAGTTAAATCACCATACGCTGGGCAACAATTTGCATGGGCTGTACGGCGGTCTCGATTCCATCGTGCCGGGCGCGACTATCGAGCCGTATTTTTTGTGGCGTCTCGCACCGCCGTCTCTTTCCGGCGCGACGGAGCATGGCGGCCGCGGCAAGTTGGATGAAAAAACCAGCGGCGTACGTTTCGTGGGCAAGCTGCCGCACGGCTTTGACTACAACATCGAAATGGCGAAGCAGTTCGGCTCTTTCGGCCTGGATACGATCGACACCTGGGCAGGGCACTGGGTGATGGGCAAGAGCTTCGCATCGCTCAAATGGCAGCCGCGCTGGTTTCTCGAATACAACTACGCGTCGGGCGATGCGAATCCGGGGGATGGAATACGAGGCACTTTCGATCAGCTTTATCCTACAGCGCATGGGAAATATGGCATCGTCGATCAGGTGGGCTGGAAAAATATTCATGATGCCCACGTTGGTCTCGAACTCAAGCCTATTAAGAAACTGACGGTTTCCGGTGGCTTTCATGACTACTGGCTCGCCAGCGCGCGCGATGGCTTGTATAACACCTCGAGCACGTTAATTGCAATTTCACCAGATGGCAGTGCTGGCCGGCATGTCGGAGAAGAGCTGGAAATCTACGGCGTCTATAGCGTCAGCAAAACCATTTCATTCGGTGCGGGGTACGGCCAACTCTTCCCTGGCGAATTTCTCAACCGCACCACGAGCGGGCACGACTATCATTTCGCTTATACGACGCTGACCTGGCTACTTTAGGAAGCCCGGAAAACCCTTACCCTACAATTCCTATCAGAATAGAGGACCACTCGGGATTAGAATCGTATTGGGCACAGGATGAATATCTCGGTTAAGAGCGAATACGCGTTGAAAGCGGTATTCGATCTGGCCTCACAGACACTTGCGATGCCGCAAGGCGCTCCACCGAGTCCGGTCAAGATCGCCGACATTGCCAAGAGGCAGCAGATCCCGCAAAAATTTCTGGAACTGATCCTGGCCGGACTTAAACAAAACGGATTCGTGGATTCGCGGCGCGGCGCCGAAGGCGGCTATTTGCTGGCGAAAGGCGCGGATACCATTACCATAGGTGAAGTGCTGCGAGCAGTGGAGAACGTGAAGAGCAGCACACGGGGTCAGAAAGAAGACCCGTTTTGCAAGATCTGGCAGCGGGTTGATTCCGCTGTATCCGAAGTGCTCGACCAAACCAGTTTTGGCGAGCTCGCCAGGGACTGGCAGGCCCGCCACTCACGTTACGTGCCCAATTGGGAAATCTAGGAGGCAACACTTGTTTTATAAGGACAACTCGTTCAGCATCGGCCGCACTCCGCTTGTGAAACTGAATCGCGTGATCGATGGCGCGAAGGCGACAGTGCTGGCAAAGATAGAAGGCCGCGGTCCGGCATTTTCGGTGAAGGACCGTATTGGCGCATCGATGATCTGGGATGCCGAAGAACGCGGCGCATTGAAACCGGGTAGAGAAATCGTGGAGCCAACTAGCGGCAACACCGGTATCGCACTCGCCTACGTAGCGGCGGCGCGCGGTTATCCGATAACTCTGACGATGCCCGAGACGATGTCACTCGAGCGCCGCAAGGTGCTCAAAATTTTGGGTGCGAACCTGGTGCTGACGGAAGGCGCAAAAGGAATGAAAGGCGCCATCGCGAAAGCGGAGGAAATTCAAGCATCGGATCCCAATCGATTTTTCTTGCCGCAACAGTTCGACAACCCGGCCAATCCGCGGATTCACTTTGAAACCACCGGACCCGAAATCTGGGACGATACGGATGGCCAGGTAGACGTGCTCGTATCAGGCGTGGGAACCGGGGGCACGATCACGGGCGTTTCGCGCTTCATCAAAGGCGAGAAGAAGTTTCCGATGGTCTCGATCGCGGTTGAGCCGACGGGAAGTCCGGTCATTCTGCAGACCATGCAGAAGCAGGAACTCAAGCCTGGTCCACACAAGATTCAGGGCCTCGGCGCCGGCTTCATTCCGAAGAATCTGGATATCTCGCAAGTGGATCGTGTGGAGCTTGTGACGAATGAGGAATCAATCGAGATGGCCCGCCGTTTAGCCAGGGAAGAAGGCATTTTGAGCGGTATTTCGTGCGGTGCGGCGGCAGTGGTCGCGGCGCGTGTTGCAAAAGAACCGGCTATGGCAGGAAAAACGATTGTGGTTATACTCCCCGACGCGGGAGAGAGGTATTTGAGTTCGGCTCTATTTGAAGGAATGTTCGACTAGGAATTTTACGGGAGCTTAACAATTTTTTCGCAAAGAGTAACCCCTTCGAGATAAGAATCGTTATCAAAGTACATCCCCGTAACGAATGCGGGCGCTTACCCCAGTTACCCGAAACCCAAGCGCCCGCATCCCCCTAAACCCCTCATTGGTTCTGAAGCGCAAACGTCAGATACATTGGCAAGCTGCAAACAACGCTGTGCAGGCATCTAGTTCATCCTAAGTACGCCATTTGGCGATTTCCAAAATGATTTTGCCGACGTGGTTTCCACTCTCCAAACGCTCATGTGCCAATCGCGCATCGGCAAGCGGAAAAACAGAATCGATTAAGGGGCGAATAGTGGTTTTCGCCGGCAACAGCGGCCAGATGTTTTTGAGCAACGCTTGCGCCACTTCGCCTTTCGCAGCTACCGTGCGAGCGCGCATAGTGGAACCCAAAATGCGCAAGCGCTTAGACATCACTTTGCCGATGTCGAGCGTGGCGGTGCGGCCGCCTAGCGTGGATACGACGACGAGGCGACCCTCGGTCGCGAGTACATCGAGATTGCGGTCGAGGTAAGGACCGCCGACTATATCCAGTACGACATCGACGCCTTGGCTTGCAGCTACGAAGTCAGATTCTTTGTAGTCGATCGCACGTGTCGCGCCGAATCGTAAGCATGCTTCGCATTTTTCCCGCGTGCCGGCTGTCGCGATCGGAATTGCGCCGATGGCGCGCGCAAGCATGATGGCCATGCTTCCGATACCACTGCTGCCGCCATGAATCAACACCGTCTCTCCTTCGCGCAATGACGCGCGTGTGACGAGGTTGTCGTACACGGTGAAGAGATTTTCGGGAAGCGTGGCGGCTTCTATTGCGGACCAACCGCCGGGGATGGGTAGTACTTGCACTGCCGGAACGGCACAGTATTCTGCATAGCCGCCTCCACTCAAAATGGCGCAGACGCGATCGCCTTTCTTCCAGTTATCGACGTCCGCGCCAAGTGAGTGGACTGTTCCGGCGGCATCGAGGCCGAGAATGTCAGAGGCGCCGGGCGGCGGAGGATATTTGCCCTGACGCTGGAGTAGATCGGGGCGGCCCACGCCGGCGGCTTCTATTTCAATGATCAGCTCATCGGCGTGCGGCTCGGGCTTCGGGCGTTCTACGAGTCTAAGGACATTGGATGGACCGGGAGAAGAAATTTCGATCGCGAGCATGTTACCGCTACCCAGACTAGAACCCACATTACCGCTTAGCCCTTGTGCCGGCATACAAACGCGGCGATGCTGGACTAGGGGGAACGCCATGAGTCGAAAGAATTGGTCGAATCTGTTCCTATTTTTGGCGGCTGTGAGTTTGATGCTGGGTGTGCTGCCAAGCAACCCGGTTCCCGCGCTGGCCTGGATTGCGATTCCCGTGTGGGTTGCGCTCGGAACCATTTCACGACGTCGCATGGTTTAGACTCCCCCATTTCCGATATCATTGCGATATTGTGCGCTTGCTCTATACGCCGGTACCCCTGTTGTTAGCGGCGCGTGTGCTCGCTGGCGCCGACACAGTTCCTGACGAGCACTACGCGATTTATTCGGCGGTTTTCGCGAACATTCAATCTAGCCACAGAGACAATCGCCAGATTTGATTCGTCTCAGCAATGTTTTATTTAACGCGAAAAGGACTACTGCCCTCGTCTACGTGACGACGACGTGCGGGACGCTATGCGGCCTGTCCCAATGGAACATCGTCGAAAAGACGCAGGTCGGCCGGCGGGTCTTGTCACCTCGGAGCTGCGGAACCATAAGCTAGGGCCATCGCGGCGGGGAATTTGTCTTAACCGCTACAATCTTTCTTACGTCCTGATTGTCTATGAGCCTGGTCTCTTCTAGTCGTTTTTTACTGGTCTGCCTGTTGACAGCCGCTGCTGGTCTGGCACAGGAGCGTCCTGAGCGTCCGGCGCCGCCGCCTTCCGAAGCGCCTCCGCCGCCGCCCGTGATCGCCACACCCAAACCGCCACAGGAGCCAGCAATCCTCGAGGATGGAGGATTTTCGATCGAGCCGTTTTACTGGTTCAGCACGCAACAGCCTGCGCTTTATGGAGGCAAAGACGCGCTCACCCCGTTCCAGAACCTTGACTATCCCGGAAATTCCAATAGACCGCTAGGCGCCGAGATCGGCATTCCCACCGGGCATTCCAACACGCTGCGGATTTCTTATTTCCGTGCGCAGGGCAATGCTAACACCACGGCCACCCAGAACTTGAATCTGTTCGGTGAAGCCTTCAGCACGGGCGATTATCTTACGTCAAACTATCTGGTCCAAAACGCCAAAGTTTCCTGGGACTATCTCTCCTACACCTGGCGACCTTCGGCGGGCCACATTCATCTCAAGACCCTCTGGGAGTTCCAATACGTGGACATCGGAACCAATATCTGGGCGCCGCTTAAGCCGCCGACTACCGACGCTAGTGGGAATGTAGATACGAACACGGCGTCCGGTTCGAAGACAGTGTTTTATCCGACCTTTGGAATGGAACTGGAGTCGATGCTAGGCAAGTATTTCCGCTGGGAGATCAAGGGTTCAGGCTTCGGAATTCCGCATCACGGCGATATCTGGGACGCCCAAGGCACCATTGCAGTGCGTTTGGGTCCCGTGGAAATTTTGGGTGGCGAGAAAGCCTATCACTTTAAGACCTCGCCGCAATCGGAGCAGTATTTCGTGCAAACTCTGTACGGCGCTTACGTCGGCATCCGATACTACTGGGGACAGAAGCAGTAGTTCATCGTTTTCTGCTTCTGCGCACCCATTTCGCGATGGACAGCGTGCTACCCACGGCGCAGACGATGACGAAGGCGATCATGGTCCAGCGGAAGGCCTGAGAGTTGGCGATGCTCAGGATCTGGTGGCCAAAGCGAATGGCCAGATAGCCCAGGATCAGAAAACGGACGGCGCGCGATGCCGCAACCAGGGCGAGCAGTTTTTTACGCGGGTACCCAAGCGCGCTGGTGGTGGCGACCACCATGGTAAATGGAAATGGCGGTGGCGCGAGGCACCCAATGACGATCGCCCTGCCGCCCTTCTCCCCAATTTTTCTTTTCAGATATTCGAACCGCGAGTGTCCCGCTACTCTTTGAACACCGGCTTCGCCGGCTTTACGCGCTACGAGGTCGAGCAGGAATGTGCCGGAAGTGGCGCCGCAGGCGGCGCTCAGAACGTAAAGCAGATAGCCCTCATGATGGCGCGCGACTAACCCGGCCACGAGGAGATCGTTTCCGAACGGCAGAAAGAGAAAGGAGGAATCCAGCACGCCCATTAAGAAGGGCCCAAAATAGCCGAGGCGGAACAGCAGCGAGAGGAATTGAAGCAGAATGGCCGCCACGCAGTCAGTCTACCCACACTGTGATATTTTCGTCTCGATGAAATGCTATCCCGTCGCTGTTTTGGCGCTCGCTTCGGTTTGCGCCGCGGCACAGGCTCCCAAGGAACCCGAAAAAATCACGATGCCGCCGAATCGCATGGCGCATATTCTCGTGGTGGGGCAAACCGAGGGCTTCGAACACGATTCGGTGCCGGACGCGATGGCTAACATCTGGCGTATGGGGCATGACACGCGGCTTTGGGATGCCACCCTGCGTACGGACACGGAGAATATCACCAAGAAGACCGAGAAGAAGGGGAATTTCAAGAGTCTCAACTATTTCGACGCGCTAATTTTTGCCAGCACCACGGGTGAGCTGACTTTGACAGAAGATCAGAAGCAGGACATGTTGTCGTTCATTAAGGACGACGGCAAGGGCTTTGTCGGTGTGCACGCCGCACTCGATACGAATTACAAGTGGCCCGAGTACGGCGAGATGATTGGCGGCTGGTTCGATCAGCATCCCTGGAGCACATTCAACGCGCCGATCATTTTGGAAGACCCGAATTTTCCGGCGGTGAAGCACTTCCCGCACGCCTTCACGAAACGGGATGAAATTTATCAGCCGAAATCATGGTCACGTGACAAAGTGAACGTTCTGCTGAGTCTCGATCCTTCCAAGCTCAACTATGAAAACAATCCGCGCATTCATCGGACAGACCACGATTTCGCGGTGGCGTGGTCGAAGATGTACGGCAAAGGCCGGGTCTTCTATTCCACGCTAGGACACACGAAGGAAGCGTGGGACGATCCGGATATCACCAAAATGTATTTCGAAGCGATCAAATGGGTGCTGGGATATAGCGAAGGCAATACCACTTCGCACGCGCGTCCATAGCCCTCGATTCAGTTAGCCAAGGAGACGAGATCGGGAGCTACACGCTTCAATTGGCCACAAGCGGCGAAGATGTCAAGGCCGCGCGGTTTTCTGACAAAGCAGGGGACGGATTGCCGCACGATTTGCTGAAAGGAAGCCACGCGCTCCTGAGCGGGAGTCTCGAACGGAATGCCAGGTCCGGGATTTAGTGCGATCAGATTGACTTTGCAATTGAGATTCGCAATGAGGCGCACCACGCGGCGGGCATCGACATCCGAATCGTTTACGCCGCCGAGCAGCACATATTCAAACGTGAGTTTTTCCCAAGGCCGAAGCGGATAAACGCTGCACGCTTCGAGCAGATCGGCCAGCGAGTACTTGCGCGTGATCGGCATAAGCTCGCGACGCTGGGCTTCGCTCGACGCATTGAGCGAAATCGCGAGTTTCGGACGCACGCCGGCTTGGCCCAGTTCAGCGATTTTTGGGACGATTCCGGAGGTTGAAACCGTGATTCGCTTCGGCGAGAGGCCGATGCCGTACGGGTCGGTCAGCAAGCGCGTGGCTTTCAAAACCCGCTCCAGATTCAGCAGCGGTTCGCCCATACCCATCATTACTATATTGAGCCGGCTGCTTTTGAGTTCGAGTCCAGCATCCCTAACAATATAAAGGACTTGTCCAACAATCTCGCCCGCGGTCAGGTTTCGTTCGAGGCCCATCAGGGCGGTCAGGCAGAACTTGCAATCGACCGGGCAGCCAACCTGGCTCGAAATACAGATCGTATCCCGCCCGTCTTCCGGCATAAGTACTGCTTCCACGGTACGGTTATCTTCCAGACGCAGGAGGTATCGGCGCGTTCCGTCAACCGAATCGAACCGCCGTTCGATTCCCGGTAAACCTATGGAAGCGCTTGTAAGTAGCTGATTTTTAAGGGATTTTGGTAGAACAGAAATGTCCGATAAATTCGCCACAAGTTGCCGGTACAAAGCGTCATATAGTTGTCTGGCACGATAGGCGGGCTGATCCGGCCCGAGGAAAGTTTGGATATCCGGAAGCTCCATCCCAACCAGTGTCTGGGCTTGGGTTGGCAGCATAATAGTTAGTGTAGCGATCATACACTTCAAAAAGAGGCGCATAGAAATGGTTTCCGCAGTTACACCGACCCGCGAAATTCAGCGGGCCACCCTGCCGAACGGGGTGCGCATTGTGACCGAATCCATGCCGTACGTGCGCTCGGTTTCCTTGGGCGTTTGGATTGGCAGCGGTTCGCGCATTGAACACGGACCCGAAAACGGTATTTCGCACTTTATCGAGCACATGGTGTTTAAAGGTACGAAGCACCGCTCGGCAGAGGAGATTGCCCGCTCGGTCGATTCCGTAGGTGGCGGACTGGATGCCTTCACCAGCAAGGAACTCGTTAGCTTTAACACTAAAGTGCTCGACGAGCACCTACCGTTCGCCCTGGATATTCTCGCGGATCTCGTGTTGAACCCGTTGTTTCGCGAAGGCGACATCGAAAAAGAGAAGGGCGTGATTCTGGAAGAGATCAAGATGGAGGCCGATCAGCCGGAGTTCGTGCTGCACGAAACCTTCATCAGTAATTTCTGGAAGGGCCACGGGCTGGGCAAACCAATCCTCGGCACGAAGGAGACGGTGAAGAAATTCGGTCAAAATATCGTGACCGATTACTTTAGCCGCGTTTACTCGCCGCAGAACATTTTGATCACAGCGGCCGGCAATCTGAATCACCAAAACATCGTGGATCTGATCGGCGAAAAGTTCGCCGGGCTGCCGAGCCGTGAAGCGCTGCCGCTGGATACGATTCCCAAGACACACGCGCCGTTTATTCTGAAAAACAAGGAATCGCTCGAGCAGGTACATATCGCGATCGGCGTTCCGGCATATCCGCTAGCGCACCAGTTGCGATTCCCGCTCTATGTTCTGAATACTGTTTTGGGTGGAGGCATGAGCTCGCGCTTGTTCCAGAACATTCGCGAAAAGCAGGGCCTCGCATATGCCGTGTATTCGGAGTTGAATCTATTCAGCGATACCGGATGCTTCATGATCTACGCGGGCACGGCGGTCGAGACCGCGACGCAGGTCGTGAATTCGGTGGTCGAGGAATTCCGTCAGCTCAAACAGGAGCTGATTGGCGAAGAAGAGCTGCGGCGCGCCAAGGATCATTTGAAAGGCTCGCTCATGCTCAGCCTGGAATCGACGTCCAGCCGGATGTCGAACCTTGCGCGGCAGGAACTATACTTCAATCGGTTTATGTCGCTTGACGAGATGCTCGAAAGCATCGAGGCCGTCACGCGGGATGAAGTGCAGCGGATTGCGCAAGAATTCTTTCGTGAGGAAAGCATTGCGCTGGCCATGCTGGGCCGTTTGCGTGACGTAAAACTGAAACGCAGCGATTTAGCGTGCTAGCCTTTGGCGGCGGCGAGGGCTTTGAGTTTCTCGTCCAAAAACCCGAGAGAACGCTCGAGGACTTCACGATATTTAGGATTGGCGGCTGACGCCAAGTCCTGCAAAACGCGGGTGCGGGAGAGTTCCAGGCTTTCACGCTCGCGCTCAAGGCGGATCTCCTCGGCAGCTAGCGCCCGGCGGTTAGCCAGCGAGGCTCGCGCCTCGGCTGCTTCCATCTGTGCTTCGACCGATTTGCTTTCCCAGCCGCGTGCCATGCTACCAGCTTGCCACAGCCATTTCGAGGAGTGACTGTTATCCTGATCGATAAGTCCCCTCGATGCCGCAATTGCGTTACACCACTCCCCGTGGAATCACCGTTATCCGCACTGCATCTAAGCTGGCCTACTCACGCGGATTGCGTCATATTCTCAAGCAGCTTGACCGGAAGCGCGGTGTGTATCTCTCTTCCGGTTATGAGTACCCCGAGAGATATTCACGCTGGGACGTGGCAAGCGTGGCCCCATCGCTCGAGATCGTCGGGAGTGGGCGTGAGCTGGCGTTTCGTGCGCTGAATGAACGCGGGCGCGTGCTGCTGCGATTGCTCAGCCCGGTACTCGAGAGCCATTCGCAGTGGCAGTTCAAGGCGGAAAACGCTGACTCGACAATGATCCGGTTACATCCGCTGGCGGAGCGATTCCCCGAGGAAGAGCGCAGCAAACAGCCGTCGCCGTTTTCCGTGCTGCGTGCGCTCATTCAGGAGTTCCGGCATCCGGATGATTCGCGGCTGGCACTGGTAGGCGCGTTTGGTTACGATCTCCTGCTCGAATTCGATCCGATTCGATTGCGCCTGCCGCGCGTGGACCAAAAGCATCTACATCTGCTGCTTTGCGACGACATTTATTTCATGGATCGCAAGCGGGAGGTCATCGAACGATTCCAGTACGATTTCTCCGGAGAGGCAGGCTCGACCGCCGGGCTGGCGCGGACATCGCCCGAGGCGGCTAAGCCCCGGACGGCCGACGCTACGAACACGGAAATTGTCTCTGATCATGCGCCGGAAGAATACTGCCAGAAGGTTGAGGCGGTGCGGGAAGGCATGCGCCAGGGCAACTACTATGAGGTTGTTCTGCGCCAGACTTTCAGTGCGCGGTATACTCAGAGTCCGTCCGAACTCTTCCAACGCATTCAGAAATCCAGCCCGAGCCCGTACGAATTTATTTTGCAGATGGGCGATGAACAGCTCGTCGGCGCTTCGCCTGAAATGTTTGTACGTGTCGAGGGAGAGAAGGTGGAGACCTGCCCGATCGCGGGGACAGCACGTCGATCCGGCGACCCGCTGCGGGATGCTGAAAGCATTCGAGATCTGCTCAATTCGACCAAAGAAGAATCGGAGCTGACCATGTGCAGCGATGTTGACCGAAACGACAAGTCGCGCGTTTGCGTCCCTGGATCGGTCCGTGTGGTCGGGCGACGGCTAATCGAATCCTATGCCGGGTTGTTTCACACCGTCGACCATGTGCGAGGCACGCTTCACGAGGGTTTTGATTCGCTCGATGCGTTTCTGACGCATATGTGGGCGGTGACGATTATCGGCGCTCCCAAGAAGGCGGCGGCGCAGGCCATCGAGGACTTGGAGAAGGACGCGCGCGGCTGGTACGGCGGAGCGGTGGGCATGCTCAGTTTGAACGGCGACATCAACACCGGAATTACGATTCGCACGGTGCATCTGAAGAATGGCGTAGCAAAGTATGCGGCAGGCGCCACATTGCTCTACGATTCGGAGCCATCGGCCGAAGATCAGGAATGCCGATTGAAAGCGACGGCGTTTTTCCGGGCGCTGCGTCCTGGCACTGCGAGCGGCCCTGAAGTGCATCGCATGAAGCCGGTAGGAGAAGGTGTGCGGCTGCTGCTTGTCGATAACGACGATTGCTTCATCCACACGCTCGCCAATTACGCGCGCCAGACCGGAGCGAAGGTGTCAACGTTCCGCTCGAACGTGGCCCTTGATGTCATCGACGCGGAACGTCCCGATATTGTGCTGATTTCGCCGGGTCCGGCACGGCCTGAAGACTTCGGTGTGCCCAACCTGGTGCGCGAGCTTGCAAAGCGCGCCATCCCAACGTTCGGCGTGTGTCTCGGACTGCAGGGAATGGTGGAAGCGTTCGGGGGCGTGCTGGAGGTGCTTCCCTATCCGATGCATGGGAAAGGTTCGCTCGTGACGCATTCTGGAAGCGGTGTTTTTCAGGGGCTGCCCTCACCCTTCCGCGTCGGGCGCTACCATTCGCTATACGTCCAACGCGAGACACTTCCGAAATGTCTTGAAATTACCGCCGAATCGGAAGACGGAATCATCATGGGTGTGCGGCATCGTGAGCTTCCTATGGAAGCGGTGCAGTTCCATCCTGAATCGATACTGACTCTCGAGCGCGATTGCGGATTGCGGCTCATGGAAAACATGATCCAGGCGTTCGCGCACACGACTGTGGGTTGAGGTCTTGTCCACCAATCCCAGCGTGGCGGTGGTCGGCGGCGGACTCGCAGGATTGGCTACGGCGCTGGCATTGGGTTCCGTCGGCTATCCGGTCACGGTGTACGAGGCGAGGCCATTCCTGGGTGGACGGGCGACGTCCTATTCGGTAAACACGGCCGACGAGAGTGTCACTATCGACAATTGCCAGCATGTGCTCTTGCGCTGCTGTGCGAATCTTATCGATTTCTACCAGCGGCTCGAAGTGATCGAACGCATCGATTTCTGGCGCGAATTCTATTGGATCGAGCCGGGCGGCCGGGTATCAGTGATGAAGCGCGGCCGGTTTCGCGCCCCGTTTCACCTGGCCGAATCATTTGCCAAGCTTCGTTTTTTGACGGTGGCCGATAAGCTCAGCGTGGCGCGTGGTCTTCTTGCCATCCGCAAAGAGTATGGCAAGCGCACCGATCTGGAACGCATCACTATGCTCGACTGGCTGCGCGAAAGGAAACAAACTCCGCGCGCGATCGAGCGATTCTGGCGCCAGGTCTTAGTCAGCGCGATCAACGAAGATTTGGACCGCATGGCCGCCGTTCATGGTCTGCAAGTTTTTGCTCTTGGCTTTCTACCGAAGGTCGATTCCTATGAGATGGGAGTTCCGGCGGTCCCGCTGGGCGAGCTGTATTCGGACAAGGCGTGGGCACGTTATTTGTGTGTGAAATTGGCGCCGCGCACAGCGATTGAGCGCCTGCGCGTGGAGCATGGGCGAGTGGATGGATTAGAAGCGAAAGGGGAGTTGCTGAGGGCGGATGCGTATGTTCTTGCGGTTCCATTTGAACGTGTTCCGGCGTTGGCACCTGCGCTTGGTCTGGATTTGTCGTCCTTCGCTCATTCCCCGATCACGGGGATTCATTTGTGGTTCGATCGCCAGATAACGAAGCTTCCGCATGCCACTCTGCTCGATCGAACAATTCAGTGGATGTTCAATAAAGACGAGGGGCGGTATCTGCAGCTAGTCGTCAGCGCATCACGCAATCTAGCCGAGATGGCTAGGGGTGATGTCGTGGAATTAGCTATGAAGGAGCTGAAGGAATTTTTCCCAACAGTCGCGGAAGCCAAGCTGGAGCGCTCGCACGTAGTGAAGGAAATGCGAGCAACGTTTTCGGCGACACCCGGCTTGGAGGAAAAACGGCCGATCACGGCTACCGATTTCCCGAATCTCTTTCTTGCAGGAGACTGGACCCGCTCGGGCTGGCCCGCGACGATGGAAGGCGCGGTACGCAGTGGTTACCTGGCGGCGGAAGCTGTGGCCAAGTCGTTTGGCAACCCGCAACGATTTCTGGTGCGCGGCTAGCGCTGATTGGCCTTCAGGATCTTTTTTCGGAGGCGGATAGATTTCGGCGTCACCTCAACCATTTCGTCGGATCGGACGAATTCAATGGCCTGCTCGAGGTTTAGAATTTTGGGCGGTACGAGCCGTATTGCCTCGTCGGCGGTCGACGCGCGCATGTTGGTGAGCTTCTTTTCCTTGACGATGTTGACGTCGAGATCGCTTGAGCGCGAATTCTCCCCAATGATCATGCCTTCGTAGATCTCGGCCCCGGGCGCGATAAAGATGACGCCGCGCTCCTGCAGATTGAAAATGGCATAGCCGGTGGCGATGCCCGAGCGGTCGGCGACAAGCGAACCGGTGGGCCGCATTTCGATCTCGCCCTGCCATTCGATGTAGCCGTGAAACAGCGAGTTCATGATGGCGGTGCCCTTGGTATCCGTCAGCATCTCGCCGCGCAGCCCAATCAGCCCACGCGAAGGAACGTGGAATTCGAGGCGGACGCGGCCCGAGCCGTGATTGATCATCTTCGACATCTTGCCTTTGCGGACGCCCATTTTTTCGATGACCACGCCGATAAATTCTTCCGGGCAAT
>Ga0157369_10005469_pt1 | contig 14763 bp, 18 predicted proteins | sample C25metaG_FD_113461 | JGI IMG/M metagenome (GOLD analysis project Ga0157369, IMG submission 113461) | Corn rhizosphere microbial communities from Kellogg Biological Station, Michigan, USA - C2-5 metaG | ecosystem: Host-associated > Plants > Roots > Rhizosphere > Soil | place: USA: Michigan...
CCTGGCCGCTGGAGGTGTTGGTTATCAGGTGCCTGTCCGCTGGGTATCCCGGGGCTCCCTGTGGTGGGGAGTCTGCGGGTGGGTGGGCAGGCGCGCGAGTACACCCGGCCTTTACATGGGGGCCGGTGTCGGGGACGGCTTCGCTTCGCTTTTGATCCGGCACACGAACACCTCCGGCGCCCAGGCGGCCACCTTCAAGCAGCACCAGCGTCACGCGCGGCTAGGCGCCCGCGTCAACCACAGTGAGGATCAGGACCCATGGCGGACCGCAAGCGGCCCGAGATCGACCCGGACGAGCTCCGCACGACGATCGAGTACCTGTCCAGCCGCACCGATGAGGACTTCCGCGACGCGCTGGCCGACAACATCGAGGACCCAGTCGACGTCGAGACGGCCGCGTTCCGTGACGTCCAGCTCGCGTACCGGTCCCTCGCCGCGGCTCGGTTCCTCATCGACCACGCCAACACGACCATCGCGTTGAAGATGGCCGACCAGTCGAAGAAGGCTCGCGTCCGGGGGAGTGCCCGGTTCCGTGACCGCGTCGGCATGGAGCGGCGTCTGCTCGAGTCGATCGTGGCCGGCGACCGCGCCCGCAACGGCATCCTGACGAACGCGCCGTCCGCGCAGGGTCGCGCGTTGCGCCGGTTGAAGCAGCTGCACCTCGACGAGTTCCAGGCGTTGAAGCGCGAGGAGCAGGAGAAGATCGACCGCGAGGCGGCGGAGCGGCGAGAGCAGCGACGGGCCGAGCGTCGGGCCGCCAAGGGCAGGTAGCCGACGACAGAACGACCGTGAGGGGCGCATCCGAGAGGGTGCGCCCCTCACGCGTTCCGGGGCCGGTTCGCGCTGGGGGGGCGGGTGTCCTATCCTCGCGCGCGCATGCGCGCAGCCGCGACCGCGCACGGGCGCGTTGGGCCCCCAAAACGGTGCCAGGGCAAAGGACAGGGCAGGTTGGACATGTCCATCGGTAGCCACTGTCGGGACCGCGTGGCAGTGTTCCCTTGTGTGATGCGAGGGATCGCGTTACTGTAAACCCACTAACCCGGTCTAGCGCCCGGGTCACCACCACCACCGGAAGGGCCACCATGCCACCCCGCACTCGCCAGACCGCGGCCGCCAAGAAGGCAGCCGACAAGGCCGCCGCTGAGGCAGCCACCGAGGCCACCACCGACGAGACTCCCGACGAGCAGGCGCCCGACGCCACCGTCGAGGCCCAGCATGAGGCCGCGCTGCAGGACGAGGTCGACCGGCTCACCGCCGAGCTCGCCGCCCGCGACGACAAGCCCAAGGACGTCATTCAGGCGATCCTCGCCGTCATGCGCGACGTCACCCACGTCGGCAAGGAGGGCACCAACGAGCACCAGGGCTTCAACTTCCGAGGCATCGACGGCACCGTCAACGCGCTCGGCCCGGCCATGCGCCGGCACGGCCTCGTCGTCCTGCCCCGCGTCGTCCGCAACGAGCGGCAGGCGATCGCCACCTCCAACAACCGATCCATGACGTCGGTCGTCGTCGAGGTGGAGTACCGCTTCTTCGGGCCGGGTGGCGTCGACGACACGATCAGCGTCACCACGCCGGGGGAGTCCTTCGACTCCGGCGACAAGGCCACCGCCAAGGCCATGTCTGTCGCGTTCCGCACCGCGCTCCTGCAGGCGTTCGCTCTGCCGACGCAGGAGCCCGACCCGGACGCAGACTCGTACGAGCGGCTGCAGCTGCCCAAGGCCGAGGACATCGTCGCCGAGGTCCAGCGCGCCACGCAGGACGCGCAGTCCCATGGCGCGCCCGTCTCGCAGGCGATCGCCGCCGTCGGCGACCACCACACGCGCCAGATTCTCGAGCAGGTCACCATCACCGTGAAGGGCGGCCAGAAGGTGTCCGGCGCGGTCTACATCGGCGGCATGGTCGACTACTGGATCGCTCAGGAGAACCGCGCCGCGCAGCAGCGCGCCGACGAGGAGCGCGCCGCCAAGGAGCGCGCCGACCAGCAGGACGGCGCGGACACCGACAGCGCGGACAGCGCGCCCGACGCGGAGCGCCCGAGCGCGCCGGAGGCCGAGCAGCCCAGCGCGCCGAGCGCGGAGCAGTCGGCGCCGGTCGAGTCCACGCGGGAGCGCGCCGCGGCCGAGCAGACCGAGCGCGACGTCGCCTCGTCGAGCGCGCCGAAGAACGACTACGTCGCCCAGCTCGTCAACGAGATCAGCGGGCACGCCGCGGTCCTCGGGGTCGACCCGCGCGAGTACGTGCAGCCGCTCGTGGCGCTCCGGCCGAACGCGCAGAAGGTCGCGGACCTGCCGCCCGGCGTCATCCGTCAGTGGGTCGTGGATGCGCGCCCGCGCGTCGCTGAGGCGCTCCGGGCTAACGGCCGGGCCACGGCAGCCCACGCGCTCGAGACGGGCCCTGGCGAGCCGATCCGTGACTGGAACGCGCTCATCGCTTCCGACGCGCAGCGCGCGGAGGCACACGTCTGACCCTGTGGTGGGGTGAGTAACGAGAAGGGCGCGCCCGTGTGGGCGCGCCCTTCTCCATGTCTAGACCCGCGCCGGGAGCGATCCCGATGCGCGCCGGGGGAGCGCGCCGACCGCGCCGTGCTCACCGCGCCGGGCGCGCGCCACCCGTCAGGAGGGCGCGGCCTCCGTGGCGAGCCGGGCGCGGTACAGGTCGAGCGCGGGCGCGTAGACGGCGCGCACCCAGTCGAGGTCCTGGCCGATCGCGTCGGCGACCATCTCGAAGGTCGCGCCGGCGATGAGCTCGCGGAGGACGACGCGGTCCCGGAGGGTGATCGCGTCGCGCTCGACGGCGGCCGCGAGGACGAGACGGGCCTCGGCTGGCATGAGGGAGTCGACGTCGATGACGAGCTCGGAGGCGCGGTCGGCCACCGCCCTGGCCGTGACGGACGCGGCGAGAGTGGCCCGGTCAACCGGCGTGTGCCGCGTGTCGCTCATGGTGGACATGCTAGGCGAGCAACCCTTGCCATGGGGTGAGTGGGTATGCAAAACTGCGTCTCGTTGGACGAAGCGACCAACACCACCACCACGAAGGGAATGACCCCCATGGGCGACAACACCCCCGCCAAGAGCACCGGCCTCACCCGTCAGCAGCGGCTCACGCTGTTCGCGCTCCTCGATGCCCGCAACAAGGCCGACAAGGCGCTGCTCGCCGAGGTCCGCTCGATCCTGCAGGACGACCTCGAAGTGGCATGGAAGGAAGAGGGCACCTCGTCGGTGGCCCTGCGCCTCGACGGCAAGCCCGTCGGCAAGGCCACCGTGTCCAAGAACGGCGACGCCGTCCTCGTCGATGACCCCGAGGCGTTCAAGCGCTGGGTCGAGGAGAACTACCCCGACGAGGTCGAGTACGTCTCCCGCTCCGAGGTGAAGCCCGCGTTCTCCAAGACGTTCCTCAGCACCAAGCGGCTCGAGGTCGCCACGGACGAGAATGACGAGCCGCAGGTCGACGACGACGGCAACGTCGTGATCGTCGACACCAAGCTCGGCCTGCCCGTCCCCGGCATCCGCATCAAGAAGGGCGAGGGCCTCAAGTCGTTCTCCATCACGAAGGAGCCGGGCGTCGACCTTGCCGCCATGGCCAACGGTGTCGACTTCGACGACCTGCGCGCCCCGAAGCAGATCGAGGGCGACGAGGTCATCGAGGGCGAGACCGTCGAGTCCGACGTCGTCGACGCCGAGGTCGTGGACGACGACTCCGAGGACGCGGCCGCATGACCGCCACGCCCAAGGTCGTCCAGCTCGCCCAGGCGGGTGGGCTGGACGCCCGGCAGGAGGACCGGCCGTGCTCGGCCGACCCGGACGCGATGTTCTTCGACGACAACTCGAAGGCGACGCAGGCCGACCGGAACTACCTCCGGGAGCGGCTGTGCATGCCCTGTCCGCTAAGGTCGCTGTGCCTGGACGCCGCGATCGAACGACGCGAGCGGTACGGCATGTGGGGCGGGATCGACTTCCTGTGGGAGCGGTACCTGCTCAAGAAGCACCAGCACGACACCCCCAGCAGCACCCGTAGCACCACGCCGGAGAAGCGCCCGGCGTAGCCACAACGGCCCCACAAGGCCAGAAGGACCCCACCATGCACACGAACGCCTCACGGCGCGCCTCCCGCGTCCCCTCCCGCCGTCGCCCTAGCGTCGGCTGCAACAAGTCCACAGACAAGACGACGGCGGCCTCTCCGCTCACCGGCTGGAACCCGGTGTGTCTGAGCAGAAGCGCCGCCGTCAACCCCATCAAAGCCTCTTACCACCTGATGAGGATGAGCATGACTCTACCCGCAAGGGTCCAGTCGAGCAGCCACTCCGGCGCCGACACGCACCTCCCCTTCCCTCAGTCCCCGGCCACTAACGCAGCGGCCGACGCGCGACTGGCGAAGGTCATGGCCGACACCGATCTGCCCCTCGGGGCGCGGGTCGCGTATGCCGCGCTCGTCGCCATGGGGGAGCCGCGCTGGCTCGACCTCAACGCGATCGCCGCGGCCGCCGGCATGACCATGGGGCAGGCCCGGAAGTTCGTCCCCGCGCTGGAACGCGCTGGGCTTGTGCACCGCACGAACCGTGTCGTCCACCGCAACGGGCAGCCGTCGGTGCGCGCCCGCTACGCCGTGGCGGTGACCGCATGAGCGCCGAGGTGACCGGCGGCCTGCGCAAGCTCCGCACCGGATTCTTCGTCCCGATCCCGCGCGACACGATGCGCGACAAGCGCCTCTCGTTCAAGGCCCGCGGCCTGCTCGGGTTCCTGCTCGACATGCCCGACGGCTGGGACGTCCGCTCGGAGTACCTCGCCACCCAGGGCAAGGAGGGCCGCGACGCGGTCCAGACCGGCCTCAAGGAGCTCCGCAAGTACGGCTACTACCGCCTCGAGCGGCGCCGCCTGCTCGACGGCCGCATCGTCATGGGCACGGCCGTCAGCGAGGCCCCTGTGCAGCAGTGGATCGACGAGAGCGCCGAGTTCGACGACAAGGCCGTCCTGTGCATCCAGCAGGCCAACGGGACGTTCAAGGTCAAGCACCGTGACGGGTCGCTCACCAACGACGGCTTCGAGGCCATGCCGGTCGATCCTGAGCTCGCCAACGTGCAGCCCGCGACGCAAGGGATGAGCGTCGTGCAGGGTGACGGGCCCACTGCTCCCACCGGGACCGGGTTTTCCGGTCCCGGTAAATCCGACTCCGGTTTTTCCGATTCCGGTTCACCCGACTTCGGTTCATCCGACACCGGAGAACCCGGTCCCTTAAGAAAGAAAGAGACGAAAGACCTAGAAGAGAAAGACAGCACCGCTGACGCGGCGCCGGGTGAGACCCCGCTCTTCGAGCACGACAACACCACCGCCGTCCAGGCTGCTCTTTCCCAGCCCGAGCGCAAGACCACGCGCAACACCAAGGGCACCCGCATCCCCGAGGACTTCGCGGTCAGCGACGAGATGCGGCAGTGGGCTGACGCCAACGGGTTCGGCAAGTACGACCTGAAGGCGATCACCGAGGAGTTCTTCGACTACTGGGTGGCGCAGCCCGGCTCCAAGGGCGTCAAGCTCGACTGGGTCGCGACGTGGCGCAACTGGCTCCGTCGCAGCAACACCTTCAACCGCGGGCAGAGCGCGTCCGCCACCACCAGCAAGCAGGAGGGCCTGTGGGCCCGGGCACAGAGGAGGCAGGCATGAGTGCACTGACCATCGCCCCTGACGGCGGCTACGCGGGGGAGGCGCTCGGCGTCCCGCCCTACGACCTCGACGCGGAGAAGGCCGTCCTCGGCGCCATGCTCATCGCGAAGTTCGCGATCGACGAGTGCGCCGACGTCGTCATCGCCGAGAACTTCTACATGCCGAAGCACGAACTGATCTTCGACGCGATCACGTTCATGCACTGGAACCAGCAGCCCGTCGACGCGATCACCGTCGCCGACTACCTCTCCCGGAAGGGCGACGCCCTCGACCGGGTCGGCGGCGCCTCGTACCTGCACGAGCTGGCCGGTGCGGTCGTCACCGCGGCCAACGCGACGTACTACGCCGGGATCGTCTCGGACAAGGCGATCCAGCGGAAGCTCATCGAGGCCAGCACCCGCATCGCGCAGATGGCCCACCAGCCGGGCCTCACCGGTGGTGAGGTGGACGACGTCGTCGGTGCCGCACAGGCCGAGGTCGACGCCGTCGTTCGTGGGCAGTCCACCGAACTGCGGGATGCCGCCTCCGACGTCGACGCGCTGCTCGAAGCGGTCTGGACCCACAAGACGCTCCCGTCATCGCCGTGGCCTTCGTACACGCGCCTCATCGACGGGTTCGAGCCCGGCCGCGTCTACACGTTCGCGGCCCGACCCGGTGGCGGCAAGTCCATCGCCCTCGTCGACATCGCCCTATGGTTCCTCCGGAAGCACAAGAAGGCCGCCGCGATCACCAGTCTCGAGATGAGCGAGACGGAGGTCATCATGCGGGTCCTGGCGAACATGTCGAACGTGGAGTACGGGAAGATCAAGAACCCGGACAACATGACCGGCTTCCAGCGCGACCGCGTCCAAGAGTCGATGCAGGAGTTGAAGCGGCTGCCGAAGCTGTGGATCGACGACCGGGCCGACCAGACCGTCGAGATGGCGCGCTCGTTCGCGCGGCAGTGCAAGAACCGCTCCGACCTCGGCGTCTACGGCGTCGACTACGTGCAGATCCTGCGGCCCTCGCCGGGCCGGAAGTTCAGCAACCGTGAGCAGGAAGTCGCTCACATGTCGCGGAACATCAAGATGACCGCGAAGGCGCTCCACCTCCCGGTCATCATGCTCGCCCAGTTGAAGCGCGCCGAGCGCAAACCGGTCCTGTCCGACCTGCGCGAGTCCGGCTCCCTCGAGAACGACTCCGACGTCGTGACCTTGTTCCACCGTGATGAGGACGAGAACGGCGTGCCCAGCACCGACCTCATGGGCATCGTCGCCAAGAACCGCTCCGGGCCCATGGACGCGTTCGGCCTCTACTTCGACGGCCCGCACATGCGCTTCACCGAGCACGACGAGATGGAGGGCATGTGACGACGGTCAGCGTGTCCCCCGTCAATCTGTCACCCCCCTCACTACCCTTGACCGAGACGCACCCGATCAGGAAGGCAACCACCGTGGCACCCAAGGCCCCCGCCGCCCGCGGGTTCACGCTCGCCGAGCAGCGCTCCATCGCGTTCGAGAAGCTCACGCTCTACCTCGTGCTCTTCGTCGCGATCGTCGCCGCCGTCGTGTCGTTCGTCGCCCTGGCGTGGGTCGGGCAGCAGTTCATGGACTTCCGCGTCGCGTTCCTGCTCCCGCTGGCGATCGACGGGTTCGCGATCGCGTGCTCCGTCGGTATCGTCCGCTCCCAGGCGTCGGGCGAGAAGGCCGGCCAGCGCGCCTCCGAGTGGCTCGGCATGTTCATCGCGCTCGGGCTGTCGATCCTCGGGAACGTCTACCACGGCCTGCACACCGTCACGGCGGCCGTGCCGCAGTTCCTCGTGATCGCCTACAGCGCGGCCGTGCCGATCATCGTGGCGTACGGCATCCACGTGTACGGGCGCGCCATGAGCCGAGGCATCAGCGCGCACGTGCTCGCCGACGACCCGGACAAGCTGCACTTCGACGTCGTGCACCTCGGCGAAGAGACGGTGGCGCAGAAGGCCGCGCCGGCGCGCATCCAGAAGAGCGCGCCGCGTCAGGTCGGCGACGCGCCCGCGCCGCGCCAAGAGGCCCGCGCCGCCGTGGCCGAGGCGCGCTCCGAGCGTCCCGTGCCCGAGGCCGCGCCGCGCCCGACCGCTCCGGTCTCGTCCGGCGCGGAGGACGTGGTGTTCGAGCGGTACGTCGAGTCGGTCCGCAACGGGGAGCGCATGACCGGCAAGCAGATCGCCGAGCAGCTCGGCTGGACCGAGGGGCAGGGCCGCAAGAAGCGGCAGCGTTGGGACGAGCGGATCGCCGAGTTGGACGCCGTCGCCCCGCGCACCGACCGCGGCGCGGCCGACCTCGAAGCGGCGCGTTCCATCCCGCAGGAGCGCGCCACCGCCTGACCGTCCGGACGGTCACCAACCGCCATACCCCCTCACCCTCGACAAAGGGTGAGGGGGTATGCGATTATCTGAGGGCCGGAGAAGCGCCGGCGCCACCACCCACGGAAGGACCTCCACCATGTCCACCCACAATGCTGCCGCTCTCGACGAGCAGCTCGAGGACCTCGCGTCCGTCGAGCAGCAGGCCCTCGGCCAGCGCGACGCCGTCATTGAGCACACCGACGAAGCGTTCGTGCTCTTCGCGTCGCTGCGCCTCGCCGCCGAGCAGCTGCTCGCCGCCCACTACCGGGCGCTCACCACGCTCGACCGTGTGCCCGCGTTCAGTGCTGACCTCCCCGACGAGCAGGTCGGCCAGTACGCCGACCTGGACCTGTCCTCGGTCGCGCGCCGCCTCCTCGGCACCTTCAACGCCGACAAGCTCGCTGACCTGCAGGCCGGCATCGACTCCGCTGAGGGAGCGATCCGCCGCTACCGCCAGCGCGTCGAGACGGCATACGAGACCACCTACGGCGACCCCGTCGGGTGGCGCCCTGCCGCGCAGATCAGCGCCTCCCGGAACGTCCTGGCGATGCTCCGCGACGAGTGCCCCGTCAAGGGCTGCGACGAGAAGGGTGCTCACGCCGCCGTGCTCGTCGACCACGACAGCGGCGTCACTCGTCACGTCGGGGAGCCCGCCGGTGGCGCCGAGTGGGACCCGAACGAGGTCGTCAGGGGCGTGGATCTGTGACGGCCACGACGACCGACACGACCCACGACTGCGCCGACGACTACTGCGTCGGCCGCGACAGCAAGGGCAACGTCCGCATGCGCGGCGGCCGCGGCCGCCTCATCGCTGGGCCCGACAACACCCGCGAGAACGTCGCGGACTGGTTCCGCATGTCCCAGCCCGGCCGGTACCGAGAGGACTACCGCGCCGTGATGGGCTTCCTCGCCCGCGAGGCAGGAGAGGCCGACGTCCGGCCCGTGCACCCCGACGAGGAGCTCGCCGTGGCCACGCGCGCCAACCTCGGACGCCGCGAGACGTACGCCCTCGCCTTGTCCCGTCACCGCGTCGAGTGCGTGATGCACGAGGGGGAGGTGTTCGGGTGGCACTGCCTCACATGTGGTGAAGAGCGACAGCCGTTCACGTACGTCATCGAGACCGCCGAGCAGGCCGCCCTCGCGCACCACGCCGACACCGTCATTGCGGTCGCTGACGCCGAGCAGGCCGCGCTCTTCGAGACGCTCGACCGGATCGCCGACCTCGCCGACGAGTGGGAGCGGGTCCTGCCCCACCGCACCGACGGCCCGGCAGCGAACCAGAAGTCGCGCGACCTGCGACTCCTGCGCCGCGCCCTGGCCGGATACCGCAAGGGCGACGGCCGAGGGTGAAACCCTGCCCCGAATGCTGGGTGGAGGCGCAGCGCCGCGAGGCGGCCGGTGAGCACCTCGAGACGGCATACGGCGAGGTGCTCCTGTGGTGCCCGGCGTTCCACGACGCGACCCCGCTCCCGGAAGGGGCGGGGTCGCCGTGGTGACCCCGAGACGCTGACCGGTCCGATGGTGCACGGTGCGTCCCGGTGAGCCCACCGCTGACGGCCGAACTGGCATGCCCCTTTCCGCGAAGGGGTGTCCCGGTGTAACTCCGGGAGGTCGCGGACGGCGGTGGGCTCACCGCTCACGTCCCCGGGCATAGCGCCCCGGCACCACGACCGATCGGAAAGACCCATGACGCTCATGCATCGGCTGCGATCCTCGCGCCTCATCACCCTCGTCGTCGCGCTGCTCGTGGCGGCCTTCTGCGCGACCCTGACTCCCGTGCCCGTGGCAAACGCCGGCGTGCCCACGGTCGCACCTCTGAAGGTCATCCAGTCCCTCGCCGACGGCACGACCGTCGAGAGCTACCAGTACGGCGGCCTCAACCCCGACAACACCGGCGACGTCTACTACGACAAGGACTGGGCCGCGAAGTCCCGCGCCGCGATCATCGTCATCCACGGCGGTTGGTGGCACAACAGCGACCGCAAGGGCGAGGCTCTGGCTGCGCAGCAGTGGCGCGACGCTGGGTTCGTCGTCTTCAACATCGACTACCGACTCGGCCAGGACCAGCCCAACGCAGACGGCACCACCCGACCCGGCTGGCGCTGGCCTGCACAGCGCAACGACGTCTACGGCGCGCTCGTGTGGCTCCGCGCCAACGCCGACCAGTTCGGCGTCGACCCCACCCGCATCGGCCTCTACGGCTCGTCCGCTGGCGGGCACATGGCGATGGTCGCGGCCGGCGAGTACGGCAAGACGTTCATCCGGGCCGTCGCCGCCCAGGGCGCCGTGATGCAGCCGGACCGCGCCATGTACGTCACTATGCAGCAGGGCTACCAAGGGGAGGCCCCGACCGGCACGATCGCCAAGAGCTTCGGCTACATGACGTCGCTGCTCGGCTGCTCGGCCCAGCCCGACTGGTCGATCTGCGGCAGCAAGTGGAAGTCCTTTCGGCCTGACCAGAAGTTCGGCGCGGACAAGCCACCCATGTATCTCATCAAGGGCGAGAAGGACCCGATCGAGGGCGCGGTCGCGTTGAAGTCGGTCGACTACTGGCTCGGCTACCACCGGCAGGATCACGTCACCGTCCTCGTGCCCGGCCGCGGCCACGAAGAGGACATGGTCACCGGCTCCGACCCTGACGAGGTCTCCCGCCGCAACGCGATGATCTCGTGGATGCGCTCCAAGACCTCCTGAGCCCGCGACAGTAACCCGAGGCGGCGGTCACCTTTACGTGGTGACCGCCGCCTCTCGCATCCCCCTCGCGCCACGCAGCATCGGCTACGTGCGTCTCTGCGACGTCCAGCCCGCGATCCGCAACCCCAAGACCCACGATCTGCCCGGCACGGTCTCCTCGATCGTGTCGCACGGGTTCGCCGACGCGGGCATCCTCGACGAACGCACCCACCGGCTCGTCGCTGGCCACGGCCGCTGGGAGGCGCTCATCTGGATGAAGTCCCAGGGCATGCCCATCCCCGACGGCGTCATGGTCGACGAGGACGGCGAGTGGCTCATCCCCGTGCAGCGCGGGTGGGCGTCGAAGAACGACGAGCACGCCGAGGCGTTCATCATCGAGCACAACCACCTCGTCGAGTCCGGCGGCTGGCACGAGGGGATGCTCGTCGACATGCTCCACGACGTCCACGTCGCCGACGCCGAGCTCTTCGCCGACATGTCGTTCACCGCCGACGAGCTGGACGACCTGTTCCGCCGCAACGACCCCGCCCGGCTCGACAAGGACCCCGACGCCCCTGACGAGCCCTACATGGCCGACGACCGCCAGGACGAGGCCGACGACGACGTCGTGCGCGACCTCGGCGACGAGACCTCGACCCCACCCGAGAAGCGGATCGTCGAGTGCCCGTGCTGCTTCCACACGTTCATCCCCGGAGAGAAGGACTAGCCATGCCCCGTCGCCGTAACCGTCGCGAGCCCGGCAGGCCCACCCTGCTCGACCGCGACGTCGAGCAGAAGCTCATCGAAGCCACGAAGATCGGCGCCCCCATGGGCGCGGCCGCCGAATACTCCGGCATCGCCGTCCGCACCTTCGAGGACTGGATGCGCCGCGGCTACAACGAGTCCACCGCCCGCGAGGACGGCGAAGAGCCGGACGCCACCGAGCAGAAGTACCTCGACCTCTACGAGAAGGTCCGCTCGGCCAGGGCACACGCCGCCGTCGCATCGGTCGGCCTCATCCGCAAGGTCGCTGTCGGTGGCACCGTCACCGAGGAGACGACCCGCAAGTACCGCGACGCCGACGGGCAGGTCGTCGAGGAGAAGACCGTGAAGCGCACCCCGCCCGACTGGCGCGCCTCCGCGTGGTACCTCGAGCGGCAGCACCGCGGCGACTTCGGCAAGCAGGACACCGTCAGCGTCGAGCACTCCGGCGAGGTGGGCGTCAGCGTCAAGGCCGGCGACCTCGCGTCGCGGGTCCGCGCGAACATCGAAGCCGCCCGCGAGAAGGAGGCGGCACTGCAGATCGAGATGGGTAAGGGCGACGGTGACGACATCGTGGATGCCGACGTCGTCGAGTGACCCTACGCACTGCCGTCATCCACTCGGGGATTCGTGACCTTCAACGGGGTCGCTTCGTTGGCCTACCATGACCGTGCACACCCAATGGGGCCGAGAGCGCGGTCCCGCACCACCTCGGAGGCGATCAGCCTGACCCCGAACCGCCAGTCACACCCTGTCCTGATCCACGCGCTGATGAACGTCATCCCGTGGATCACCATCGGCGTCACCGCCGTGTTCTTCGCCGTCTGGCTCCTGTCCAGCACGGCCGACACCGCAGCCCTCACGATCTTCATCATGATGACGCTGCTCACCGCATTCTCATGGGTCACCCGCATGGCCGTCCGCGGCCTGTGTGAAGACCTCGACGACCCGCACCGCGAACCCTAGCCACTGTCGGTTAGCCCGGTTACAGTTACACCGACACCCGAGCACAAGCGCCTCGGACCACCACAACACGAAGGACCACCCATGGCTGGCGACACCGTCATCACGATCATCGGCAATCTGACTGCCGACCCCGAGCTCCGCTTCACCCCGTCGGGCGCACCCGTCGCGAACTTCACCGTCGCGTCGACCCCGCGCCAGTTCGACCGTCAGGCGAACGAGTGGAAGGACGGCGAGACCCTCTTCATGCGCTGCTCCGTGTGGCGCGATCAGGCTGAGAACGTCTCCGAGTCCATCCAGCGCGGCACCCGCGTCATCGTCTCCGGCCGCCTCAAGTCCCGCTCCTACGAGACGAAGGAAGGCGAGAAGCGCACCACCGTCGAGCTCGACGTCGAGGAGATCGGCGCGTCCCTGAAGTCGGCCACGGCCAAGGTCGCCAAGACCGACCGCAACAAGGGCAACGGCGGCGGCTCGTTCGGCGGCGGCCAGGGCTGGGGCGGCGACCAGGGCAACAACGGCGGCGGTGGCGGCTGGGGTGGCCAGCAGGGCGGCCAGCAGGCGCAGGACCCGTGGGCCACCGGAGGCGCGCAGAACGGCGCACAGGGCGGCCAGCAGGGCAACGGCGGCGGTTGGGCCGGGCAGCAGGCCGGTGGCCAGCAGGCGCCCGCCTACGACGAGCCCCCGTTCTGACAGACGTTCGCCCGCTTCGACCACGGCAGAACGGCCCGTGAAGGGCCACCTCGCACGACATACCGGCTACCGGGGGTAAGAGGTCCCGGGCCAGTGGGAGGGCGAACAAGAAGGGCCCCCACCGTCACGGTGGGGGCCCTTCCTCATGCTCGAGGCCGGTCAGCGGCCGGCGGGGAGCGCGTCGGCGCGGACGGCGGTCTGGTAGGACTTCACGGCCGTCTCGAACTTCATGAAGAGGCCGATGTCGATCGACGCCACGGCATACGACCCGTAGGACGAGAGGAACGGCCAGAGCCGCTTGTTGGAGTTCATGTTCGCGTACGACGCGGCCAGCTCGGGGGACTCGAACTGGTAGACGACGGCGATGCGGTCAGCGTGCCGGAACCAGTAGGTGCTCGGCCGGTGGAAGTCGCCTTGCCGGGCTGACACGACCGCGACCTTGCCCGACTCGAGTGACATGCAGTCGGCGTCGTCGAGGTCCAGCGCGGTGCACTTGTACCCGGCGGCCAGGGCGAACCCCTTGAAGAAGTCCGAGTGGATCATGTCGACCGGGCCGTCCTCGGCCGGAGCCGACGTCGTCGACGCGAGGTGGTAGCCGACAAGCGACGCCGCGGCGATCGCCACACCAGCACCGATCATCATGACCTTCGCGACCCACGGGCTGCGCCGCTTCGTCTTGGCCGGCGGGGCGTCACTCTTCACCCACGTGTCCGGCACGGTCGACGCGGCAAGGGTGTCGAAGTCGAGCGCGTCCGGGAGGTGCTTCCGCACGAGCGCCCGCACGTCGTCGGGGTGCGCTTCAGGCACGTGCGCCTGGAGGTGACGGACCGCGTTCTCCTGCGACTGCCACAGGCCGGAACGGAGGATGAGGACAGGCCCCTCGGGGGCGTGGACGATCGAGACGTCCTCGGGCGCATCGTCGTGGACGATGACCTGCATGTTCCTCAGCGGCATGTCACGAGTTGCGCTGGCGGGCCCGCTGCGCGATCTGCATCAGCTTCTCCGCCGACTCAACGGCCCGTTTCGGGTCGATGCGGTCAACGCTGGCCATGTCGATGCGGACGTCGTCGAAGATGAGCGCGACGGGCGCGTGGACCGGCTGCTCGGTGTGCAACTGTGAGTCCGGCCGGGGCTCCGCTGGGTCACACTGGCCCACCTCGCCACGGGCGAACTCGCGCATCATCGCGCCGTGCACGCGACGACGGTGCAGCTCCGACTGGGAGGTCTGCGCGGAAGGGGTGAGCGTGGCGGCGGTAGCCCGGAGGCGGTGCCCGGCGCGCGTGGTGGGGGCGCTCAGGTCGTCAAGGACCTGTGCTGCCTCATCGTCTGTGAGACGAGTCCGTCGGCGTCCGAACATCGGATGCACCTTTCTCGATGATGCTGGCGGCGTGGCGCTGGGCGTGGGATTCCGGGAGGAGCTTGTTCAGCTTGCGCAAGGCGCGGTGCTGGATGATCCTCACGTTCCCTTCAGACGTGCCCATCACAGAAGCCGTCTCTGCCACAGATAAACGGTGGAAGAAGCGAAGGGTTACACATTCGGCGAGCTTTTTTGGCAAGGACTCGACGGCAGCAGAAACGACGCCGCTCGTCTCGTCCGAAAGGGCGCGGTCCTCGGGTCCAGGCGCGTCGGCCGCGCAGTCGAGCAGGAGCATCGAC